>Ga0315289_10001847_pt1 | contig 32947 bp, 27 predicted proteins | sample YL17G11_40_MG_FD_203452 | JGI IMG/M metagenome (GOLD analysis project Ga0315289, IMG submission 203452) | Sediment microbial communities from Yellowstone Lake, YNP, Wyoming, USA - YL17G11_40 | ecosystem: Environmental > Aquatic > Freshwater > Lake > Sediment | place: USA: Wyoming | collected... | reverse complement strand
CTTTTGACAACTGGTCTATGACCAAGAATCTCATCGAGAATGTGGATGTATTCCACACGGAGTCGCAATGCACCATCATGTTGCCTGATGAGAGAGTGACATCAGGGACTGCAAAGCTATTTGGCATAGACCACTTGTGTTCTGCCGAAATCTTCGCTCTTGATGGGGGATATCTGGCCATTGATGAAATCCAGCTGAATCAGATACTGGAACTAATACAGAAAGAACTCGAAAGATAGACCCAGGTTAGCCGAGCCGGGCGTTTCTCTTTGCGGCAGGAAACGCAGAAAGCAGGCGACGAGTTGGCGGAGAGCTGCTAGCTGCTCAGATCGATTGCGTGCTTGATGTCCTCGGCTATCATCTTCTGTTTGCTCTTCTCAATGAGGTAGCTCTTACCGGTCATGAGATATGACGGGATGACAGGCCGGTCTCCGAAGTAGTAGGTCCCCTTTCGGATTCTCCAGGTCGGCCCACTTGGGATGATGGGCTTGCCCGTTGTTCGCTTGGCGATGCGGTTCATTGCCTTGATAGCGACATCGCCCATCAACAGGATGACTTTGATGTTTGGAAAGAGGGACAGTTCCTTCTCTAGGACATTTTGCGTGCAGTTCTCGACAGTCGCGAGAGAGACGCCATAGCCCGTCTTTGCACACTTTATCGCAGTGGTGATGTAGACTCCGAGGTCGATGATGTCTTGCATCGAGGTAACATGGTATCCGGCGTTGTTGAAGGCGTCCAGAGTTGTCTTCGCGTAGAAAGAGTCTGGTCCGGCGTAGAAGTAGTCCTTCGGATCGGCAGGCGCGGCCTCGGCTATCATGAAGACTCTTATGCTGGTGGGATTGATGTCAACACCCGGAACTGTGAACGTGCCCTTGGCGATATCGGTACATGGATATGAAGTGCAGCAGAGTACTCTAGATGGATTCGAAGTTCATCCCACCTAGGAATCTCACGGAAATCCGTGCTATGGGCTTGTCTATAAACATGCTGACCACAGAAGATTGATGGCAGGTGAATGGGTTTGTGTTCCCTTCTCACTAGGTGGGGGGCGAACCCATTGGGCCATCTCCGTCGTCCTGAGTGCTACGGTCGGTGCAACAGTTGCAGAGGAAATGGGGACTCTTCCTGCTATAGGTCAGTAGTCAGAGGACTCAGGCACCTAAGGTGTGTAGCATGCATACGCTCAACCGCCACAGAGGATTAGTACACAGCACATGAGTTGGCAGATTGCCGGACTCTTTATCCCAATCCTGTTGGTCGGGCCCAGCCAGAGTGCTGCTTAACACATTTCAGCGTTGATTGCTTAGGATAGGAAAGACTGAGGTCTCTTTTACCCTCTAGAAAGGCATCCTGACAGCGGGAGCCTTATTCATTGATTCATACTTTATAAACACAGATAATACTAAAAAGCCGGATTCGACCAAATCGCAGGTGGACTAAGGGGATTGATAAATGACAGAGGGTCGCAAGTCAGCGATGTCAACGGGGAACTCTGGAGCCAGTCATGAGGACGTATCTCTTGGCGAAGTATCCGGAGGAGTCATCGAAGCACTGTCGACGGGGCTCTATGACAACATTCGGGACGTAATCCGCGAGTACGTGCAGAACTCGTATGATGCAATCCGAGCTCAGTATGGAAAGCGGAAATCCGGTGGAGTCATCAGAATCTCAGTTGACAAAAGAAGAAACACGGTAACGATTGCGGACAACGGTTGCGGCATGAATAGGGAATCTCTCATCCAGGGTATCAATATAGGGTATTCGTCTAAGGGACGCGAAGATGTCGGGTTCAGAGGGATAGGTATGCTGGCGGGCTGGGCCCTCGCCGAGAAGATAGTGGTTCTGACAAAGCCGTCTGCCAGCGCTGGCTGCTGGAAGGCCGAAATCAGAGCAAAGGAGATTCTGCAAGAGATTGAGTCTGCGAAGAACCAGAGAGAAAACCTGTCGGTACGGGACATCTTCAACAAGTATGTTAGCGTTTCAGAGGAGAGAGTAACAAAGCTCCCCACATTCCCTGAAGGGCATGGCACACTAGTCGTCCTTGAAAAGATAGGCGAATCGCATGCGGATCTTCTTCGTGAAGATAGTATCATGGAGCACCTGTCTAAGGTCGCGCCTGTTGCGTTCTTGCCCCGGGATGACTTCGACCACAGCACTGCAATAACGCGACAAGTCATGGAACAAGTTGACTATTTCAGTCCAGTAAGGATTGAAGTGAATGGTACTCAGGTATTCAAGCCTTATCGAAACGAAGATGTAACAGAAGACCCGTCCTTCAAACTCATTTGCTCCAGAGACGGCAAGAAGCTGGCATTCATCTGGTACCTAATCAGGAATAGAAGCTCGAGGAATCCCGAAACAAGGGGACTTAGGCTGTTCCTCAAGGGCTTTCGAATTGGTGATGAGGACTATGTTCAGAACCAGCTTGTTACTTTCAAGCCAGCGAACCTTAGTTACTGGGTGTTGGGCGAGGTTTATGTTGTTTCGGAAGGCGTCATGCCCACATCTGATAGGAACAGACTGAAGGACAACGATGCTAGAAGCACCCTCAGAAGGTATCTAGGCGAATTCGGCAGTACTCTTGAAAAGGAGGTCAGGGATAGATCCGAACGAAACACTGCACTAAAGGACTCCGAAGAAGCCAGGGTCAGAGCAAGAAAGGCCGTACGAATGACAACTACAGAGGACTTGACACTGACAGAAGCTGCGGAAATCGTGAAGGATGTCAAGGAAAGCCGCAAGAAAGTGGAAAGCCATCTGAAGGCTCTTGAGAGGAAGGGCGACCTGGCCACAATTGAATTATCGGGGATGAGGAAAACAATCAAAGACTGTCAGAAAGCGGAGAAGAGCCTGATTGAATGTGCCGACAACGATGAAGATGTTCTGAAGTTAGGACACCAAATGGCCAAGACGTACAGGATACTAAAGAGAGTCGTTAACAGGTTCCCATTTGACGAGTATGCGGGATCAAGGAGTGGAAGTGTTTCCAAGATTCGTGCCGATCTCATGACGGCTCTTGGAAGAGCCCTTGCAGCTCTTGGAGATGACTAAGGTACATGAGCAACGTGGAGGGACTGCTCGGCAGATACCTGAATTCCATTGGTGTCAAAGACTGTAGCTGCACTGTTCCCTACGAAAACCTCGCGTCTTTCAGCAGCACGGGACTGTTCTCTACATTAGTGGTAGTTCTGTCGCCAAGATACCCATATGCAGAAATGAGCAGCCTCGTTCTCAGGCCGGAATTTGACCACAAGAAGACTCATTTCGTCTTCCCCGAGGACTTGTTGAACAGGGTTGGAGAACTTCCGCGTGAAACACAAATGTACATGTTTCTAGGCCTAGAAGATGAGAACGACAGTAAGGAGGTTGAACAGTGTATCATACGCCTGATTTCCATTCGGATGGAAAGACAGAGTTGTTTCTTGCTAACAAACGAATCCGACTTGTCGAGGATTGTCAAGGAAGTCAGAGAAAAGGGAAAGAGAACGAGTAACGCTGCAATAGTGCAGGATTCTGAGGGTGGCCTACAGCTCGTGAAACTGGTGTCAGGACACGTGCCGAATCGAAGTGCCAAGCCCGAAAAATGGGTTGATTCCGATTCTGAGGAGCTCGAGGAAGAGCAATGACGCAAGCTGGATATTGGAGGCGGTTCGGACTTGAGCGATGATGAGAGGAGCCTGGACGAGGCAGAGTACGAAGATGATTCTCGCAGGGTGGCATTCATGCCTGGCCTCACAGCCGACGAGTTAAAGGGGCTCGTTGAACAGGCAATGGTGATTTGGATAGCCACGGCATATGCAAATCCGGGTGGAGTCAAGAATCTTGCAGCGACACTTCGAAGAAGGGGAGGCAGCGCCAAGGTGAACATCCTCCTCTCATCTGAATTCGCCCCAGAGCAATACCTTCGAGAAGCCGTAATAAGAGAGCTTTGTGATATCCCCAACTGTGAGGTCCGGGTAGCAGGCTCGAAGACCCCTTTCCTTCACTCAAAGGTTTTCGTCTTCGTTGAAGGTAACATAGCGCATGTTATAGTGGGCTCAATGAATCTGACTGAAGCAGCCTTCGATCACAATATCGAAGCTGGTCTGAAAGTCACAGAAACTGGGGATAGCGCAGGAATAAGAGATGAAGCTATTAGATTCATCGAGGAACGTTGGCTCGAGTCCCGCCGCGTAGAACCAGACCCACTGTTTGCAATGCCTGAGGGACAGCACAGGTTTCGAATAAACGACATAGTGGTGTGCAAACCGACAGGTATAGAGGGGGTAATCATCAATTGTAGGCTCGATAATGGAAAATGGGTCTACACCGTCTACTCCGGCAGAGCAGGAGGAGATGGGCTCTTCAAAGAGGAAGACCTCGAACTAAAGGCGATTCATATCCTTGCTTGGCCGGGGACCATCGCGGCGCATCTCGTTTCCAGCAGGACACCACCAGTCGAGTTCGCACAGTACTTGGTTCACAGAAAGCTTCTGGATGCCTCGACCGGGAATCTGTTCTCGTATCAATCGTCAAGAACACACCACTACAGCTATCAGTTCAGACCATTGTTGAAGTTGCTCTCAAGCGGCAAGAAAGGGATACTGATAGCTGACGAGGTCGGTCTAGGAAAGACCATTGAAGCTGCGATTATACTGAAGGAGTTATCGACGCGGAGCGGTGGATTCAAGCGGTGCATCCTACTCTGCCCTCCAAGTCTGTGCAAGAAATGGTCGAGAGAACTAGAGAAACGCTTTGATGAGTACTTTGATTTCGGTGGGTATGATGAGCTCTTTCAGCTTAGGAGAGAGTACTATAGAGATCCGTCTGTATCTGCAAAACTCATTATTCCGTTCTCTCAAATCCAGAGGGGAGCACAAGAGGCTGAGTTCAACATGTTTGACGTGCCACTCGACATCGTCATTGTGGACGAAGCACATTGGATGCGTAACCCCGACACACACCTCTATCGAAACGCGCTGAAACTGTTTCTGCAGTCGAAATGGGTGGTGCTGCTCACTGCGACACCAATAAACACTGGCATCATGAACATACTGCCACTGCTGAAGGTCATTAATCCGGTTCAGTTCAGTGGTCTTAGTTCTGTCGAGTTTCGGACTCTAATGTCGCCAATGAGAACGTACATGGAATGCTACAGGCTACTCATGAGAGCAGAAAACGACAAGTACCCAGAAGCCCTCGAAGAGATTAACCAAAGAATCAGCAAGGAAATCCTCTCTCATCGCCGATATGCAGCCTACTTCGAAAACAACCTATCCTTTCAGGCACTCGTTAGAATCTTGCAGAAACTGAAGAAGGCCGAGTACTCGGACGGAGCAAGAGAAGTCCCAACAATCTGTCATCTCCTGCTAGAATTGAACCCAATCGATAGTATAGTTTGTAGAACTAGGAAGGCTGATGTCCCCGAAATAAAGGGAATCGTCAGGGACCCAATCACGTTGATGGTCAAGCCATCACAACATGAAACTCGAGTTTACGACACTGTGAGGAAAACTGTCGCCAAGTCGAAAAGGGCCGAGTTCGGGACAATGCAGCCGGAGAGAGTCGCGTCATCCTGTCTTCCTATCGCCGAGAACAGATACCTCGGGTCTGGGTTCAATCCTGCAACGGAATTCACAATCAGCGACGTCTATTCTCTTGACAGAGACGAACTCGACGACACCACGTTCGGCGATATACCACCAAATGCAGTCGGCATCCAAGACAGCAAGTACGAGGAGTTAAGGGCGTTTCTGAAGAAGTACATTGAACACGACCACGGCTCCAGAGCCAAGTTGCTCTTGTTCTCCTCATTCTTAGGAACAGTTGAATACCTGAGGATTCGTCTGTCGCACGACTTCTATGAAGGGTTCGCGGAAAGCATAACAGGGATGAATAGCGACAGCGAGAGGCAGGAAGTGCAGGAACGTTTCAGAAACGAAGCGAATCCAGCCATCCTGCTATGTACAGAGGTAGCCAGTGAGGGACTGGACTTCGAGTTCTGTAAGGCGCTGGTGAACTACGATCTTCCCTGGAACCCAATGAAACTTGAGCAGAGAATCGGGCGCATTGATCGAATAGGACAAGAATCCAACAGAATCACGATTATCAACCTGATTGTGCAGGGCACCATAGACGAAGCCATCTACGAACGAGTGTGCAAGAGGATTGTCGAAATCGGATCAACAATCGGTCCTCTTTCAGAAGTCCTTGGAAGGCTGGAGTATCAACTTGTACCTCGTCTTCTCTCAGATGAGATATCTCGAGAAGAGAAAGAACGTCTGGTTAGGAGCTATGCCACGGCACTCGAGAAGGCAAAAAGACTGGAGGGGGAATTCGAAACAGGCAGAGGAAGTCTGGTGGGACTCGACCCATTCTTCACGGACGAGATAAGCATGGCTCAAAAGAACAGGAGATACTTCTCCCCAGAGGAGTGCAGGTTCATCGTCCACAATCTGATTGAGAGGTCTAATGCGGACTATGGTGAACACTCTGTCCTCACAAAGCCTGTGGATGGCGTTGGGCAACTCACGCTGGGCAATATGCTCAGACTACTGCTGAAAAAGAGGATTGCCTCGTCCCCGCATGTTGATGTGAGGAAAAGGGAGCGGCTCATGGAAGCCTTGGACTCCAAGAAACCGATAAGAGTCACCTTTCTTCAGGATACCGCTACTAGAAGGCTGGACGCCGAGTTCCTGACTATTCACCACCCGTTCCTTGTGACTGAATTAGAGCATCTCGAAACCTCCGCGAGGGCACGGAGTACGAAGATGACCCTTGAGTCTACGGAGAATATACCCGAAGGAAACTATCTCTTCTTAGTGTTTCCAATCGTCGTCGAGAATAGCGTGTCTTCGAGCGAAGCAAGAACAGTATACTTCAATATGAAGCTATACTCGTTTGAAACTGGCGAGGACTTGGGTGAGAAGGCGGCTTCTGAAGTCTATGATAGGCTCCTAGACGGTCGATATGGAATGGACTCCTCCGACCTGCATCAAAAGCAAGACGCAATAGAGGCACTTCTCCGAAAAGGCCTCGGTGACCTTGAATCGTTCCTGTCGACAATTCCAGTTGAGCCCATGAAAGCTATACGTGGCGAGGCAATTGCTGCGTACCTTAGAGTATCATCGAGCGGAAAACAGAGGTGAAATGATATGATAGAGTTGAAGATTCACAGAACCGGTGCAAACATACTTCACGAAATATCCTCACAGGTCTACACAACGTTGAGTAGACAGATTAGAGAGCTTGTATCCAATTCAGTTGATGCAGAAGCTAGTGAGTTCGTATTGAGTGTCAATTGTGAGAACAGGGAACTGGTTTTCGAAGACAATGGAAACGGAATGACCCGCCAAGAGGTTAGTGACTTCTATTGTGTGCTTTCAGTTAGCCCACAGGCAATCAATCCTCAGAGGATAGGTCGAAAGGGAGTAGGAAAGTTCGCCACAATAGGAATCAGCCCGAGATTCACGCTAGAAACGAGAGCAAGGAACTCTAACAACGTATTCGTTGGTCGCTTCGACTACAGCCCTACAATGGATCCCAAGTTCGCAAACGAAGATCTCTCCAGTCTGACGATATGTCTGGCGCACGAACGAAAAGCGAACAAGGACGACCCGCCTCACTTCACGCGTATCACTTGCCATGATGTTCCCGACAAGGTGCTCAACCACTTTGAGGATTCCAGAGAGTACGAAAACCTTGTAATCGATCTCGCGCGCATTCTTCCTCTGAAGTATCCTGATTCGCATGATGCTCTTGACATGCTCGTCGGGACTGTGAAAGCACGGTTCTATGACCCGTCTCTTAGGACAATCTCGGTGAGAATCATATCTGAGTTCTACCCCAATGGGCATATGCTTCGCAAGTGTGTCTGGGGAGAAAACTCACAGGTTCAAGAGGCCTGGGGAAAACCGTATCCATTCGAATTCGACCTGCCATCAGCGAATGCACAGGTCTTCGGATATTTCATAGACATGAAGTACAGACAAGACCAAAGATGGCAAGGGCTTGTCGTAAGGGTGAAGAATGTGGCAGTTAGAGACCACGAGTTCTTCGAATGGGACGACAAACCAGTGATGGGCAGACTCACAGGCGAGGTTCATATCACTGGAATCAATGATCAGAAAGCGATTACGATGAACAGAAGCGAGTTCAACATGAGCGACCCTGTCGTCATTGAAATCAGCCGCAGAGTGTCAGAACAGCTCAACGAGTTCGGAAAGAAGATGAGAAGAAGAAACGAGGTCAATGTCGAGGTCAAGAAGGTCATGAAGAGGATGAAGAGGTTTCGTGATGCAATCCAAGATATCGAAACTGGCTGGAACGCGCACATAGAAACCCCAATAACCAACGGTTCTCCGACCTCAACTCTGGCCGGCTGCGATGAGGTTTCGTTTGAAGGGGAGTTGCGGTCTATAGACGTCGACGAACACGAAGTAGTGGATGTGTTGACCTATCCGACACCTGCAGAAGGCCCCTGCATGGACCCTGAGATAAAGATAGACAAGAACAGTGAAGTTGAGATATCAATCGATGAAGCACTTCTGAGCGGCGCCAGTTACTTCGGCAAAGACGATGATGTTCAGGAATGGAGATACGAACTGAGAAACGGTAATCCTGAGGATGCTCCCTGTGAGATTGATGTTGATGCGAGGGTGATACGACTTAATGCCAAACATAGACTCATCCGGGACGTCGACGAACACTCCATACGAATCGTCGTTCTTCTCTATTTGACTTACTTTCACTACAGAGAGAACTGTGATGAGATGTTCAACAGACTGTTGGAGGTACTCGTCTAGGAAACACTCACTTTAGAGATGGAACGCCATGAATGGCTCAAGACCTGCTGTATCGTCATGCTTGTTCAATCCTGGCGGCTTCTTGAAAGTCGTAAACTAGCACCAATGCTGACGATTCTGTTTCATATGGGCTCTTATGCAAGGTCGCATACCTGCTTGAGGTGGAACAGGGTCGTTTGGTATCTTCGTGAGAACAACCTAAGAACAAGGCTCAACCGTCCGGAGGACCCTAAGTGACAAGACGTGCACTGCTAGTACAACCAGCGTTTCCAATCCCTCCGAAGAGTAAGAATCACAAGGATTTCCTTCCCATTGGCCTGCTCAAGCTGGGGGCTTGGTACAAGAGCAGGGGCTGGGATGTGAAACTAGTATATGGTAACACGCTAGAACTGAACTTCATACCGAATCATATACTTGTCACGTCGCTTTTCACATATTGGTCTGAATACGTCGTCGATTCGGCACGTTACTACAAGGGACTCTTCCCGAAAGCGAAGCTCTATGTTGGTGGCATCTATGCGTCGTTGCTGCCTGACGACTGCAAGAAACGTACTGGGGCGGACGAGGTTCAGGTTGGTGTTCATCCACAAGCAGAAAAATACGAAGCAGACTACAGCCTACTAGATGAGAAACTTGACTACCAGATTCTGCACACATCCCGCGGATGCTTCAGAAGATGCTCTTTCTGCTATACATGGAAGATAGAGCCCGAATTCAAAGGGCTGTGCTCAATAAGGGACAAGATTCACAAGAACAGAGTAGTCTTTTACGACAATAACCTTCTGTATAATCCTTGTGTCAAAGACTTACTCAGCGAAATGGCTGAAATGAGAGTCAACGGGAAACCGGTACACTACGAGAGTCAGAGCGGTTTTGATGGCCGGCTGCTTGTCAAGGATTCTGAGATAGCTCTCCTCCTAAAGGCGGCAAGATTCGAGAATCCACGCATAGCTTGGGATCACGGACTTAGGGATGCGCCACACATAAAGAAGCAAATAGCACTGCTCGTCCATGCAGGCTACAAAGCCAAGGAAATCTACGTTTTCATGCTTTACAACTGGAGGATGCCGTTCAAAGAACTCGAGCAGAAACGGAGGCTCTGTTGGCAATGGGGAGTCCAGATTGCCGATTGCAGGTTCAGGCCCTACACGCAACTCTATGACCACTTCGATTCGAGAGTGTCTCAGACCTCAAAAGACTATTTCATCCATTCGAGATGGACAGACGCAGAAGTCAAGAGCTTCAGGAGGAATATCAGAAGGCAGAACATTTGCGTCAGAATGGGTTTTTCGTACTATCACCCAGCACTTGAAAGGAAAACGCATCCAGACCGGCAGACTGCGTTCGAGCTCCTCGGCCAACCACGGGCCGTAGTTGACGCAACATTGGATGAAGTCTGGCACCCCGAAAGCAAACACTCCAGTATGAGAGAAATGCCGACTTCGAAGGAAGCTCAGACGCAACCCAGTAGCGGAGACATGAAATATCAGTTGCCTATGTCTGCGGGGTCCCGTCCGCGTAAGCCCTTATCCTCAGAGCGCATTCGGTTGGATTCGCTCCAATCTCACATTCCCAGATAACAAAGACTTTCCAACCATCCTCTTCGAGCGCCTTCGTTTTCCGTGCATCCAGTTCTCTATTCTTTTCGAATTTACTTTTCCACCATTCTGTATTCGATTTTGGCAGCGGAAAATTGCATTTGGGGCACCTATGCCAAAAGCATCCGTGTACGAACACAGCAACCTTCCTGCTTGGGTATGCGACATCGGGTCGTCCCGGCGCTTTCTTCCAGTGCTTTCTGTACCCCGGAATTCCAACCTGTCGAAGGGCCTGTCTCAGGACCAGTTCGGGTTTTGTATCCTTAGCCTTGTTCGCACTCATGACCCTTGAGGTGACTTCCGACTTAGGGACAGGTGCTCTCCCGTCCCTGATATACGTACGGTTTCCACCACGACTCATTCGATCACGACATTGCTCGTGTGCTGCAACGATTGCCTGGACTTTCCTCAATAGAAGAGTTGGTCACGAGCCACAACCCTGGAATTGGCACATTTACGGTTTGGTCTTGAGGTACGATAGTCGAACATCCTCGATTCTCTTTCTTATTGCCTCCTTAACAAACTCAGCAAACGAGGTGTAGCCGAGTCCCAGCTTGCTGTCCAGCTGCTCGTACAATTCCCTGAGCTCTCTTGGGACTCTCACTGTCACATAGTCATCCATGACGCATCAAGAAATGTGCTTGCTTTTATCCCTGCGTAGTCATTAATGAATCATGTATGGCACAAGGCTTATTAGTCACTAATGAATCATGTATGACACAACACAAGAAAACGGAATCGACGAATGTCACTGAGTTTAAGAGTGCCCGTACATGAACGCACATTTGGAGAGCAGGACAAACAGTGTCAGATGGAATCGTGTCGTTACTGCTAGTCTTCAAGTATCTCGCGCTTCAAGCTCGCTGCATGGACGCCGACGGTGACGAATCTTGAAGAATCACGAACCCGGGCTGAGAGTTGTCGACCTCTACTGCGGTGCAGGAGGCTTCTCAGAGGGGTTTAGGCAGGCGGGATTCGACATAGTCGCGGGCATCGACAACTGGGCTCCTGCGTTAGAGTCTCATGGCATCAATGGCTTTGGCGAACCGGTTGACTTCGACATGTTGAAGCTCGTAGACGATGGTGGCTATGCGTTAGCCAAAGAAATGGCTGACAAGCTGCAGCAGAAGCATGGTAGGATTGATGTCTTGATTGGCAGTCCGCCATGCACCGAGTTCTCCTACGCCAAGAAAGGAGGCAAGGGTGACGTCGAGAGGGGCATGCTTCTGGTCAGAGCATACCTTGTCTTTGTTGCAGCACTTAAACCAACATACTGGCTTCTGGAGAATGTACCTCGTCTGGAGCAGGCAATCGAGTCCGAGAGCACGAAGAAGAATGCGACGGGCTGGACCATCCCATTGGAGCGCCTAGGGGTTGATGGCAACCTCAGCGGCTTGCCCTGGGTTTCCGGACGCAATCTTCATGTATTGTACGGACGTGTCCACGTAGCCTCTCAGTTTGGTGCTCCCCAAAGGCGCCGCCGTTTCATTGCTGGTAATCTGGACCCCGCCCTCATGGATTCGAAGAGAGTGGACCATGAGAGAACCATGAGAGAATGCATGGAAACACTCTGGAGGAACTCCAACAATGGAATAGTGACGGATCCGAACTACCGGCACCACAAGGTGAAAAGAGCCAGCCTGAGGGACTACTTCTACGACACGCGTGTCCATCCGATGTACTGGGAAGAGATGAGACATCTGAAGAGGAGACACATCCAGTATGGGAGAATCTCATATCCTGATGATATGGACCGTCCTGCAAGAACGATAATGGCAACACTGGGCCCGTCCTCCAGAGAAGCTATTGCACTAGACACCGGCGAGGTCACGTCATATCAAGGCAAGCAACGTCCGGTCTTCAGGCAGCCGACCGTCCGCGAAGTCGCCTGCATTCAGGGCTTTCCGATAGATTTCCAATTCTGGGGTCCGAATCTAGAAACTAGGTATAAGCAAGTCGGCAATGCAGTCCCATGCCAGCTTTCATATGCATTGGCTCTCTCAGTGCTCGATTCTCTTGGCAGAAGTGGTTTTGAGAACGGTGAACAGGAACAGCGGTATCGTGCAACGGTTGAGAAGCGCGAAGCGAACCAAAACAGGCCAATAGTCGTGGGGCCTCGCGAACTTGTGGATGAGGCGGATGATTTCGGGCAATCCAAGTACTTGACTTTCAGGGCGAGGGAAAACAAGCACATCCGTAGGAAGCTGCTCTCCGCGAAGCCATTCAGCAGTTCGGCAGTGGTGATATTTGAGAACACAGAATGGAAAGACGACCACAAGGTGTATGGAGGCTTCTGGAAAAGCTGCCTGCAGTCGGGCGTGGGAAAGCACTTCTCCCAAGTGTACTTGGACGAGAAGAGTGTAGGCACGATTACCCAGACGATAGATGACTACTTCGATGACGCCCGAACAGCGGAAGCTCAGACTACACTTTCTGCCTATGTAGCCCAGAATCAAGAACCGGGAAACAATCATGAGAATGCGCAACAGAATCGTTTGGCTGAGCTTCAGGGTCTGGTAGCACACTTGTATGCGATGGTTGATGATGGTGTTCCTGTGGTGCCCAAAGAGTGGGATGAGTTCCCAGGGTATGACAGCCAGAAAGCACAGGAATACCTCGGAATGCACTACGAACAGAGGCTGCCGCTGCCTTCAGCATCCGAGCTACAAAGGATGTTCACGACTCATTGTCCCGACACCAAGGGATACATCGGGCCGATTGATTTCTTCGACGGAATCGATTACCTGATGCTAGGGATGCTAGGCCCACCAGACAAGAGATGGGTCCATCAGGTCTCAATCCCCTTTAAGCAGTTGTGCGACAAAGGTTCTTCGTTGCATCGGCATAGAATCAGTAGTGATGCCACGGACATCATAACGGGTAGTCTGCCGCTGGTTGCGCTTATCGGAAGTCTGCTGTCGGTTCACATACTGGAGCGCATGCATGCGCTCGACGAAACCAGTGACAACCCAAACTACCAATCACTGAGCAAAGCATCGGCTAAGATACGGGACTGGTCTGGATTTGAGGGAAGACAGAAGAAGGTATAAGTCAGTAACACAAGCAAGCCATGCCGTAGGACCATTAGCGGATATGTGACAGGGGATTCTGTTTTGAAGGCAGACGATTTAATCGAAGCCATCTTGCTCGCACACGAGAACCACGTTGGCGTACCTATTGTTTCATGCGGGGAGGTTACGCTTCATCCAATGCGTTCCTATTCCGGAACCGCTGCAACAGATGCTTTTGGCCTCTGGATGCGCGGTTTCAACAAGGGACGGAAGTATGCCGGGCTGTTCGACTTCACGATACACTTTAGAGGAAACGGCATAAGCCATAAACCTGACGTGATACGGCCCGCTGTCTGCAGTTTGCCGCTGGAAGCTGTGAGGAAGGTGCATGAAGGCCTCGACCCTGCTTCAATCGGCGGCCTCAACAGCAATCAAGTCGGTTTGGCTTGCTGCATTCAAGCTGCCTTTGCGGAGCAGGAGGTCAACTGGGGTGAGGAGATATTCCAGCAGAGGACTTACTTCGGAAGAGTGGATATGACAGATCGGCGTCTCAAGGAATCTGCTCCTCGAGACTACCTGATGGTATACATCGAGCGATGTGCCCATGAAGCCAAGAAGCCGGGGAGCATTCCTGAGGACGTGGTGAAGAAGCTGGCTAAGCTCGTGAAGACAGGGAAGAGGAGCAAGAACGTAAGACTGCCAATAAAAAAGGGAGCAAAGAATCCTAAGGACCGGCCTATCGAACCCGCCTTTGGGCCCTTCTTGCCAAGCGTCATATGCGGGAAGCCCATCCCTAAGTGGATTGACAGCCACCTGCAGCACGCTCGGAAGATAGTGGCCGCAAGTCCTGAGAGCCAGTACTACAGAGAGTGAACCTGCGCCTACCTGTCTTTCAGGAGAAGAGGCTACAACCTTCCGTCCTGATTTGGCAGTACGAACAGGAGAATCTACACACCACTCGGACGCAGAAGTCACAGGGATTGTGTTGTCAGTCGATTCAGGGATTCCTTGTCGCCGACGGTGACGTGAGAAGTGCTGAACAAAAGCTAACGGTGACTGCCATTTCTGATTTGACTATTGGCCAACTACGCCGCTCAAAGGGCTCATGACAGTCGGAGCGGAATCGCATGGCACATAAGTACTACAAGTAGGAGGCGCAGCAAGAGTTTCAGCACTCTTGTGCCCCGACAGTATCTTCCAGCCCATTGACAGCAGTGATTGCTACTGGAGATCCATTGGCGTGCAGCATCCCCCAGTCTTCCTCCAAGCCAAAAGGAAATCCACTGCTCAGGTTCGACTCTGTGACCTTTGCCTTGCACGGCGCCCCAGTGATACCATAGCCGCTCTAGATTGGTTCCCTATTCGACTCAGCTAGACATCCTTTTCTGTAGGCCAGGCTATCATTTGGCAAGGCGTTGCGGACTAATGCCCGAGTGTGGCCACTTCATTACCATTAACGACAGGGCTTCTCTAGGCCTATCTCTCAGGAACGGCATATTCGGGTCGTTCATGAAGAGAAAGACAGGGACGAGAGTGCACTATGACACGCTGGCTGACTATGCCTGTACTAGGAAGGGCATGCATGTCTTCTTCTTTATGGAGAAGCAGATTATCTATGGAGGAATAGTCGCGGGTCAATCACACAATGAACCTCACGGTGCATTTATTCTGAATGACCAACTGGGGCTTTTCAGGAACATAGATGCGCCCCTGGTATGGGATGTCGCGATTCCAGACGCTGACGAGCCCAAGTGTATCCCGTATCTAATTCAGTTCGAGCAAGGAAACATCCCAACAGGCACAAGTATCGAGGCCGATGATTATTACTTCAAGCTCAGCAGATTTCATCATCCGCTGCCAACTAATTCCATCCACGATAGGTCCTTCTGTCCCATGAGCCCGTTCGAAACAAGATGCCTCCTTGAACTCCTTGAGGGCTCAGACCACCAGTTTCCATTTGATGCGCCAAGGATGGATTTTCCTAAAGAAGAAGCTGTACACTACGAGCCTCAACATGGCAGACAGTTAGTTGAACACTGGTCAGGCGTTGTGCCTGAATCCATCGCAGAGTTCTTAATTTGTGGCGATTCCAGTCTGCTTGGACACAAGATAGGCCGTCTCGATTCCATGTCGGTCTGCAGGCAGGTTCCCATGCCACCATCCAAGCCCCCGATTTGGATGTACAGGGGCGATGTCTGCTATTATAGCGAGTCCTCGGTCGCTGATGGATCACTCCCTAACGTGATTGTTGAGCTCAAGAAACAGCGAGCGACCAAGGACGATGTGGGTCAGGTCGAGAGATACTTGATGAGAATCAACCAACTAGGCGAGATTGACGCTGGTCTATATTCTAACATCGACAAGATCAGGGTGTACTTGGTAGCACCGGGCTTGGATGACGAATGTCGCATTTCATCCCAATATGAGGACCGCATTTCGTTGGTTGACATTCGCTCATGGAAGGAGTTTGCAGGCAGCCACATGCAGGAACGCCTCAGTTCGACTTCGGAATCGAGCTGAGGTCAGAATTCATGATTGGGTCTGTCTGGTGGTGACTGCAATAGCATCCAATCAGGAATATAGTGAGCCCTTCTGACATTGAAGCCATCAGCAATAGGATTGGGTCCGTGCCGTGATAGCTGATGAATTGACGAAACGAAACTGCATTCGTCGAATGATGCGAGTATTCGTCGAATGATGCGAACCAGCTACTCTACCTCCTAGAGGAGAGACTCCGTATTCTTTCAGGCCGTCGCCCCGAAAGGGTATTGTTCGAGGAGTATGCTCAGAAACTAAAGCTCAGTAGCGAGGACCTGAAACGACTGACTGCGCTTCAGAATAGACTATCTGATTCCGAAGCTGAGGTTTCGGTTTCAGACCTAGAATGGCTCAAGAGAGTAGTTGTTGAGAAAGTCTTAGCTCTTGAGGAGGAAGCGGACTGGAGCTTCGGATTGGTCTTGGCTTCCCCTCTTGCCAAAACGGAAGACGCTCGTCTTCTTTTTTACGGAGAAATCATCAGTCAATTGAAGGGACTGGGTAAGAAAGGCTTTGATGTAAAATTCGATATGGAAGTATCGAGCAAATCAGCGAAGTTTCGCCTGGACGCCTTGATAATCCCTCGGAGAAAAAACCGCCGGATTGCAGTCGAGATTGAACCCACGGCCGAAGACCGGCTGAGAGCACGACTCAGTCCTGTTGAGGCTTGGTCGCGGCTGAAACAGATACTTATCCTGACTCAGCTCAGACATGGCATTCTTGTCTTCAAAGGTTATGGTCTTCACTATCTCGTTGAAGAAGACACGAAACCGCCCTTGTATATTCTCGCTATAGGTAGCGATCTTCGTCAATGGCTTCGCAAGGTCGAGGATTGGAGCTTGGCTTCAGGCAAAGAACTCCGCGGCATGTCAGTACCCTTCCGGGTTGTCGTTGATTTCTGGAGGGAGGAAACTGGGCGTGCCGCCTCGGTTTCGGCCAAAAGCAAATCTGAGAAGGCGGGGGCCTGAGTCCCTCAGCTTGGGAAGTGCAAGAGCACCCGTGCGAAGAGGCACTCCAGAAAGAAAGGCGGCCGGACCGATGGTCAACAACTCAACCTAAGTGTTCAGCAGATAGATAGTGCGGGCATGTTGACAGAGATTCGTGGCCAAAGCGCAGAACGCGAGCCTCAATACCAGTCTGATGAGTCATGGCTTGGTGCCAATGGCCAAGACGGCATCCTTCACTTGATGTATCCCATCAGCCCTCTTGTGCCGACTGAGCATCTCGAATGCCTGTTCTCTCAATGCTTGCATGGTGATAACGCCGCTTCTGGCAAGGTCCTCAGCCACCTTCTTCCAATCGCCATCAAACGATGATGACCACCAAGCGTCCTCTGAGGCATAAACCTCGACATAGCGTTCGACAAGGGTCTTGATTTTCACAAGCCCGGCGTTCGACAGGATTTTTTGCCACCCTTCGGGGGTCTCTCTGTGTGACCAACCTGCGATACCTTTGCGATGAGGAGAGTCTGACGGGAGGTACTCGTATAGCAAATCTCGCAGTATAGTGCTCTCGTCTTGAACTGCCCATCCACTGATACCGACTCTGCCCCCACTCCTTAGCACTCGGTATATCTCTGACATCATCACATCGTCGGCAATGGGTCTACAACTCTCGAAGTCAAAGTAGTCATCCCAACCGATGAACCCCGAGAGCACAGAATCGAATGACTCATCCTCGAAGGTCATGCTGCGGGCATCCATGCGCAACAGCCTGGCATTCGAAACACCACATCTCTCGATCTCTGCGGATGTTCGCTTCAGGCAGCCCTCACAGACCTCTATGCCAATGACCTTACCCCGGGGGCCGGTCTTCTGTGCAGTAGGATAGAGTAATGCTCCCCCCTCCTGTGCCTACGTCCAAGACGCTGGAGCCGGGACGAATCCGTATCAGTTCAACTAGCCGCTTGCCGAAATGATCCCAGTAAGAGCCCCAAGTCTTCGGATGAGGGTCATCCACGAACAAATCCAAACACAACCGCTCAGCGTTGAAAGGACCCGTCTTAATAGGAGTTGGGCTCGAAGCAAGCTGAAGGCCCTCGTCCAATTGACAGCGTTCGACTCCTACCTCTCTTAGCTGCGCCGTTCGACGTCAGATGATGGTGGGCTGAGTGCGTTGCCACCCACCTTGGGCAGTGTTCTCAAAGCGACCGCCATATGCTCACACGGCCAGCCAGCAATATGGTGATGGACTGCCGTTCAGCCGATGGGATTCGCTCGCCGCTTCCGTGCATTGAGTCCTTGTTCTAGTAAGCAACCCAAGCGAATCCCCCAGTTTCAGAAGCGGATGCGCCAGTACGACGGGCACCTCGGGCGTGTGCTCGGTCAGAAGCCACTTATTACTACTCTAGAACCTAGGCGAAGAAGTCACATCGGTGGTCCTGAAGGCAGGCATTAAATCAACACACGATTCCTTGAATGCAGGGACTGCACATGACATCGGACAATCGTGAAGAGGATGAACGTCGAGAGGATCAAGTCGAAGCGGTGCTCTTCGAGGCGATATCACACCCCACAAGAATCAAGATGCTGTTCGCCCTTGAGGGAGGGCCGCTTGACTTCTCGGACCTGAAGAGGCAGGTAGACGTCTCCAGTAGCGGCAATCTGCAGCATCACATTGTCAAGCTCTCCACTCTCGTGAAGGTGGACTCAAATGGCGATTATGCGCTCTCAGATGAAGGCCGAGAGGCATTGGCAGCCATAAGATCAGTCCGGAGCGTACAGACTCGCAATCGAAACGTGCCGAAGGTCACGACTGCAGTCGCGATGCTCTCATACTATATCGCACAGATGAATACGCCGTTCATCTTCGGCACTGTAGACCAGCTGACGCCAATCTTCGCTCTGATGAATTCTATAATCATGGGCGTTGTCCTCTATCCCGCGTTTCTGCTGGTCCATCGAAGACTGCCCACGAAGACTTCTGACGGCATTTGAAACAGGGTTGCGTAGAGAGGCTTGCTCCACGAAAAGGACACGTTGGACTGGCCATCACTGATTATGTGAAAGTGAACTTGGTATCTCTTTGGTCGAGAAAGGCGGCTGGACCAATCGTCGGCAACACAACCTGAACGGGCAGAACAATCTTTACGAGTGGGGTAACCGAATCGTGACCAAGGTTTCTGGCGTCCATCATCAGGTCAGGTTGTACCTGTGCCTGTCGATAGACTCCTTTTCAAGGGCCTGCTATTCCCGATTAGCTGAAACACTTCGTCGGAACGCAGGTATTCCTACGTGTTGACATTCTATGCGCTCTCGATTGTCACCAATAGCACGCTTTTCCATGCACGCGAGATTCTGGAGTTACTCCGGGCCTGATATTGACCTCTTATGACTGGTTTATATCTTCAGCCGGCAATGTGGATTTCCAGCGCATACCTCGTGAGTCGCGGGCCTGAACTGGCTTGCCAAAGGAGCTCGATTGCCATTGGTGATATATGTCTACCCTCAACGTCTAACCATTCCGACAGTGAAGGTAAGAAGGTTGGGATACATCGTGGCCCTAACTAATCTCGTATGGCACAGGCAGATTCCCTTGCCAGTTCTTGTAAAAGAAATCGAGCGCTGGTCGGATGAGAATGAGCATCATTTAGCTGACTTTTGTAAGAAGCTGCCAGTCGTAAGAAGGCGGGGAATCCCAATCACTGGCCAATTGAAAAAGGATGATTCCGCCCGGAGGTACATCGCTGCAGCTGAGGAGATGGGGTTCTTGACCAGAGTCACAGGAGGGTACCAGAACACAAAGGCGGGGGAAGTTCTATCATCGCTTCCGAGGGAAGAGAATCCGTTCAAGCTGACACTGTCTCAGAAACATCTCATCTTCAAGCATCTGCTTGTCAGAGACCACGACTACTTGGTTTCACTGCTAGCAGCGGTGATTGCTCAATCCGAAGGCGAAGAGTGGAGCCGGTTTCAGACTGGCGTAATGCAAATCTGGAAGAAAAAGGTAAGGATGGCCAAATCGCAATCCGAGTATTTGGCTTTGCACGATGCGTTCGATACGATACGCAGTTGGAAAAGGAACCCGAAACGCCACTATCATGAGGACATCAAGGCCACACGAATCGAATGGTTACTCGATTTGGGCCTTGCGAAACATTGGAATCAAACGAACAACAGTGTTGACCTCAGGCAATGTGTCAAGGCATTGCTGGCCAAGGATCTCTTGGATTCGAACTGGATAGAGAACAACTACACTGAGGAATTCTCCAGATGTTATGACTCAGCCCGAGATGTTTCGCGTCTCGCATGGAGTCAGTATCCTCCGAGTAGTCAAGACACCATGATGATAGAGATACTTCGAGAGGCAGTGACGAGATTCCGTCCATTGGAGTCTCTGTTCAAGATCTCTGCAGACCAGTTCTTTGACTTCGCGGATAGCGTTCTCCTGGATCGTAAGAGAGTCGTTGCTTCCTACCACGAACTTCGCTCGAGCTTGGCGTCGCTATCCGAGTCGAAAACTACACCCTTCAAGTATGTGGAAACAGTAGCACCCGCTGACAGTGGTTACATACTGTGCGAAACAGACATTGTTTAGGGAGCAGTGAATGCTGCTTGGAACAACCTCTTGTGGTTCTTTTCCACGTATTCCTTGGTTATCGTTCTCGACCTGCTTGACCTGCCAAGTTCGCCTGCGGCTATGTCTAGGAGCGTAGACAAAACGTTGTTTACACGACGCGGCTGCAATCGACTCTTCTTTGAGAGTTCCTCATATACATAGTCCAGAGCCCCTTGATCGAAGGGGTGCGACTCCGAGAGTCTTGCAGTATCGAAACCAGGTGCACGATACTCCAGAAGCAAGTCTCTTATGTACTCAGAGTATCTCTCTTTGTCGAAGTCCTTTATCAGAATCTGACGTGAGATTCGGTCCAAAAGAGCGTCTCCCAGGAACTGCAACCTGTCAGCGACGTCCTCCCCCGGATAATACGTGAAGTTCATGATGATGATGAGGCGTTGCGGTACCTTGTCGAGTAAATCTCTGACGAAATAGTGGAACTCATTAGCCTCTTTTCCTGGCGCATCGGAAATCCTCTCAACGTCGTCAATCCATAATACCAAATGTGTCACCAGAGTGCTCGTCAGCAGTCGGATTATTCCACATAGAACCTCCACTCTGTCAGCATTGCTCTCAACTGCTCTGGGAACACCCAACTTCCTTAGCTCTGCTATGCTCACCTTGGATGTCAGATAGCGTTCGATAGGCAATGTGTCGTCATGAATCTTTGCCAATACGCGTCCCAGGTTCCGGACTCCAACAAACGAGTCGATTTTCTCCTCGAGGGCCCCCATATGGCTCAGCTCATCGACATCTTCAGCCGCGTTTGCCACAGCCTGATCTATCCTTGCCATGCCGATAGATTCCATTGTGGTAGTGTAAAGCGTCTTGAGTACATCCGTCATCGGGTAAATCACGGGGACAACAAAAGGGGGACCACGCCGGTCGTCGGGTTCGTGCGACCATACTCCTTGGATGAATCCCTGCTGCGAGAAATACCTCAGTGCATGAGTCTTGCCAGCACCCCACCTACCAAAGATGCAAGCTATGATTCTGCTAGGTGTAGTTGAGAAGGAGAATGCTAATGCGTCACTCAGATCATCCTTGAACTCTTTCTGATCTGCCCATGTCAGTCTATCCAATCGAGGAGCGATGCCGAACGGATTGTCCAACAGGTAGAAGCTTCTTGGAAGGACCACTACGAACCACAACCCTTTTGTTGAACCAAGAATCAGATTCCTAGGGATAGGGACCGGGTATAAGCCATGTATGCTGTAGTGGATGCCTGCGCGCTTATTAATTGTAGTATGATTCAAGCGGTAAATGTGCCTTTGCTCACCAAACTCGCTCGCTATGTCGAACTGCTCATACCTCAGGAAGTCTTCAATGAACTAGTCAAAACGACTCAGAAGAAAAGGTATGCTCCCTATCGAAACAGCCTAATCGCGCTCGCCAAAGCCCATACCAGTGCTGTATGTGACACCATATATGCAAAATGCCTAGATGTTGTCAATGAGTGGTGCAACGCGCTTCCCTTGCTGCATACTCGCAAGCCACACCTGGGCGAAATCCACTGTGCCGCTCTCGCTATGTTTGTCAGCAGCAACGAGAACTGTCCGGTATTCATCATAACTGATGACTTTCACGCCACAAACCCCATCAACAATCTTGTTATTGACCAGCAAGTGGGCATTGTACAATCGACTTATGAGGCAATCCTCAGAGTGTTTCGCGAGGACTCGAGCCTAGGCATCGGCCAAATTCGAACCATCTTTCTGGACTACTTGTCAGTGATGACGGGCATGAAGCCTTACAGAAAACAGCAGCTCATGCGGAAAACGAGGCTCTTATGCAGGACAATAGGTATGCGTCAAGGTCTCTGCGGGATGGATTGCCGGGCTTGAGGACAAGGCTGGCTGCAACCATCACCACCCGGTGAGCAAATCTGCCGATGTTCGCGTTCTCTTGTGTTATGTGCTGCTCAATGGTGTTGAAATCTATCCTGCCGACTGCTCTCAGTCCCTAATCTCGAGTAGCCGGAAGCATGGAACACAGACAAATGAGAGAAGCCATAATAGGGAGGCATGCATTTCCGAGTGGGACTCGAATGTGAGAGGACTTGGGATTTGTCAGTAGGATGGTGCGCAAACTGCAATGTCCCGGTGGCGGGATCTCAGCCATGCGGCTTGTGCAGTCAGGCCACTGAAAAGATGCGAGTTGCAGCTGGGGAAATCAAACCGGTCTTCGGCGCAGAAACGGAGTTCTATAGACTAGTCATCAGTCGGGCACTTGGAGACAAGTATAGCGAATTCCTCGACAGGGGGCTCGCTTTCTGCACGCGGTCGGGTGAGCTCGTAATAGATGGGAAGAAGATATTCAACATCCGTTACGACTCGCATGGTGGCCAGTGGACCGCCCAGCTGACGAGGTCCTTCGAGCGGAATCCTGTCGACCCCCGCGGGACCGAACTGGGTCAATTCCTGCAGGCAAACGCGTACCATGTTCGACAAAAAGAACATGAAGCTGTCTGTTTCTTGAGAGAAACAAGAGACGCCAACGTGAGCTGGCCTCTTGCAGTATCCTTTAGCGGAGGCAAAGATAGCACCGTCGCTCTCGCCCTGACCAGAAAGATATGCAGGAAGCCCCAGGCCGTTTTCATGAACACAGCAATTGAGTTTGATGAAACTGTCCTATACTCGAGGGCCATCTGTGAGGCATGGGACGTGCGGCTTCATGAGCTAGCACCGCCCACAGACTTCATGTATCTCATACGAAAGCTCGGACCGCCTAGCAGGATTATGAGGTGGTGCTGCAAAACACAGAAGTTTGGACCACTTAACCGATTCGTGGCTGACCAATACTCGAGCGGAGTGTTGATGGTGGCAGGGATTAGAAGGGCGGAGTCCAACAGCAGGAGTAGGCTGTCAAGGATACAGACCAATCACATGGTTCCAAAGGAGAAGCTTGTGTTTCCTATCCTTGACTGGACTTCCTTAGATGTGTGGTTGTACATACTGTACAGACGGATTCCCTACAACCCGCTGTACGACCGCGGCTATAGAAGAGTCGGATGCTGGGCTTGCCCGGAGAAGTCATCGTTCGACTCTGGACTCGTGGCATCGACTCACCCTGACCTGGGACACAGGCTCAATACAGTGCTGAGGGAGTTCGCGTTATCAAGGGGCCTTGATGATGTTGAGGGCTGGATTGCAGACGGCACATGGAAGCAATGGAAAACCCAATGGCAGCAATCAGTTGGATGTGCAGCAAGAGACTGCATTGACCAAGGTGGAGTCACATACCGCTTCGAGAATCCTGAACTAGCGGGAAGAGCGACTGAATTGATGAAAGTCTTCGGGGACGTTCGCCGCTGCGCTCTGGGCTCCATCATCGATGGGTCGGAAATCCATATCGCAGTGACAGGGAACGGCATGAGAGCCACATTCGAGGACGGACGCTCACGAAGGATTTTCGAGAAACAGCTTAGGAAGGCCCTCAATTGTGTCGGTTGTGGGGCCTGCGTTGGATCGTGCCCAAGAGGAGCCATCAGTGTGATTCAGGGGTTCGTTTCTATTTCCGAAAAGTGTATTCATTGCCTAAAATGCGCGACCTCAAATGGGATTAGGATGAATTGTGTCGCATTGAACTACAAGCCGGACATACTCTCGCTAGTACATCGCGGACTCGCACCGAAACCCAGTCATCGCTCTCAAGTTGATGACGCTCAGGTTGAGGAACGAGATACGGGCCCACTGCAGCAAACAACTTGTCAGTAGAGAGTAGGTTGGCCTCCGCCAAGAGGTCATGAATCAGGAACAACATTCACGCTCTTCGCTAGAAAGCCAACTCGCTCAAACAGCTTGCCAAAGTCTTTGAATCTTCGAGAATCGGGTTCAACTTGGAGGCATAGCTCATTCATCCTGGCTGTGGAGCCAGATATTCCAATCAAGGCTCCTGATTATATGCTGGAGTAGGAGAACAAATAGCTCTGCATAGTTTTCGTAAGTGAGGGGAACACTCACGCGGGACTAGCGCCGTTGGTGCACGTTCCCGAGAACCTTGACTGTTTCCCGATGACCAGCATCTCAACAACGGGCAGCAGGCTCAGCCTGCCGCCCACAACAGGGTGACTCGATTGAAGACGCGCATCAACCAGTCAAAGACAGGTGCGGCTCTCCTACTGACCTTCTACGAGGGCTTCTCGACCTACACTATCACCTTGCCCATGCCATACGGTGTGAGGTTCTTTGTGGAGGGCCTGCAGACAGCTCTCCATACTCTTGATCAGTCCGAAGCACTTCCGTACGAAAGCGGTTCTGCCCCCACTGTCTCGGTGAGTGCAAAAACAACCAGAAATCACGACCGCCCAACCGCTCCTGCCCATCAGCGTGATGCAAGCCTGTTTGCTCATCGACTTTCCCCCAAACACTCCTCTTAGACTTGGAGCACTCCATTGCGCTGGAGGACCTTCACATTCTTGTGCCACTTCTTGAAGAGATCCGGCTGCTGAGTGTGGATTGGCACAACCACCTCTGGATTGACTCTATCTATGAGCTGCTCGATCTCTTTTCCACACATGTGACCTGAGCAATGCATCGGGACAGGTTCTCCCAGTCCGAAGTGGTCCAGCCAGTTCTTCACTCTATCATACTCTATGACGCCCTCATCATCAAACGGCTCTGAGAGGGACCAGACGTAGCAGCTGCCCTGCATTGGCTTCAGATCGTGCAGCATGTTGAGCTCATAGAAGCTGCATGTGACGACGAACTGGTCCTGAGCATTCGCGACTTCCTTGGGAGTGACCAGCACGCACTTCTCGAGTATATAGTCAAGCACTTCATCGGGGTAGCTTCTAGAGTAGTCCTCCCTCTGGTTCTTTGGGTCATACGACGGATTACCCCAGATGCCCCATCCTCTCCGGGGCAGAAGCACTTGGATATCGTTCTTGGACGGCAATGAGGCATCGCTGCACCCTGCCAAATGGTGTAGGTAGTAGGCCTGCATCGGATTGACCAGCAGCTTGCGCCCGCAGGCCTTCGCAGCGCTTGAAATGGTTAGAATCCGACTGGTATCGCGCGCCGGGTAGTTCGCAAGCACCAGGTTCTTCCTGTCTTCGATGACTGCGATGAGTCGGTCCTTCAATGACTCCTCGCTGAAGCCGGAATCCTCAGGAGCACGAGTGCCCTCACAAAGAAGGACCTTTACTTTGTCGTTCTCAAGAGCTCGTACAAACTCGTTGGTTGCATGCGAACTATACCCATGGAACCTCATATCTCCAGTATAAGCGATGGTACCGGAGCTTGTCCTTAGAATGTACGCGTTCGCTCCGGGCAGACTGTGGTCCACCTCGTATGCGAGCACCTCAACACTCCCGATTCGCTGGGCGTTCCCTCTGGGCAGAGTGACGTACTTGCGCTCCACTCTTTCATTCTCGACATCAGACCTGCTCGCCCTTTTCAGATCCCGGCTCCGCTTCATGGGAACCAGCTTGAACGATGGATACCAGTAGCAGAACTCGCTATTGTACCCGTCCGAAGTGTCTTGCAGGTATGAGAGAATCCTGTGAGTTGTTTCCGAGCCCATGAGATGAATGTCAGGTCGTAGGTATGGAATCATGCCAACGTGGTCAAGGTGCGCATGACTCACAATCACAGCCTCTGCCGCTCTTCCGTGCCCTCCGTCCATGAGAGGATGGCTTGGTGAAACGTGCGACAAGAGATCCTCCCGATAGAGTCCGCTTACGTTCGGAAGCAGGCCCAGCGAAACATATTCGTCTATGGCTGCGAAGCCGCGAGCGTGCAGATACGCGTCATAGTAAGACCCCAGCTGACTGAAGCTAAGTCCGAAGTCCAAGAAAACCCATGTCTTACCGTCCTGAAGGAGGATCTTGTTGCCACCTATCTCGCCGACTCCGCCGAAGAAGCTCAGTTCCACCAACGCAATTGCCCCACACCTATCCCCTCAAGGTGGAGGTTGTATAAAACAGAATCGCATGGCGTCTCAGGGATTGTTCATAAGCGCACGTGACTTCGCTCGGTGTCTCCATGGTGGAGAAAGGCGACTTGACCCATCGTCGCCATCACAAACCTGAGCGGAAAGCAGATAGATAGTGCGGGCTTATTGACACAGATTCATGACTAGAGCGCAGAACCCGGCCCTCAATGCCAGTCTGATGAGTCATGGCTTGGTACCAATGGCCAAGACAGCATCCCTTACTTGATGTATCCCATCAGCCCTCTTGTACCGACTGAGCATCTCGAATGCCCGTTCTCTCAACGCTTGGATGGTGACGACGCCGCTTCTGGCAAGGTCCTCGGCGACCTGCTTCCAATCGCCATCAAACGATGATGACCACCAAGCGTCTTCGGAGGGGTAGATTTCAACATAACGTTCGACGAAGGTCTTGATCTTCGCGAGTCCCGCGTTCGACAGGATCATTTGCCACCCTTCTGGGGTTTCTCTATGTGACCAACCTGCGATACCTTTGCGATGAGGAGAGTCTGACGGGAGGTACTCGTACAGCAGATCTCGTAGTACAGTGCTCTCGTCTTGAACTGCCCATCCACTGATACCGACTCTGCCCCCACTTCTCAGCACTCGGCATATCTCTGACATCATCACATCGTCGGCAATGGGTCTACAACTCTCGAAGTCGAAGTAGTCATCCCAACCGATGAACCCTGAGAGCACAAAGTCGAATGACTCATCCTCGAAGGTCATGTTCCGGGCATCCATGCGCAACAGCCTGGCATTCGAAATACCACATCTCTCGATCTCTGCAGATGTGCGCTTCAGGCAGCCCTCGCAGACCTCTATGCCAATGACCTTTCCCCGGGGGCCTATCTTCTCAGCAGCAGGATAGAGTGAGGCTCCGCCTCCTGTGCCCACGTCCAAGACACTGGAGCCGGGACGAATCCGTATCAGTTCTACTAGCCGCTTACCGAAATGGTCCCAGTAAGAGCCCCAAGTCTTCGGATGAAGGTCATCCACGGACAAAGCCAAGTACAACCTCTTAGGGTCGAGAAGCCTCTTCCTTATAGCGGTTGGGCTCAAAGCAGGCTGTAAGCCTTGTCCACTTGACAGCGTTCGACTCCTACCTCTCTTAGCTGCGCCGTCTGGCGTGAGATGCTGGTGAGCTGACTGCGCCGCCACCCTCCTTGGGTGATATGCTTCCAAAGCGACCGCCAAATGCTCACCCAGCCAGCTTGCAGTATGGTGATGGACTGCCGTTATGCTGATGAAATTCGCTCGCCGTTCCCGTGCATTGAGTCCTGGACGTTGTGACTCAGTGTTAGTGGGGGTTGATGGTCTTCTTTGCGAAGAAACATGCACCCACGAGACAGAGCATGACACCGATGATAAGGAGTGCATAATCTCCAGGGTTGCTAACAGGTGTGATTGTGTGGTTCCATATTGGCGCAAAGAAGTATACCGCAGCCAACAAGAAGATTGCAGCCATCAGGAGTGCAAAACATCTGATACAGTCAGTTCCTCTATCGTCTTCCATATCCACGACCTCAAATCTGTTTGAGGATGTGCAACTAGCCTAGCTGATCCGCTGGGCTTGGACCCGGAACTCCGGGAACAGTCTTCGCTAGACAAAATCTGACTTCACCTGCGGGTCGTTCAGAATAATGAGGATAAGGACCGGCATCAGCAACCCCGCGCCAAGGTATTGCACTAGGCTTTGGAATGTTTCAAGATGCCCAAGGAGAACACCTGACGAAATGGATGCTAGAGCTATTGAAGCAGTCAATACCAGGATCCATGCAATGTTGATGACAATATGGGATTTTCTGATGGCTTTCTCTCTCCTTGACAGGCCGTCCGATATCCCTAGGCCAATCTTCGCATAGGCGAAAGCCAAGACGATTGTGACCGTGCTCATCGGAGCAAAGAAGTAGAGCATCACCATTCCCACGATCAGACCGATCACAATCGTCACCAAACAAGACAACTCTTGGAGGAACGCGAGTATTCTTAGTATTCGTGGCTGATCAGCCCTTGGTACTCTCAAGCCGCATGATGAAACCTCTGTCATTGTTCCGAGCTCCTCCCTCTCAACCTGATTCGACTGCGAATGCGACAAGACAATTCTGACATTTCACCTGACCACTGGGCAGGATCTGGTCTTCGCGGTAGGAATACACTGCTCCGCACTTGGGACACTTGAGTAGCTTCGCAGCGGGCGCTGTATCTTTACGGGTAACTCTGCCCTCGGCCACAATCAATTCCTTTCCCTCAGGCAGCAGGCTGAACAGTTCTTTGGTTGCTTCAGACGGAGCTGCGCTAAAGACGTCTTGGAAGCTCAACCTCTCGTTATGAGCAGCATGCGTCCTCTTAGCAGACTCCAATAGCAGGTACAACATAAGCTCACTCGCAATCTCGGGAACCTTTGCAGTGCCGCACTGCAAGCATTTCACGTTCTCTGCTCTTCGAGCCAGTTCCTTGACGACATTCACAGCACTCATGAAAGCACCGGGACTGGGAAAACCGAACTCGTAGTTGACCGTATAGCCGTTTCCAATCGGGAGCTTCTTCTTGAATCCACCTAGAGGCGCGGCACATGTGCTTACCATGGCAACAGTGCGACTACCCCGGGGAGCCAACATGAAGTACGCTGGGTACGAGAGGCTGTATACACCTCTCGGGCCTAGGCGAATGGTGGCAGTGTACTGCGAATCCGAAGCGAGATTCCGAACGGACTCGAATAGCTTCGACACCTTCTGATTGTCAATCTCCTTCTTCATAACAGTCCAGATGGGAGTGTCCTTGGTTTTTGCGCCGCCCTCATAGTTATCGAGGAGCTGCCATTTTGTGTTGGTGGCAAAAAGGAGGATGCCTCTCGGGATTGGGAAGTCAAGTACTGTGCCGACCTCGATTCCTGACACTATTACCGTATCGTCCCTCGGTGTGAATCCCTCATAGTGGGCGTAGAAAGGCACACTCGAATCTCGTGTTTCGAAATGCTGATAGACATGTACGTTGGTTTTGAATTTTGATTCTCTGGAAACCGGAATCAATGACAGCGCTGGCTTCCAGCTGGATTCCTTCTGCATGTCGCTCCATATCACTTCGTACAGGGGCGCTTTCGCAAGAGTGCCCTTTAGGAGAATCTCCGTGATTAAACTGATGCTCGTAGACAGAGTCAGCTCCCGGGGTTCCATTCCCTTATCTGTTTCCATGTTATCGACCTCTCAGAACTGCGTCTTGCACCAAGGACATACGGCTTCAGGGGCAATGAATGCCGAGCCACATTTCTCACAGAATCCGACAAACAGGGTTCCGCTGTCAGGCTTGGTAGCCACTCTAAGAGGAGCTGCTTCATCCTCTATTCCGTATACAAAGAAAACATGTCCACACTTGCACTCGGCAGATATTCCGTTGGTCCATCCTTCAGTCCACTCGAGCGGACTCACTTGCTTTGCCAACGGATACCAAGATCCGCCCTTCAATTCCTCGTAGACTCCATTAGATGAAACAACTGTCACCTTTCTCTTGCCACAGTGTGGACACGTTATCTCACGTTTCATGGTCAGCTCTTTCTCCCTGTCACCACATTATGAGGAATGGGCAGTCTGTTCCTCAGTAATAAGAGGTGTCTTAGTTCGGCCCTTGTGCCGGACAGTGAGCGGATAAGCGATCGTTCGCAGCAACTTGTGCCGTCTGCTCGGCTGAGAGAGGAAGACTTTCATCGTTGTGCGGGGGACGATTCATCATCTCGCTTGCTACAGGGAATCAACGACTGACCTTGCAGAGGTCGCATTGTTGTGCTATGCCGAGTCGGTCATGGAAACATCGAGCGATGGTACGGCAAACTTGGATCTCTTGGACGACCGAACTACAGGACCGACCCGGACAGGCCCAACGCGAAACACCAAGGAATCCCCACAAAAAGCACGGTTGTTTTTAAGCTAGCACCCTGTATCACAGCGAGAGCGTGTTGTCATGAAGCGCATTGTGATCATTATCATTCTATTTTCACTGTTATTGAGTACCACACCATCCAGCATGCGGATGGTCGCCGAACACGAAAACCGTTCATTCATCACCGCAGATGAGCCGGACTTCCCGAGCATAAGCAGTCCGCCCAACATCACCTACCTTGAGGGCGAGACTGGCGTCTGGATCACATGAGTAGCCAGCGACACAACGCCAGCATCGTACAACGTTACACTGGATGGGGAAATCATATCCTACCGCCCATGGGATGGGTCGAACATAAGTGTCTGCGTCGATGGACTTCGCGAGGGAGTCCACCTTTACAATTGCACAGTGATTGATGCATTCAATCGTACGAGTGCAGACGACGTTCTTGTCACGGTGCTTGACAACACAAAGCCCATCATCAATCATCCCAACGACGTCTTCACGAATGATGCACTTGTCGTTGTGGAGTGGGACGTCTATGACCGAAACCCCGACTACTGCGAGGTCTCTTTCAATGGCACACTTCAGGACACCTACGAATGGTTGTATGATAATGACACAATCCAGCACACATGCGATTTGGGGCTCTGGAACGCTCTCGACTGCAGGATCAAGGCCGTGGACATGTCTGGACACTATGCTGAGGACAGCATCATGATTTATCACGATCTATTGGCACCCGTCATCACGAGCCCAAGTGACATCGAGTACCTTGAGGGGATGGAGGACATATCACTAACATGGAAGGTCGAGGAGATGCTTCCGAATGCCTACAAGGCGACGCTTAATGGCTCAGTCGTCCTCCTAGGACCCTGGGACGAATCTGATATCGTGGTCGGTGTCAGTGGTCTATCAAAAGGAATCTACTACTATGAGCTGAACGTGACTGATGAGTCGAACCTCTATGACACTGACATTGTGAAAGTCACAGTCATCGATGGAACAGTACCCATCATAGATATGCAGGCACCCGTCATCACGAGCCCCAATGACATCGAGTATCTTGAGGGGATGAAGGACGTATCAATTACATGGAGGGTCGAGGAGATGTTTCCCAATGCCTACAGGGTGACGCGTAATGGCACAACCATCATCTCAGGATCCTGGGATGGATCTGATATCGTCGTCGACATCAGTGGTCTCTCACAAGGGGTGTACTTCTACGAGCTCAACGTGACTGATGAGTCGAACCTCTACGACACGGACATCGTGAAAGTGACAGTCATCGACGGAGAAGCACCCATCCTAGATCATCCTGATGACATCACCATCAGAGATAACGGTCAACTACAGGCAGTGACCATCAAATGGCATGTCTTCGATGTAAACCCGCACGAGTATTCTGTCTACTTAGAGTTCTACGGAGAGGGCTACGTCATCGAAACGGCGCCATGGGACGGCTCGGATATACTCTTCCAGTATGAGACCACCTACTTCCTCGGTGAATACGTCTTCACTCTATCTCTTCTTGATGAATGTGGATACTCAGCCACCGATGAGGTGTCTGTCTTTGTTGTGAACGGGTGGCCATCGATAAGCTCACCATTTGATGTCCAATATGTCGAGGGTGCGACACCATCGCCCATCATCTGGACCATCAATGATGAGAGAGAGATTGACTATGACATCGTGAGGAACAATACTGTCATAGCTCAGGCCTCATGGAAAGGAGAGGATGTAAAGATAGACATCAGCGGTCTCGCCCGGGGTACTTATGTGTATGAAATCAGGGTGTGGACTGCTGACGGGTTCCATGTCAGTGACGATGTCACAGTAAGGGTCACTAAGGACCTTGCTCCGCCGACCGTGGACAGTCCGCCTGATATCATCTTCTTCGTCGGGACCACTGGTATGTCTATCACATGGACCTGCCACGACCTGAACCCGTACTCATACTCTGTGAGCCATAATGGAACGGTTATTATCCAGACAGGATGGAACAGTCCAGAGATTGTAGTATCACTTGATGGGCTCGGGGTTGGTGTACATGAGTATCAACTGACTCTGACTGATATCAATGGGAATGTCGCCAATGACACTTTGCGGGTTACCGTGTTGTCACAAGGCACCCCACCGCAGGACACGGACCTCTCCCTGACAGTGGCTGTTCCCACCACCCTCATCATCGGTATTGGTTGTGGTGCGTTACTGGTGATGCTGTTCTACAGATGGAAGAAGAAATGAAGCAAATGAGATGGTCTGGGTTTGACATCCGGACCACCTCACATCCACTCGTGTTGAAGATGGACTCCAATCATGCTTGAGAATCGATGGAATCGTTCCAAAACCTCACAGAAGGACTAGTTGTCCGAACATCTCTCTCAGCAGCACTGGCTCATCAGTGAATACCCCACCCCATAGATCGTTGATGAATCATGCAACCCTGCAGCATGCGCCAAAAGGCGCTTCCCGATTCATCACAGAGAGTGTCCATGCCTGTCGACGAACTCATGGTGCGTGGAGGCCCGTCGGGAGTACAGTGCCTAGTGATGGCCGGAAGAGATATGGCCGAGCAACCCTTTCTCCAATGGGGGTTCCTCGCTGCCATACAGAGTGTTTGGACACTACATCCAGCATGAAGAAGCGGTGGAAGCCG
>Ga0315289_10001846_pt1 | contig 32955 bp, 30 predicted proteins | sample YL17G11_40_MG_FD_203452 | JGI IMG/M metagenome (GOLD analysis project Ga0315289, IMG submission 203452) | Sediment microbial communities from Yellowstone Lake, YNP, Wyoming, USA - YL17G11_40 | ecosystem: Environmental > Aquatic > Freshwater > Lake > Sediment | place: USA: Wyoming | collected... | reverse complement strand
CAATACCCATAGCCCAGACACTGTATAGTATGTCCTGGCCACCGCACATTTTTATATTGACAACAATCTCTGGTTACGCTTGGTGGCAGATAGCGCCAAATTGACACAGCATGGTTCAAGCGGGGTATTGACTGGCAAGTCCTCTCGTTGAACTTCAGGCTAATGCTACGTTCTATACTTTCTCCTAACAGAGAGAGCCAGCCGGCCTATGAAACATGACGGTTGGGGTCAACCCAATATCAATTACCCTGGCAACAGCAAGAAGCCCCGTAATTTTGGCTCTGGCGCCTTACCGCTCAAGAAAAGTCCTTCTGCGCAGTGAAGTGCCCATAGCTGTTATGTCACGAACAAACGAATGTGTAGTAGCCTTTGTGTGGCTTTGCTGCTCTGGATGACTCGGCAACCGCTGGTGTTCAAGGCTCATAGCATATACCAGACTACTAGTGCCCTGTCCGATTTAGGATATAGCGCAGCAACATTAAGCTCGGGCCATTAACGAAGGTGGCCAAGAGAACGCAGCGAGAGGCACAGGTAGTGCTGTAGCTCCCGGCTTTCCTGCACCATACCACACTCCCCACAGCGGGGGGACCCCGAGTTCGGGCGATCTCAAATAGTGTTTGAACTTGTGGGTGCGGAAAGGCTAATATTGGCGAACCCAGTATTGGTACGAATTGACACTGGAGAATGGTACGCAGTATAATCATTACACCCAAGGGCGTCAGGAAGTAGATGCTAGAACGAACGCATCGACTGCACAAATTCTGAAGAAGACGCATAGATGGCTTTCTTTGACGAATGGCTACTCGGTCCGGGGCGAGTGGTTAGGAGCCATGAAACGGCTCGATGGTCGCCACAAGATTACGGCGTAGGCTTGTTATTCTGGCACAATGGGTGAGAAGGTAAGGCCTAAGAGGAATTCGCAGTTTGCTGCGTCTTAGGAGCTAGAGATGACGTGGCTAAACCAGCCTGTCGTGCTCAGAACTCTCTCTTCGAATCGAAACCCTTACGCTTTCGCGGGTAGCAAATTCCTAAGCTAGGCACTGGCGCGTAACTGGTGAAGAGGTTCTCACGTGAGTCGGCAACGGCGGCACCAGTGAAGACAGTATGGAATGTGGTGTTCGTAGCCCGCAGTCAAGCACCAGGCAAAGCTATCTGGAACTGAGGCATATCTAGCAGTGTCATTGGGCCGGGCAAGGATTTTGGCCTATAAAGACGGAGATGGGTGAACCGGAAGATCAAAGGTACGAAAAGGCTAGCTCTGCGTCTGATAGGTGTTGATCAGACGGCTATCTCACATAGAAGGCCTCTTTTGTGTCGTTATCTGCCCTTGTTCCCGATATGGCTACGATGAAGTGGCAAAAATATGCGATTGAGAATGGTGGTTGGCTGGCAACCAAGCATATTTGCCGCTGTGATCCCCTGGCTGATGGTGGTGCCTTGGACCTTGACGACCTTTTTGTCTATTTGTTAAGGGTTTTCCTCGATGTTTAACAGCGTACCGACTTGGCCGACAAAGATCCTCCTCGCAGCTCTCCTTCTGGGGGCTGCAGTCCTAAGCGGATGTATTGGCCCCCGGGGCTGGCCAGGAACTGTAGGTGATAGTCATAGTCTATATGTAGGCACTATGATCGGTAGTGTTCTCGCTTTGAACCCTGTTACTGGTGCTGAGAGATGGGAATTTGAGCCACAATCGGTGCAAACGGGAAGTATAGGAAGCGGCAACCTAACAAGCATAAAAAATGCGTTTTTGAGCTGCAGTCAGGGAGGGGCGGGATCGTTTAGAGCAGGATATTTCTACGGTGCCCCTGTAGTGGCTAACGGCATGATTTACGTTGCCTATTTTTCAGGGGTAGTCTATGCTATTGATGCTGCCAGCGGGCAACAGGCTTGGAACTATGACCTTAAGAGCCATATTGCTGGTGGGTTAGCTGTTGCCGGGGGCACTGTATTGGTCGGCTCATCTAACGGGAATATTTCTGCGCTGGATGCTGGAAATGGGACTTTGAAGTGGGAGTTCTCCTCCAAGGACGAGATCTGGGGCGCACCCGCAGTTGCAGATGGAGTTGTCTACTTTGGCTCTCTCGATCACAGCCTCTATGCCCTGAATGCCACTGATGGGAAGGAGAAATGGGAATTTAGAACGGAAGGGGGCATCGGATCCACTCCTCTGGTTGTGGGGGGCGTGGTTTATGTTGGGTCCTTCGACCACAAATTCTATGCCATAGATGGAGAGACTGGTGCACAGAAATGGGTGTTTGAGGGTTCAAGAGACTGGTTCTGGTGCGCAGCTACTTATGATGATGGCACCATTTACGCCGCATCGCTGGATAACAACGTCTACGCTCTAGAAGCGGGGAACGGTACAGTGGCATGGCCCCAGCCATTCAAGGCTAGCAATCGGGTAAAGTCATCGCCGATCATCGTTAGTGGGCTGCTGGTGGTCGCCTCTGAAAATGGTAACGTCTACGGCCTCGATCCCAAAACCGGGAAGAAAGAATGGGAATTCGACGGCATTAAGGCCAAAGTTCTTTCTCCTCTTTACTCCGCCGAAGGAATAGTTTACATAAATAGTCAGGATAACAAGCTTCATGCACTGAATGGCGAAAACGGTTTCGAGTTCTGGGGGCTCCCACTGGGTAGTTGAGAAAGGTCAGATAGAAAAGGCTATGGGCGAAGCTAAGGCCGCGACAGCTGTGAATGTACGCAGTGTGGCCATTTCCATTTTCATAGTAGTGCTTATTTCCCTTCTCATCGCTCGTGTCGTTTCCATAACCGCCATCTGGAACACGATTCTACAAAGCCCAATGCTAAACTTCCTAGTCCTGATGTCCGGGTACTTACTGGGCAGCTTCGGGCTTGCTATTGTAGTATTGACCATCATTATTCGTCTGCTCACGTTTCCTCTTATCGCGAGGCAGATACGAGCCAGCAAGACGATGGAGGCAATACAGCCCAAAGTGCGGCAACTGCAGAAGAAGTATGCCACGGACTCGCAGAAGCTAGGCCAGGAGATAATGAAGCTCCGCAAAGAACACGGGATCAACCCCCTCGGCTGCTACCTACCTACGCTGATCCAGTTCCCCATCTGGATTGCTCTCTACATTTCTGTTATACAAGCCCTGGCTTATACCCCCGAGAACCTTCTTGGCTTGCAGGAACTACTCTATTCCCCATTGGTTCTGGTGAGCGCGGTGCCCTTGAATCACCATTTCTTGTGGTTGGATCTCACCCACGGGGATATCGGGATGGCTTTTCTGGAGACAGTGAGCACGTGGATGCTGTTCAAGATGTCTGCTATGCCCACCACCGCTCAGCAACAGTCTATGAATCGTGTCCTGCAGTGGGCAATACCCTTGTTGTTCGGGTTTATGACGTTGATACTTCCCACTGGGCTTTCACTATACTGGGTAACCTCCAATATTGTCGGCATTATACTGCAATATCCTCTGACTGGCTGGGGCTCGCTGAGAATGCCATCTCTGTCAATGCTGAAGGGAGGAGCTTCCCAACCAAGCCGTAAAGTCGCGGCGAAGGCCGGGGGGGCACCCAGCACGAGGAAGGAGCCTGGGAAGGGTGTCCCACTGAAGCCGGGTGGGGCCAAGGCTGGCGTTGCAGGCTCTGGGAAGAAGGTGGCTGGCGGAAACGATGTGATCTCTAAAGCAGAGACGGTTGGCCGTGAGGCGCGCCGAGATGAGGGCAAAGACTCAGGAGGAAGCGATCGCGATTGCTCTGGCTGAAACAGGCCTGACCCGCTTTGAGTATATGCAGTCGGCAGGGCCTGTTGCCCAAGGACTTTTTTACATGGAATTACTAAATTAATAATAGGTCTGCACGTGTGCGAATGAAGGGGGAGGGGAGCAATGTTAGTGTTGATGTTTCGACTCGAATTCCTCAGGGACGGTCTAAAGAAAAGGATGCTATCAATTATCAGTGATAATAACTATCATTTAGTTGGTGCAGCCCTTGCACTAATCTTTGCGAGTGGCACACTTGGAACCGCCTTTGTGGCCACACCTGTGACCCTCCCGATAGGGGGGTTATCTTTTGTGACGTTCCTGGTTACAGGTGTGCTGGCCATTCTTACCATAGTCTTGTGGCCGATTGGATTGATTCTCTTATAGGATAAGTGAGCTTCACCCTCACAAAATAGGTTCCTTTTTACCGAGTTAGGGGGTGAAGGCATCGAGGGTTGGTTTGACATACCGCTTATCGAGGACGATGAGGAGCAGGATGATTGGGGCTCGGCTCTGGGATGGTTTGACAACCAGTCCCGAAGGGTCATATATTATCGGCACTAGGCGCGATGAGGGGTAAATATCGCCTCATCGGGAGTTGAAATGGGAAATCCTGGCTTAATAACTCCTTGCGGGAAGTATGGTCATAGTACAAGCAAACCAGACATTGCCATGTTCGTCCGATGGCAATAGATTTTAGCCTCGAATATACTGCAAAATAACCCTCGACCCTGAAGAAGAATCGGGACCTTGATTATTTTCCTTTGGTGGGTTTATGCCGACACATTACTTAAGTTCACCTATCTTCACTTTCCCTCTCAATCCCTGTTTTTCTATTCTATATTACAAATATATCACAAAAAGCACTTGACAAGTAGTACTTTGGGTGCTAGAGTACTGGCAGCTCCGTACTAATTGGAGACAATCCTACAGGATGAGCCCTGGTCATGACCAAGGCTCATGACCAGGGCTCATCCTTAAAGGTCGCGACAGGCCAGGGGGTCGGTTCCTATACACGAATTAACAAAACCCCGTAACTGCCTTAGTTGAATGTGCTCGAAAAACAACTTTGAGGAGGTGATAGGATTCCAGCAAAAATAAATCTGCAATTTTTCCCACAAATCTGGGGCAAATCGATAAGCAAAGGAAGGTGAGGGAAGGAGAAAGATGAAAAGGTTTCTTAAACTAGGATTAATAGCGATTATTTTAGGTGTGCTTTCCAGCTTGCTGGTGGCGGGGCCTGCTTTTGCAGCAGACTGGGATACGATAGTTGCCGATTTAGATGTGTACGAAGGTAGCACGGGGCAAGTAGCGGATGTAACGGTGGAGGTTCCTAGTACCGGGCTTGGGGGTTTCGACATCGGGCTGGCGTGCGACACGGATGTGGCGCGCATCACTAATGTGGTGGTCAATGCCGGCTATTTGGGTGTGGTGAACATTAGCACTACCGGCGCTACAGCCCACGTTACGGGCTACTGGAATGGCCCCGGGCCAGCTCCAAGGTCTACGGATGTGGTGGTGGCGAGCGTGGTTTTGGACACCGTAGGTGCTGCAGCCGCGGCGCAGGCGGCTATAAGTTTTAGCGCTGCGCCGGAGTTCGCTGAGGCCGATGGTACAGGAGATACTGGTGCTGGAACGGGGAACGATGTTACAATAATTTTGCAGCCTGATCCGGACAGCGATATCCTAACGAGCTTGAGCCCGGTGGCGGGCATAAAGATCAGTGTTGACGCTCCTATTTCAGACGTTAGTCCTGCCGTTGGCGCGACTTCTTTCGTGGCAAAGCTCACGGCTGATCCTGGGACTTATGTCCAGGTTCTGGGGGTGGCCGGACTCGGTGGATGGTCAGCCACTTTAGATGGCGGGCTGCTGCCGCCCTATCTGTCTACTTCTGGGGTTACGGTTACGGGGAGCCGAGCTTCCGCGTCAGTGGGGGGAGACCTCGCTTTAGTCAAGATCAGTCTGGTGGGCCCGACCGATGAGACGGCTGACGTCGAAATGACTTGGGCCGGCATGTTGGGGCGTGACGAGAACGGTGGCACCTCGGTGATTGACCCTATTGACCCTGTCTCACTTACTTTTCAAAGGGGTGACGCCAATAATGATAATGCTGATCTGGACATCACCGACGTCACATATGGCGGGCGGTATCTGGTGGGACTGGAACACCCGACGGATGAGAGCCTCATTAATTTGGCCAGCGTCGTGCATGATGGCGCCGCGGGGGACGTGGCCAGCCCCGCTGATGTGCTGCGCATGATGCAGTACCTGGCAGGGCTCACGGATGACTATTTTAACTTGACCTCGTGACGCTTCTGTATAGTGTAGCGTGCTGAGTCGGAGCGTGGAGGGCTAAACACCTCCACGCTCCTTGTGTTGACCACCGGATTGCCACGCTTCTGCTGCAATAATATGAATGAAGGGCCGAGCCTTGACAAAGCGGTGCAGAACTTACTATACTCTGCGGTGAATAACTTGAGGGACTATGGTTGAGAGCGCCAAGGTTTGCTTTGAGTTTAGCTGAGGATCTCCTGCAGGCTGTTTGAGCTGCGGCGGAAGGCCAGAGAGGAAAGTGGCAGCATGCCACCATGGCCAAAGGCAGTCAGACTGGAAATGAAAGGTCCGCCACCCTCAGCCCTGAAAAACTCGGGCAGCAGAGCTTGCCCTCTACTTTGCCCTCGTTCTGGAAGGTGAACGATGATGAAACAGCGTCTGCCGGCAGCGGCGTCCGTTCTTGTGGTCCTGCTCAGCATCCTGGCTCTGAGCACGCCTGTGCAGGCGGCAACTTCTACCACGGTAGCGGTAGGCAACATAGTCCTGGGGTCGGGGGCTGGGGGGCAGGTAGCTATCACGGTGAAGAATATAACCGCCACCTATGGGCTGGGGGCTTGCTGGTTCACCATTATTTATAACCCAGCAGTGATCAGACTCGACGATGTGCTAGCGGGAGACGCACCCTTCGGAACTCCAACGTATAATCCGACCGGTGGCAGCGTCACTTTGATTGCGGCCCAGGGCACGCAAGTTCCTGGCCCCAAAGGGGATATCGTGGTAGCGCGGCTGAAAGTTACCGCCCTGGCCCTGGGGAGCACTGCCCTGACGCTCACCATAAAACCCGGCGGTCTCATAGATACCCACGGGAATAACATCCCTGCTGGGGTAGTAAACGGGCAGGTAAGTGTGGTGGCAGGGGCAGCGGCCAAGCTGGCCTTCACCACCCAACCTAGCAGCAGCAACGCGGCGGGGGCAGCCTTTGGCACCCAGCCTGTGGTTACGATACAGGATGCCGCTGGCAACAAGGTGACCACCTCCACTGATGCGGTGACCCTGGCTATTACGGCGGGCACAGGGGCCGCCCTGTTGGGCACGCCAACGGTGAACGCGGTCAAAGGCGTGGCCACCTTCAAAGGCCTGAGCGTCAACCTGGCTGGCAGCAACTATACCCTGAGCGCCACCAGCGGCAACCTCACCCCGGCTACCAGCAGCGCCTTCACTGTGATGGCAGGTGCAGCGGCCAAACTGGCCTTCAGCACCCAGCCTAGCAGCAGCACGGCGGGGGCAGTCTTTGGCACCCAGCCTGTGGTTACGATACAGGATGCCGCTGGCAACAAGGTGACCGCCTCCACTGCCGCGGTGACCCTGGCTATTACGCTGGGCACAGGGAACAGCGGGGCTGCCTTGTCGGGCACGAAAACGGTGAACGCGGTCAATGGCATGGCCACCTTCAGTGGCCTGAGCGTCAACCTAGTTGGCAGCGGATATACCCTGAGCGCCACCAGCGGTGCGCTCACCTCGGCTACCAGCAGCGCCTTCGATGTGACGGTGAGGCCGGCGGCCAAGCTGGCCTTCGCCACCCAGCCTAGCAGCAGCAACGCGGCGGGGGCATACTTGGGCACCCAGCCTGTGGTGACGATACAGGATGCCGCGGGCAGCACGGTGACCGCCTCCACTGCTGCGGTGACCCTGGCTATTACGCCGGGCACGGGGGCCAGCGGGGCTGCCCTGTCGGGCAACACAACGGTGAATGCGGTCAATGGCGCGGCCACCTTCAGAGACCTGAGCGTCGACCTGGCTGGCAGCAACTATACCCTGAGCGCCACCAGCGGTGCGCTCACCTCGGCTACCAGCAGCGCCTTCGATGTGACGGTGAGGCCAGCGGCCAAGCTGGCCTTCACCACCCAACCTGGCAGCAGCAACACGGCGGGGGCAGACTTTGACACCCAGCCTGTGGTGACGATACAGGATGCCGATGGCAACAAGGTGACCACCTCCACTGCTGCGGTGACCCTGGCTATTACGCCGGGCACAGGGACCAGCGGGGCTGACCTGTCGGGCAACACAACGGTGAATGCGGTCAATGGCGTGGCCACCTTCAGTGGCCTGAGCGTCAACCTGGCTGGCAGCGGCTACACCCTGGGAGCCACCAGCGGTACGCTCACCCCGGCTACCAGCACCGCCTTCGATGTGGTGGCAGGGTCAGCGGCCAAGCTGGCCTTCACCACCCAACCTGGCAGCAGCAACACGGTGGGGGCAGCTTTGGGCACCCAGCCTGTGGTCGCCATACGGGATGCCGGAGGCAACACAGTGACCACCTCCACTGATGCGGTGACCCTGGCTATTACGCCGGGCACAGGGGCCAGCGGGGCTGACCTGTCGGGCACGAAAACGGTGAATGCGGTCAATGGCGTGGCCACCTTCAGTGGCCTGAGCGTCAACCTGGTTGGCAGCGGCTATACCCTGAGCGCTACCAGCGGTGCGCTCACCTCGGCTACCAGCAGCGCCTTCGATGTGGTGGGAAGGCCGATGAACGTGTGGATAATCATTGTCCCTATCCTTTTTGTGGACATATGTGTGCTGGTTTACTTCTTTGTCATTCGACCTGCGATGCAGAGAAGAAAGGCCTGATTGAGATCAGACCCCTTAATATTAGCTCTGATCGTATGTGGGCTGACCATCTCTAAAGTAATGCGCCGACGACGGGCATAATATTTGGTAAGTATCCCCTTGCGTCATGTATAGCTTCGGGCTGCTATTTAACCCACCGCCAATATTATAGCACCGCTATAAATCGTGATTGGCATCCATTAACCAAATATAGCGGGGCTAATTTAGTTGACCCATATGCTAGTACTTACTTGCATAAATCATCAACATTATATTTGAACACCCAGACGTTGACAATAGCGCAGAGCAAAATTATAATAATCGAGAAATCCCATTGTGAAAGGCGGTGCCCATATGGCCAATGAGATGGGTAAAAGATATCGCTGTGTCAAATGCGGCACAGAACTGATCGTAACCAGAGCCGGCAATGGCAAGGTAGTCTGTTGTAAACAGCCCATGGAGAAAAAGACCTAGGGGAACATTTGAGCAAACATAGAGGCAAGAAGGGGGTCTTTAGAAAATGCCGAATCTGTTAGGTAGAAGGTTTCGCTGCGAGGTCTGCAACACAGAGGTTCTGATCACCAAAGCAGGCGAGGGGGAGGTGGACTGTTGCGGCAAGCCCATGACTGCACAACAACCCAGGCCTTTGCCATCGTCTGATTAAGGGCAAGACAGATGTTGCTTGGCAATGGCTAATTCTATCTAGGGTTCTCTCCCTTTCTCACTTTGTTAAAAAAGAATCCCTCTCTTACGGGGGATTCTTAAGTTGGCCGCCAACTAGCTCTGGGGCTGAATGATAACCTTTATCGAGCTGTACTCCTGAGGATGTGTGACAATTCGGAAACCTAAACCCGTCTCGGCTAACCCCAACCGATGAGTAATCATTTCCTTTACTTGTAGCCTACCTGAACGAATCAACTCCAGTGCCATGGCATGGTCTGCAGGGCTGGCTGCGTAAGAAGTCGTCAGCTTTATATCATTGCGCCAGAAGACGTCATTTATGGATAAGGGGATAGTCACTCCAGGATCAGTAGGTGCGAAAAAAAGGATAGTGCCGTCTCGCTCCACAGACTCTAAAGCCTGTAGTATGGCAGGCTCAGCTGCGGCGCACACTATCACAAAATCCGCAAGACGACCCCTGTTGACCTCACGCACATATCCTGGGATGTCCTCCGCAGCAGGTATCGCGGCGTCCGCACCGAACCTCCGCGCCGCTTCCAGCCTATGCTGGATTAAGTCGGTTGCCACTACAGGCCCCGCGCCCAGCGCACGTGCCAGCTGCACATGTAGCAGCCCAGCGATTCCGCTGCCAATGACCAGCACGCCGCAGCCTGGTCTCATACCGGCTCGCCTCTGCCCCCTCAGCACACAGGCTACTGGCTCCACGAAGGTCGCTTCCTCAAAAGATACCTCATCGGGCAGAATGAACGTTCCCCGGTCCACATTTATGGCAGGAAGCCTGATGTACTCGGCGAAACCGCCCGGGTAAAAGTTCGTCTTGCGCAAAGTGTCGCAGACTGTATGATGGCCTCTGAGGCAATAATGGCAGGTATTACAGGGGACATGGTGAGCCGCAACGATGCGGTCTCCCACCTTATAGCGGTCCACTCCCTCTCCCACCTCCACAATCACGCCAGCGACCTCGTGGCCAAGCACCAGCGGCACCTTGTGTATGCGATACCACTCCATAACGTCGCTGCCGCAGATTCCGCTGGCCTCTGCCCGCATCAACAACTCGCCAGACCCAATCTGCGGAGTTGGTAACTCCTCTAGCCGTACGTCACTATTGCTATAGTACATCGCTACGCGCATAGAATTACCACCCCGAACAATACAAAGAAAAAGGTTACATTCTCGCAACTGCTAGAGGCTTAATCTTGCTCTGAGGTGCCGGTTCCACTTTCGTCAGCTTCCTCGGATACATCGGCTTCGACTTCCTCCGGTGGCTGCGCTCGGACGCGGGTATTGATAACACAGGTGCCGGCAATAAGGTCATGGATTCCTCGCCTCTGTCGATTCAAGACCATGGCTATAAGGCCAACAATGGGTAAGACGAAAGTGAACCAGGCAGTAACGCTGTTGGCAAAGAACACTATCGGCCCGTATATCGGCACTAGATAAAAAATGTACCGCAGGAATGCCCTCCCCACCCCGACAGCCCTGCCGTCGGTTCTGATCACCTTGGCCCCTATAATCATCTTCCCTGGCGTCTGTCCCCTCCACCACCAGAACCCGCCAAAGTAAAGGAGGCCATAGGCAAGTACAATGTATGAGGGCTCGGCAGCAACGTGGCCGATGCGGCTGACTATGAATCGGATTATCACCCCTATGATAGTCAACACTATGAAGTCGATAATTGCCGCTCCCAGCCTTATCCAGACACCTTTGTACTCCAGTGCCACTGCCTCCGCTTCGGCCTCAGGCGCAACACCTTCTTCGGTGGCCTGTTCCTCCGAGATCGCTTCCCCCGGCACAGGCTCTGCGCCTACTCCGATGGCAGGTTCAACCCCCGCTTCTTCGGTCGGGGTCTCCGTTACCGAGACCCACGTCAATTCCTGGGGGTCCCACACATATCTGACATCTTGCTTTGGCACACTCTTACCATCTTCTGGTCCCATGATATCTCCCTGCAACACTCCAGCCTCTTGCGGCTGTTTAAGATTTTACCATAAATCAATATCGTCGCATAGCCTGTCCTATTGCACTTGGCTTATGCTGAGCTCCAGTATCACGACTTTCTTATTCTGATACACGACGTCCAGGCCTCCTCCGGATACGAAGTCCCCACTTAGGGTCTGCATAACCAAAGAATTGCTCGGAAAAGTGCGAATTCCCTCTAGCCCGGCCCATTGCATGATGGGCTCCGCCACATCTCGGTCGTCTGTTGAAAAAATCAGGTAGTCTACGCCATCCTTGGCCATGATTTGAGCGGCATCCGAGGCATTGGTCGCCAGGTAAACCAGTCCAACATCACGCAACCTTTTTACATCATACCCATAGTAGCCATTATCCACGAACGGCTCGCGCTGCCCCAGGTCAAGTATCCAGTAGCCTGGGCTCCACTGACTCATTACAACCGCGTCTGGTGGTGTGCTCTCCCTGAGATAAGCCATAGCCTCTTGCCAATCTTTGTCCGCGGTCTGTGTGGGCTGACTGTTGAGGCGGGCTGCACTGATGAATGAAGATGCTAGCAGCAGGATAAGCAAAACTGCTACCACTAACGTTCTGGTAAGCTGGGCGCTCCCTCTGCCGCGCCATTCCCACACGTACCCAAGCCCCAAGCCGGCGATGACACAGATTGCTGGGATAGAATATAATAGAAATCGCCACGCAATCAGGCTTACAACGCCGAAGACGACAAACCAGCCCGAGAACAATATCCATGCATCGTTCTTGCTTTTCCAGGCCCTATACAGGCCCAGGGCTATAGGAATTAAGAAGAACTGAAAAGCAACTATATCCGAGAAGGTCAATCCCATCTCTTCCGCGGTTCCACCCCCTGATGGTTTTCCTGAAGATCGAAGTGCTACCCACAAAACCGTCAACCAATGAGCGAACTCATGGTAATATAGCAACAACCCAGCTATGTTAACGCAGGCTATGAAGCCCAAAGCAGGCCATTCCAACTTCCTCGCCGCAGTGGAAATGCTGAGCCTTGCGTTCGGTACAGTGTCCAGGGGAGCCACATACTCCAGGAAAACCTTCAGCACTGCATAGACCAGTAGGACAACTATGAGTAGAAAAGCGCCCACAAGGCCCCACTCAAGGTAAAGCAGGCCCTCAACGCCGAGAACGCCGAACCCAGTCAATAGCCAGCCCACGTTCACCTTGCCGATATAAACGCGATAACCTTTTAGGAAATAGAAGAGCAAAACCCCTATCAACAGCAACAATGCAGTTAACCCGTCTCTATCTGTATAACCTCCTGCTGTAATCGACACCGGAAGAAACATGAGCGCCCACGCCAGGGCTGAAAACAGCGCAACCCTACGGCTCCAGATCCTGGAGACACCGATGTACATTATTATCAGGGCGATAACGGCAAGCGTAGGTGGCAAGAATTTTGCCACTAGGGAAAGCGATTCTGCAGGGGACAAGTTGAATGCCGCACTAGCCGCTTTCGCTATGTAGGCCATAGGGTAGGCCAATCCGCTATGGATGGTGTAATTAATCCCAGTGGAGCCTAGCGGAGGTCCTTCGCCAGCCATCACCCTTTGGGCAAGCCAGTGCCAGAAATACGAGTCGGGGCTGTACAGGTAGTAATGATTGGGGTCAGCTAGGCGCAAGCAGCGAATGCCAAACGCGATTACCGCAATCCCAGCCACACCAAGGAATATCCATCGCTTAGCTACGATGCTCAGCCGTGTTCCTACTTGATTCAGTTGCTGTAGTTGTGCGGGCTCTCGTGCAGGCAGCATGCAATTAATTCTAGACTACCCCGCAAGCACTGTCAAATTGCTTATGTGCCTCGCGTTGCCATCAAGCGTCTGTTGGTAGGAATTTAGCACACAGAGACCTGACAATTCCTCGGTCCTGTGCCTACGAAATGGTCTTTCAGAACAGTCACCCAAGGGCGGAAATCGTGGGAACCACGCAGTGCTGATAGTCCCACTTGTAGCCGGGGTTAAGGATAAGGCAACACCGTACAATGCAGAGTATCTTCTTTCCCGGGATGCTTACACCCCTCCTCTAAGTCTCCCGCCCCAGCACAAAGTACGTCAGCCTTCCCTATAGCACAAGAAAGCCGACCTAATGCGTTTCAGCGGCGATCTCATCCCCATCGGTTCATCAAGAAGACACCGCTATTTTTTGCTCTCTAGCCCGAGACTGTCTCCTCAGCACCCCTACCGGCCCCAAGCAGGTCTGATACCACACTTCTATGCAGCGCTCTAGGATAGCCCTCTATCCCTATATTCCGCAGTCGCTTCATTCTAATGCTACCACAATAGGTTTGTAGCACTTCTTTGCCCAGTCAGTTGCTTTGCCCATTATCATTTTGTCCAAATGACAAAGAAATGTGTGGGGTTCAAGCCGCCGTCCGGGGTAAACCGTCTTCCAAGAGACCTCCTGTCAACCTATTTCCTTTTCGTGATTTGGAATCTATATTGCGGCGTCTCTCTTCTTCTTTAAACCTCTACCGACAAAAATGATACACTATCCAACCTCGCTTCGAGCTGAGAAAAACTGCGCTTCCAACCAGTGATTTTACCGTTCTTGCTCATCATGCGCGATATCACGGCTGAAACGTTATCACTTCAAAACTTCAAAACGATGGTAGTTGTGGGCATGGTGCATCGACGTAATACCTGTTGTGGTTAGGGCTCTATCATCGCACACGAGCTTGTACGCTCAACACAGAAGAATCTGAGGCGCGTGTACGTACACAATGATGGGAGGATAAGTTAAGTTCGCCACAGAAAAAAGATGATTCTGTGGCCTTGGGGGTATTGACAACAGATACAGAAGTACTATAATGACAACGGATGGTATTGTATAGTTCAATACCGAAAAATCTCTCGTCTTCCCTGCCCAAGAGGGAATTATTCGAGAAAAGGGAAAGGAGGTGATCAAGAATGATAGTTGTCGGATTAATATCGGAAATCCTGGGTATCTTGAATCAGCTGCTGGCCAACTTTGTCGCTATCACTATCCCCGTGGCAACGAACGACACAACCAACGCTCAGGCGGACGGTGAAATCATACTAACTACCTCGGTGCCACTGACAACCGCAAAAGGGAACGCCTTGACCGGTGCCATTGCCGACATTATGACGAGCGGAGCTCAGCTAGTTGATCTTATTCTCCAGACGTTGGTTGGGTTCAACCCGACGGCGCCCGTTACCGGTTACCCAGGCTGGAGCGCTACATAGGCTATATTGTTTGGATGCGGCTCAGAGTCGAGCTTGGGCCTAGACCCTGCCGCGCGTGAAAGTGCGATAGTCCGCGTGTTAGTTTAAGAAATGTCAAAGGTTAGCAAGGGGGGTGAGTAGTGTTCGCCCCCCTTGCTCTGTTACCGGAAGCAATGCGATGACAGAATCAAACTCGCGTATTAGGGCACTGCACCAATGAGACCTACTCTGACAAGAACAGCATAAAGCCAATATTTGACAGAGCGCGACAATATCTAGTACAATTCTTCCATGGAAGTCCTGATCCGTGAGGCCTCGGTGGTATCGGCTGTACTTGACTATTTTGTTAGGGACAACGTGCTGACTACACAAGGCAAAGCGTTTGTGGGAGCGACGGTGGACATTGTCAACGTTATGGTTCAGTTCTTGGCCTACTTTTCAGCCAACATTCTCGTATAGGCCAGTTTGCAGTATCGAAGATTGGCAAAGAAAGGCTGCGTCGGAGAGTTTCCGAACGTTAGGGCCATAAAAGTGAGCAGCATCACCAGCAACGTATGTGGCAATTGTGCGAATTTTAAGCTGAAGCAGGGCGAAAAGTTCTTCAATTGCACCTTCGCCAAACATGCAGGCGTCCCCTACGCGATGCAGGTCCAAGCCAACACAAGGTCATGCGAGGCATTCTCCGCATTGGGGCAACCACCCAAGCCACAGACGACAGTAAAATCGGCACAAAAGCCCACACCCCCCAAAAGGATTGAACCACGTCTGACCGGACTGTGTACTTGGGGCAGATTCATTCTTCTGGCAGGACTTGTTATCGCTATCATACTGCTTGGCTGGGGGGCCTATAGTTGGCTGTCGCACAGCAGTGCACCCACACCCACACCCACACCCGTGCCAACTACCTTTCCAACCACCTCCGGGTTCCTGCCGACACCAACGCCTGCACCCACGGCGATACCTATAACCTACTATGACTTGGGCACCTGGGTCACGTCACCGAACTGGTTAATGATTGCCAGCAACGTACAAAAGACATCGACACTCTTCGGTGTGGTTCAAGCAGATCCCAATACCACCTGGATAGTCGTGACGGTTACCGCAGAGTACACCGGTACCACCAGCGGATTAATCGGTGCGGGGTACTTCTCGCTTTGGGACAATTCAGGAAGTCGGTACCCCGCTACAGCGCAGATGACGCTGATGGGGAATTGGTTCGACTTTAATATCACACTTCATCAAGGGCAAGTAGAAAGTGGCATAATCGTCTATAAGGTGCCGACCATAGCTTCAGGACTGAGCATTAGGTTAAATGCCGGCACTCAATATATAGCATGGAATCTTGGCCTGTAACGCAAGGATCCGGGCAGTCGGGCATACTGCTTCAGTGAATATTTTGGTCAGTACAGGTCTTGGAGGGCGCCAACTTTCCCATTAGTGGTGAGACTAGGGCAAATGGCCGCTAGACCGTGTTCGATGGGGCAGGCATGCGGAGTCGTCCCGGGAACACCAAGCTGCAAGCGGTAAGGGCAGTGAACTCTGGCGCTGCATTTAGTATCCTAGCTCCCAACACTAAAGAAACGGAGAGGGCTATCTGAGATGAAGCGCTGGCAAGCGGTTGTCACGGCATTACTAACATTGGTTATGCTCGTGTTCCTGGGGGCCACTGCCCACGCCCAAAGCCGCGCACAACTACCTCCTATATTGGCCGCTGTCGTTACGAAAACAGCCGTAATTGTCGATGGCGTGTTAAGCCATTGGGTAACCGGCAACACCTTGACCAACCCGGAAGGCAATCAACTAGTGGCAGGAATAGCTCAGACAGTGGTAAGTACCGTGCACTTTTTTGCTCACCTTGTACTTCTGCTTAGTTCTTGATCGTCGATCTGGGAGCGCAGCCAGAAGTTCAAACCCACATCTATTAATGCGCAGCGGGATTCTGCGAACGTCGCTCCGCGTATCGTGAGCAATGGAAGGAGAATTTCAGAGATCCCGAGTACGAGCGGACACCTTACGTATGCTCAAGCAGATTGAGCAAGCATGCTATCAGTGCATATTGCCGTGCAACAACCAGGTAATTCTGCGAATTGACTTCCTACCTGTCGGTTACAGCCCTCCGGTCTGATCTGTCTACCTCACATCCCTCGAGCGTATTGCTAGCGCCGCACTCTTGCACAGGCGATCGCTTGCAAGGGGAAGAGCTTTCTTTGTTGCCCTTTTCCTCCAAAATAGGCATCCTTCAATGCCTTGCTTGTAACATTCTCGAGAAGGCTGAATCCTCTGCTGGAAAGGAACCTCTCTATAGTGTTGTCTTCTATCCCAAAAAGCAACGGTTCATGCATTGCTGCGCAGCTCCTTCTCAGTATCTCAGCTTCCAAGGACCCTGAAGTGCCATCGACGACCGATTCAAATAAGTAGTCGAAGACGATGCAGGAACCCTCGCCGGAACTGGCTATGAAGGCCAGGGTCTGATCCACAGCCTCCGCCGTCAGGTACATCGTCACACCTTCCCAGATAAACAAGGTCTTGAGATTTCCCTGGTAACCAGCTTTAGGCAGCTTGACGGCTAGCTTCTCTATGGCAAAATCTAAGGGTACGTAGACAACGTTCTTGGGAAACGAGCCGAGCGCTTTTCCCACTGTCCAGACCTTGAGTCTTTGTGTATACGGCTGGTCCACTTCAATTACCCTAACTCCCCCTTGTTGCAACCGAGTGAATCGATACGCCCTGGAGTCGTACCCTCCTCCCAGTATTACAAGCTGCTTGATCCCGTCTTCGATTTGCAACTTCAGAAAATCGTCGATGTATCTGGTGCGTGCTACCACGAAAGTGGGCGAGCCGCTTTGGTCCCTGTCTACTGAGCGAATCAGAAGCCTCGTCACAATTCTGATCCTGGCGATCCTGCTCCAAAGCGCACCCATGAAACTACTGGCTATGGTGTCAGAGCATACCTGCTCATCTGTCGGCCTCAGCGATTCGATAGCTCTATACGTAAGGGTCATTCTGGCCGACCTACTTGGCCTTCTCCGTCTGCCCACCGAGGTCTCCCCGCCCTTGGATCTTGGCGAAGAGATGGAGCCTTTTGCGTCTTTCGGTGAAATACTCGAGTTCATGTCGCCACCTCCGATTCGAGATAGTTGAAAAGCCAGCATCGTCGTTAGGCAGCTGCAAGTGTTGATACAGATGCTGGGAGAGCAATCGCTCCTCTTTAACCACGTGTACAAGTGCCCGACCCCCAACAGCTTATCTGAACTATCACTCTTTGGAAGCCCTTGGAAGTTCGCCTGCGCTTACCCAGATGCCAAGCTCGCGCTTGGAAAATGTCTAAGAACGGCATAGCCGATACCGGCATTATAATAGAAACTGCAAAAGCCTGCACTGATCCGGCCCAGCGAGACTGTAAACACAGTGGCGTTTGGTACCAAGGGGCTGAGGCAGGAGCAATGTTTCCAGCCAGGGCTTACTAACCTAAAAAGACGGCTAACCCTCCGATAAACCCTAAAATGCTGTTCAACACTCCCATTCCATGAGCCAGAGTTGTACCGTAGCCTATGACATCCTCAAGAAAGAGAAAGACGGTGACTTGAGGGTGCCCTTGAAGTTCACGCCCTGGCACACCATAATAGTGGCATGGGTGGGATCTCAGGTCCTAGAATATGCCATCGTGTATGTCAAAACGCCGCTTCTGGCTTGCCCATATGGTTGCATAGAATACCCGGAGCCTTCACTTGACATAAGATTTTATGGTATGCAGAATCACCGCGGTGAATGTGCTGAGAGCTCCAACTATGAGAAGCAATACCGCTACTAACGCGGGGCCGAGCCAGAAATCGCGAGTTGTTTCCCAACCATGTATTACCCGCATCCCTTGCCAAATTCCAACACCTATCATCGCTAGGCCTGGTACGCCAAAGAAGAAGAGGGGGATCCGTCTGCTGATAAACCCTAAAATGCTGTTGAGCACTGTCATTCCATGAGCTAGAGGGCTTCGCTCTGCCTTGCCATAATATCCTACGCTCACAGGTACTTCGCTGACCCTGAGGCCAGCTTCATTTGCCAGAAACTGCATCTCGGATTCCACCGAGAGCCCCTCCTCTTCAAAAGAGAACGCTTGTATTGCCTTGGGTGAGAAAGCCCTAAGACCGCTCTGCGAGTCGGTCAGCTTAACCCGCGAACCCAGGTTAGTGAAAAAGGTAAGCACCCATTGTCCCCACTTTCTAACTCTAGGGATATGGCTCTTGATCTCCATGTAGCGAGAGCCCACTACCATGTCAGCCTTGTCATCAAGCACAGGCTTGACCAGAGAGGGTATGTAAGCTGGGTCGTGCTGCCCGTCGCCATCGAGAAGGACCAGGGCTTTGCAGCCCGCCTTCTTGGCATAATCGAAAGCTGTACTAACCGCGGCGCCTTTGCCTTTATTAGAGCTATGCCTAACCACCAACGCTCCGGCTTTTTCAGCAACTGCTGCAGTTCTGTCGGTGGAGCCATCATCGATGACTACAACCTGGTCTACATAATCTTTGGTCTTTAGCACGACGCTGCCAATAAATCGCTCTTCGTTAAAACATGGGATAGCAGCAATAGTCTCGGGCGGCTTATCTTCGGACGAAACCTGTGAAGCCTCCATTTTCACCAATGGTCGCTTTGTTGTGAAGCTCTTACTCATTGCACAATAATACAATCCCACAGGATGAAATTATAATAACATATCACTATGGGTTTGAGCAAATTATGTGGCTGATTTAAAGTCCAAAAGGGTTATTATGCCTGTCGCTGCAGGCATAATCTTTGCTCTCTGAATAAGACTGTAGTATCATTGAGACATGCCAAGTGGAAGTGTCAAGGTTTCGGTCATCATAGTCAATTTCAATGGCATGCCTTATATTGAATCTTGCCTTCGCTCTGTACTGAACCAAAACGTGCGCAATTTTGAGGTGATTCTGGTAGACAACAAATCTAGTGATAACAGTTTGCATTATGTGAGCGAGCATTTTCCCACCGTGGTTACGGTTGCGAACGAGAGGAACCTAGGATACAGTGGAGGCCTAAATTCAGGCGTAGCCTACGCTAAAGGGGGGTATCTCGCCGCGCTGAATGTTGACACTGAAGTGGAGGGGGATTGGCTGGCTGAAATGGTTAAATTCATGGATACCAACCCTGATGTGGGCGCAGTGACTCCCAAAAGTCTGCTGTATCGGGATAGGAACAAAGTCGGCGTCCAAGGGTTGAATATCCATATGACTGGCCTCGGTTTCGTACGAGGGCTCAACCGACAGGACAATAACCTGCCAGAGGAAGCATTCCAGGTTGCAGGAGTGAGCGGATGTTCTTATCTCATCAGAAGAGAAATAGTAGACCGAATGGGCGGGCTAAATGAAAGCAATTTCCTGTACTATGATGACGTTGACCTTTCATGGATGGTAAACCTGATGGGCTACAAGATCTACTGTGTTCCCAAGTCGGTTGTTTACCATGAGTACGAGCTCAAGATGACTCCTCAAAAAATGTACTGGCTGGAACATGGACGGTCAAATGCAATCCTCTGTTACTTGAAGCCTCCAACATTGGTACTGCTGCTGCCCCTCCTTATGTTTACTGAGTCTTTGATTATTGGATACTGTGTGATTCGTGGTCCTAGGTATGTTTGGGCAAAGTTGAGGTGCTGGTTGTCTGTTGCCAGGAACATAGGAAGCATCGTGAGGAGGCGCAGACGGGTACAGAGGCTGAGAAAGATATCCGACTTCGAGCTTATCAGAAGGTTTAAACTGAACTACGAGTGGAGCCAGATGCTGCATATTCTGAAGTGAACATAGGTAAACATATGAAGATATGCCTTGTCTGTTCTCATGGCGGTCATCTAACGGAGATGCTATCTCTTAAGGAGGCGTTTGAGGGACATGAAGTTTTCTTTATCACTTATGACTCTGCGAGAACTCGAGAGCTCGGGCGCAAATATCTGTTGAAAAACATCGGTACGAATCCTGTGGTCATGGCCCAAGACTTTCTGTCTACGCTCAGTATCCTGTTCAAGGAGAAGCCAAAGCTGATTGTATCTACAGGCTCAGAGATAGCTATACCCGCTTTTTACCTGGCAAAGGTGCTCAGGATCAAAAGCATATTCATTGAGAGCTGGGCGCGAGTTATCGAACCGTCCAGCACGGGTAGGCTGGTGTATCCGGTTGCCGATGTGTTCCTAGTCCAGTGGGAGCGACTTCTTCCCAAGTATGGAAAGAAGGCCAGGTATGAAGGAGCGATCTTTTGATGATTGGTAGGATACTGCTTGGAGGAGATGAGGTATAGTGGGATTTATGCGACAGTTGCCCAGATTGAGAGTTGTTGTCAGACATCAGTATATCCTTGACAAGTGCAAACAGAAGAGTGTTTTGCATCTCGGCGCGGTCGATTACTATAATGGCGAAGTTTGTGGGTTGCATAAGGGACTTATGCAGGTCACTCGCTCTCTAATCGGTTTAGACATAGATAACGATGGAATCGAGAAGGCTCGGTCCGCCAGCATCCAGAACATCGTTTATGCAGATCTGGAGAGATTGGACGAGGTCAATATCGCGAGCAAGTTTGATATAATTGTAGCAGGTGAGATAATCGAGCATCTTTCTAATCCAGGCCTGTTTCTAGCAGGTGTTAAAAGGTTCTTCGGTTACCACACCGAAATGCTCGTCACCACTCCCAATGCATTCTCAGTGCATAGGTTTCTTATTGCTCTTCGAGGCCGTGAGTATGTTCATCCAGATCATGTATGCTATTATTCCTATACAACACTCGACCATTTGCTGACCAGTCATGGCTTTGTGGTAGAGGAGAAGTTAGCTTATGTTCTTGAGGGTAGATTATTGAACTTAAGAAGGCTATTAAGTATGGTCAATTTCAATTTCGGTAGTGGACTAATTTTTACAGTGAGATTTGGGGGAGTGGAATCGTGATCTTCGTCACCGTCGGTATGCACCCAACAGGGTTTGAACGCCTCGTCAAGGAAATGGATAGGATCGCTGGTAAAATTGACGAGGAACTCATCATGCAGATTGGGGGGACGAAGTACACTCCTCAAAACGCGAAACACTTCAGTTTTGCTACAGAGGAAGAATTGAACATATTATGCCGGAAGGCAAGGATTGTTGTAACTCATGGCGGAGTTGGAACAATCTTAAATGCCTTGCAAGAACGAGCGACAGTAGTAGTGGTTCCCCGGTTAAAGAAATACCATGAAGTGATTGACGATCACCAATTAGTCTTCGTTCAAGAATTGGAGAAGAAAGGCAGAATAACAGCTGTTTATGATGTGGAGAGCCTTGAAGAAGCGTTGAGAAAGGTGGACGCAAAGCCAGCGCAGCTCGCAGAGGATAGAAGGCTGGTGAACGCGTTGAAGAGATATATAGCCAAATTTGAACGAAAATAAACAAATGGACTTAGAATAAGTTGATGAACTAGTATTGGGCGTGAGTGCATGAAAATAGTGCAGGTGCCGGTAGGATGTGCGAGAATGCCCCCCCAGGACTGTGGGGCGCCGCTTCAGGTGATATTCCATACGTCAAAACACCTGGCGCAGATGGGCCATGAAGTGGCCATTCTGGATAGCAGATACTACCCGGATGACAAGGCTATTGAGTATGTTGATGGAGTGAAGATAGTCAGGTTGAGCTTTAGGAAGATGCCGGTTCCTGCTTCACCCAGGATACCCAGATATCTCCGTTTTGCCCTTAATGAACTCAATGCTATCTTGTTTGCACTGAGAGCAAGCAGATACTTAGCGAAGAAAGGCAACGATATTGACATAGTACATTTGCATGTTACGTCTGTAGGATTGATCCTATGCTTCCTAAACAGGAAGCTCCGAAGCAAGATGTTTTATACCTCACATCTAGGCCAATGGGCATTGCGTGGAACGACGAGATTAACTTTGTTGGAAAAAGTCCACGTATCTTTCGACGCTTATCTTATGAAACGAGTAGCTAAAGTAATAGCGTTGAGTGAACTGGCCAGAGACAGTTTTATATCTGTCGGCAAGGTTAAACCCGAAAATGTAGTAGTAACACCAAATGGAGTAGACACACAATTCTTCAATCCGACTATCAACGTCGAGGCAATCAGGACGAAGTATGATTTAGAGGGCAAATTGACTGTTCTCTTTGTTGGCCAACTGACCAAGATAAAGGGAGTGGAGCATCTGATAAAGGCGGCCAATATCATTATCAACGAATTTGGTCGAATAAACGTGGTTTTCATGCTGGTGGGACCCCTAACATTTGGTACCTTGGAGAAACCGATAGATATGGAAGAAATGCTGGGCTACATCAGACGCCATAACTTGGAGAGAAATATCCTATTTACAGGGCCTCTAGCATTGGACGAGGTGAGAATGCTTTACGTGGCTTCTGACATATTCGTGCTTCCGTCTTTAGCTGAAGGTGATCCCCTTGTCGTAGTCGAGGCTATGGCATCCGGAAGGCCAGTTATTGCGAGCAGGGTGGGAGGCATCCCCCACAAAATCAGAGATGGTTGGAATGGCTTTCTCATTGACCCTGCTAATGAGCAGCAACTAGCTGATAAAATAAAATATCTGGTAGATAATCCCGAAGAGCGAAGAAGCATGGGGGCCAATTCAAGGAAATACGCTGAGGAGCAGTTTGACTGGAAGAAGGTGGCTGAGAGGCTATCATCGATCTATCTTTGTGCTTTAACATGACTGCTTTGGTGCGTTTCTTATGGATAAGTTCGAGTACTCTGAAGATTTCGAGGCACTAATCATTCATCTCCATCGAGGGAAGGAAGATTGGCCCAATTACCACAAGTACATCCGGGACCACCTCGGTGGGCCAGACAGTCGTGTTATGACTTATATGAAGTATCTATGCCCTGAGATTGAATATCATTGCGGAACATTAAAGGGGAAGAGAGTCTTGGATTTCGGTTGTGGAACAGGCGCCACGACTGCAGCGCTGGCCTATTTCTGTGAACAAGTCAGAGCTTTCGACACCGATGAGGAAAGCACAAACATCTGTAGGCGAAGGCTAAAAGAGCACGGCTTGGAAACGAGGGTATCGTTCTCCTGTGCGGATGACATTGATGAGGTGAAAGATTCCCTGGGGGCTTTCGACCTCATACTGATAAATGGTGTCATTGAGCATATTCCGTTAAGCAAGCATGGGTTGAGACGAAGGATAATTCTCTCGCTATTCCAATTATTAAAAAGCGGCGGCTATTTATACATAAATGATACACCAAACAGGTTGCTTCCATTCGATTTTCATTCGACCCAGTTATGGTGGATACCATGGACCAAGCCAGGTTCTCAGTGGGCATATAGAAGGGCGATAAGAAAGAGGAAGTATTCTGATGCTGCGAAAATCAGTAAGGGGCCGTTAGGGCTCGAGGAGGCGGGGGCTTGGGGAGCAACCTATTGCGAGATAACGGGATATCTAAGAGGCGAGGAATTCGTATGTTTAAACCTGGTAGATGGGCATAATAGACATCTTTACTATATGTATCCTAGGACATGGTATCGAAGCGTTTTCGAGTTCGTTACATACTACTTTGTGGTGAAACCGTTCCACATACCAATGGACGCATTTGCACAGAGTATTCCCAATCTCGTCATAAGAAAACGCTCGTTATGAATTAGTCGCGCTCAAGATAGGTACATGGGTGATTTGAATATGGGAAATGTTTTGGCAAGATACAAAGTGAGATCAGGCAATTTGGAGAGTGATGAAGCAAAGTAAAGCTAATGTTCTGGTGGATACGAATGCCTAAGAATAGGGTTTGCATCGTGTCGTTAGCTGCCTATCCGTTGCTTGCGGGGAAGGGGCTTGATACAAAAATCGTGGGCGGTGCTGAATTGCAGTGCGTACTACTAGCCAGGGAACTCGCCAAGCGTGACTTCGATGTCTCGTTTGTGGTGCTAGACCACGGTCAAAAGTCGCCTGAGATGCTAGATGGCATTAGGGTAGTGAAGTCATACCCTGCAAATGCCAAAATGGGAATCCGAATCACCACAGTTCGCCGCGTATGTAAAGCGCTAGGTGAATCAAATGCCGATATATATTACGGGTTTAGAGGCATAGCAGGCATAGTTGCGCTCTATTGTCTGCTCAGGAGGAAAAGGCTTGTCATCGGTATACCCAGTGACATGGAGGTGGAAGGAGAGCGTGCAAGCAGAATTAGTGTCTACAACTGTCTATGGAGATTTGACCTCAAGGTGGCTAGTCGTGTGATCTCTCAGACCAAATACCAGCAACAGATGCTTAAGCGTAGGTTCGGACGCGACAGCGTAATAATCAAAGCGTTCCATAGTGTAGACATGAAATTAATAGAGAAATCAGCACCACCAATTGTGCTCTGGGTATCAACAATTAGGCCGAAATGGAAACAGCCGGAGCTTTTTCTGAAACTGGCGTACGCTATTCCTGAGGCTAGATTCCAGATGATAGGAGGCCCATCTGAAGACAAGAAGTTCTACGAGGGGATTAGGGATCAGGCAAATCGGATACCGAACCTCGATTTCGTTGGTTTCGTACCACACCACGAAGTTGACAAATACTTTGAGAAAGCTTCCATATTTGTCAACACCTCGGATGTGGAAGGGTTTCCCAATACCTTCTTGGAAGCGTGGTCTAGGTATACCCCGGTTGTTAGCCTGAACATCGACCCGGACGAAATCATATGTGAGAACAGATTGGGATTTCATTCAAAAAGCTTGGAGCAGATGATCAATGATGTGAAGTTGTTGTTAGCTGATGATAAGCTGAGGCGTGAGATGGGAGAACGCGGTAGACACTACGTCGAGCACGAGCACGACATTAAGAATGCGGTGAAGCAATACGTGGAACTATTTATTCAGGTAATTGGGATGGATCTCTGAAGGATCGATAGAACAAGTTGTTGTTAAAGTTGGACAGTGCGTGATGGTATACTGTTCATAGCATAAGGCCTCCTTTTCGGGTGTCTTGACCTCAGCTATTCTTTTCTCGGAGGCATGTTACCCCATATTCATTTCTACAGGAAGCCCAGGACTATGCCTACTATTTTTGAGAAATACCTACGGTTATATATACCGTAAAATGATGCTACCATCTTCTCCTACATTCGCGTACCTGAGATTATAATTCCGACAATATCCGTATGGTTTTTGCACAGACTATCATGTAAATCTCTTTACTCTTTTCCTGATTGAATCTTCTTCATCACGTTTGTTACAACTCTGCTCAAACTCTAGATGAAAATTCAACTTCTCCACGAATCGTTCAATTACTCTGGGTTGTGAATCACGTACATTCGCCTTTTCGCCACGATCGTGTTCCAGCTCGTATAGCTCTACTCCTTGATTTTGCGTATAGATATACTTCCATCCCTCTGTCCTCATACCGACTCTCTTGTTGCTAGTGTTCATTCTCGGTCTTGACTGTAGCATGTCGCGATCTGCTACCCTTGTGTCAGCTTCTATTATAGCTTCCATTCTATTCACCGATCCAAGCAGACTGTGCCCAACAAATGACTCAGGCTTATTCAAGCCGAGCAAATCGAGGATCGTTGGAGCAAGATCTATCTGACTCACTTGACGATCTACAATTGAAGCTGCTATTCCAGGACCTACAATAATCAAAGGAACCCGAATAAGCTCATCGTATACCCAGTTACCATTGTGTGCATATTTGCCATGCTCTAAGAACTGTTGACCGTGATCTGCTGAAACCACTACATAGGTGTTTTCCATGTGTCCGCTCTGGCCCAACGATCTTAGCAACGCCCCGATCATCACATCAACGAAAGCGATCTTTGTATCGTAAGTCCTAATAAGATATTCGATTTCCTGAGCACTCAGGCTTTCAGGTACACTACGGGCTTTCTTATCAAGTTCCATTAATTGATGGCTCCTCATAATGCTAGCACCTGGAATCGGCAGATATGGCTCATGAGCATCCATATAATGCAGCCAAATGAAAAATGGACTTCCACTTGTTCGCAACCATGATAATGCCTTTTCATTTATTATCTGAGCTGTGCTGAATAGATTCTTATATAAACTTCCCGCCGCTATCATCTTATATAGATGAGCCACAGGAGATAATAACCGACCTAATCTCTTACGATGCTCAATAATCGCCCTCGCCCTCTGTGCGTTCTGCCACTTCTGGATCCCATCATCGAAAATCCCAAAGCCTCGATCGTAGTTGTAATATGATGATAACCAAGGATTGGAGTTAAACGCAGCTGTGTGGTATCCGCTTTCCCTAAGTACTTGAGCCAAAGTGCATCTCGAGTCCGTTATATACAAATTGCCACCATGCATTAGGGGATAGGTAGAGGTATGAATTGCAATAAAAGAAGTGTAAGTGTTGGGCCCGACAGCGATTGCCTGGCGATAGAGGAGTCCAGTGCCAGCGAGTCTATCCAGGTTTGGTGTTGTTGTTTTAGAATAACCCAGACAACTCAAGTGATCTGCTCTGAGGCAATCGATGGTTATGAAGATTAGGTTCGCGCCCATAATATTACCCACTACGTAGCATTATATCAGACTGTATATAGTCAACAAAGTGAGAGGGTTTGGTCTTTTAAATTAATGGACACTTAGAGGCCCTTTCTCCCTCTTTGGCTGTTTTACTGTAGTTCCTTCTTGGCTATAATCTTTTGCGCTTGGCCTCCTTCCTTCTCGGTATCACCTCCGCATGACTGCTATTGTGGAGATCTCCAATGATGTGACTCCCCGACCCCTTGTGAAGTGTCAATAGTTGCAGTGCTCGGTAGACGTTGCAATTGCTTTCCTCGATCCGCATGGCATCCCGTAGGGTACGAGACTCTAATCTCCTTTGCTGTCCTTAAATATTCCTCCAGCCTGTCTCTTTAGCCAGCAGTAGTGGGTGCTCTTCGGCAGCCCGAACTCGGTCAATGCTCTTCTGCAAAACAACCTAAAATCAACAACCAGGGCTACAATATTGCCTCTTCTCCGCACCACTCGCTCGAGCGAGCCTCTTCTTCATTCTAGATCCGCACAGCCGCTTTTCTAAGAACATGCACCCAGAGGGAGAGTTCGGCCACCATCCGCTTCAGCCTGGCAGTTTCACCTTTCGGTCCTGACAAGCTCAATCCTCTTATGTGTCGGAGTGAACCGGAGCGGCACGAGCCGCTGGGGGCTTGCACCGTCTGATGAAGACTCGGCAAGCTGGTAAACTGGTACCATTTGTCCAGCAGGGAATATTTGATGTCTACTCCATAAAGAGGTCTCTTCCGAAAGACGGGTTCGTTACTGAATACTTTAATCTTTAATCATGGCGGCTTTCCCTCTACCTGCCCAATACTAACCAAGCGAGTGCGAATACCAGCATCCACCTAGAGAAACTCGCTCATCCACTTGGCCTACGTCGCTCATTGCGGGTATATACGCTGGTTGCTGTCAAAGCCTAGTTCTTGTCGCGCAGTTGTCCACGAAGCAGACTCTTTAGGAATTTAATCAAGGTCTCTCTATCTCTACGCTTTACGAGATAAGAGATTCCCCACTGGAACAAAATTGCTGGCAAGAGTCCCAAGTGGTAGACATAAATAGGAAAAGAAAAGTTCTTCCGAATTAGTCTATAGTAGGAGTAAAGATTGACGAAACTGGGCTCAAGCCTGTTTTTTGTGGCCTCCACTTTTTCTCGAGACATTCCAACCTTGTGCCATACCTTGGCAGTAGGCGCGTAGACGATTTTGAAACCATGTTTTCGAGCCCTGAGGCAGTAGTCAACATCCTCGTTACCGAAAAAATAACGGGAATCGAGATACGATATTCTTTCGATTACAGAGCGCTTGAGCATCATGGCTGCTCCGCTCACCCAGTGTACGTTAGCTGTATTTTGATATTGCGGTAGGTCATCATCATTCCATCCGATGCCGTGGTAAATCCAGCGGCGCCATTTCATGATTGTCCCGCCGGCAAACCAAATAACGTTTTTTCTCCCCTGGAAGTTATGGTAATAGATTTTGGGGCCAACTATGCCTATCTCAGCCTCGCTCTCGGAAACCTTGACGAGTTCATCCAGGAAGTCTGGACCAACCACCGTATCATTATTCAGCAGCAGAAAATAGGCGACATTTGACTTCTTCAAGGCACTTCTCATTCCTATATTGTTCCCTTCGGCAAACCCGGAGTTCTTGTCGTTTTCGATAATCTGGATATAATCTCCAAACTTACTCCTTAGAATCTCAACATCGTTTCCCTGTGAGGCATTATCAACTACGATAACCTCATAGTTAGGATAAGTAATCTTCCTCAAAGAGTCGAGGCACTCTACAGTATCGTCAAGTCCGTTCCAGTTGAGGACGATTATGGAGACTTTAGGGTGATTCATATCCATGTCGAAGATACCCAATTTCGGTTAACCTGATTTATATTGCCTAAACTTCGATTCTGGTTATCTAAAGCCGCTTAAGTCTGTAAATTGGCCTTTCGTCAGGAGTCTGACCAATATGAATAGCTTCATTTGAGCTTGAATTACCCAAATGAACTGAAGACGAATTCGTCTAGTAGGACTAGCCTCACAAGTGGTACAGAAAATAGGTCAGGCACATTGTATTTCAAGTCTGACATCAAACCTGATGCCGCTTCTAGGGTGCTGATTAGGCTTTCGAACCCTCGTTAAAGCTGACCCGCTACAAGTAAGCCCAAGACGAATTCCATTCGCTCCTGGTAATGAACCAAAGGCTCGATTTCAACCTATCTTCCATTTTGTTCTCGGGCGAGGACGTCACTTGCTTAGTGCCCTAATCCTGCCAAGATATCGCCGCAATCCATCTTCCCAGGGGGGCATTAGGTCAAGATTCAAGGCCTTCAGCCCAGCGTTTTCCAGTACTGAGTACTTCGGTCTGGGCACTTTCATTGGAAACTCATTTGGATCTGCTATAGACAGCTTGACTTTTGTGCCGGAGAGCCTAAATATCTCGAAAGCAAATCTGTACCATGAACAGCTTCCCTGAGCCGTCGCGTGGTACAGACCGTATTCATCTTTATCTCGCATGGAGATGATCTGCTTCGCGATATCTTCGGTAAACGTAGGGGTGAGTACCTCGTCGTCTACAACTCGTACCTCATCCCTTTCCTTTGCAAGTTTCAGCATCAGGTTGACAAAATTGCTGCCGCCTTTGGCGCGGCAAGGATTAGTGCCGTACAATCCGGATACCCTGAGAACAAAATGTTTCCTGGCGAGCGTTTGTACGAAATACTCACCAGCGAGCTTGGTATTCCCGTAAACATTCAGCGGCCTGGGGCAGTCGGTCTCAATGTACGGCATCTGTTTAGCGCCATCGAAGACGTAATCGGTGCTGGTGTGAAATAACACGAAATCAAGCTTATTAGACAGAACAGCCAGGTTTCGGGCACCAATGCCGTTTACGGCAAACGCCTTCGCTGGCTCCCGTTCGCAAGCGTCCACATTATGCATGGCTGCGGTATTCACTACCACATCAGCCTTAGTTTGCTCGAGATTCTTTTGCGCGGAGTCGAAATCAGCTATATCCAGGATATCATGATTCAATGGGATAACTTCACACCCACTGTCTGAGAATGCACTGCAGACATCACAACCAAGCTGGCCGTTGGCTCCAATAACAGCGACTCTCATAGTGCTATATCCTGAATTAGAGGAAGACGTAATGATCGCTAATGTGAAACAGCTTTGCTGTCACTCAACATTTTGAAGATTCGAATGTTGTAGTATGCAGGATTCTCAATGTCTTTGAACTTATCCATGTTGTCAACGAGACTCTTCACAATATCCTTAATGTCGTGCCGTGCCTTAAAACTAAGGACATTGCGTGCCTTCTCCACGCTGACTTTGTAGTTTCGATAATCCTCCATATGTTTAATATTCAGTCTGGCGTTGATGCCCAGGTCTTCGCTTACGCCCTCTTTTACATAGTCAGCCATCTCACCAACAGTGTAGTTCCCGGATGCGACATTAAACACTCCTGAAATGTCCTGGTGTGCTTCTATAGCCCGAATATAAGCCGAAGCTGCGTCTCTGATATCCAGAACAGGCCGCCAAATTGCCGGATTATTAATTGTGATTACTTTCTCAGTAATCGCAGACTTGAACATGGTATTTACTACGAGGTCGAGGCGCATTCTCGGGCTGTAACCACACACCGTGCCTTGTCTCAGTGTAATGACTGAAAAGTCTTTATTTTGAAGCTGAAGGCAGCCGAATTCGCCCTGCAGTTTGGAAATTCCGTACGGGTAGTGAGATATGGCCGGTGAGGCCTCGTCGCATAGCTCGTTGACCGTGTACCCATATACCGAGCATGAACTGCCAAAGATATATCGTTTCACCCCTACCCTCCTGGCGATATAGGCAAGGTATGCCGGGCACGAGGCGTTGTCAACAAAGTTTTGAGCGGGCGAGTATTCGGCCATCGGGTCGTTGGAAAGGCCCGCTATGAAAATGACCACATCATAGCCCTTGATATCCTCCTCTGTGACTGACATAACATCCTTTTTTATAACCTTGACCCCCGCTGGAAGATGATTCCCGAACCACAGCAAGTCAAGGACATCGACTTCATAGGCGCGCTCCAAAATAGAGGGAACAAGCACAGACCCAACATAACCAGCACCACCGGCAACAAGAATCCTCATGTAAACCTCCCCTTTGCTTCTTAAAGACTATCTCTCGTAAGTGAAGAAATTGGATTCTTCTCTTTTGAGCCATTGTGCCAGCGTTTGAGCATTCTCATCTTTTTGAGATATTATTGCAGCTTTAACAGGCCATTTTATACCTATTTCCGGGTCATTCCATAAAATGCCGGATTCGCCTTTATTATTGTACGTGCCTGTACAAAGATATTGGATTTCGGCATAATCGCTGAGCACACAAAAACCACGGGCAAACCCTGCAGGCGCCCAAACTTGTGTTCTATTTTCGGCAGATACATCAAGCCCAAACCATCTGCCCAACGTGGGAGACCCTTTCCGGATGTCAACAGCAACCAGAAACGCTTTGCCACGCGTCACGCGCATAAGCTTCCCCATAGGCGGCTCCCACTGAAAATGAAGACCGCGCAACACGTTCCTAACAGAACCCGAATGGTTCAATTGAACGAACGATTCGGGAAGCCCCAGCTCCTTAAACCTGTCCTTTCTGTAGACCTCTGTAAAGAAACCGCGCTCATCTTTAAATACATCAGGTTTCACTACAATGACATCCCTAATTGGAGTTTTATCAATAGCTATTTCCATAACGTCTCTCCATGCACATAAATGTTTTCAGATGGCTCCATCTTAGCATCCAACGCAACTGATTGCAAACCTGGTGAGGAATTGGTAGTGTCATTTTGAAATCAAGCACATGAAAGAGAGGAATTAGAAGCTCATCAACTTATATATCATTGTTCGGATAGTAAGACCAATATCCTGACATAGTCTTTTGGGTATATGATACTGGCTGAGGCTCTTGAAATCGCTTGACATACCAACCCACTGCCGGCCAAGGACCGATATAGTACTGACCTAGAGGTAACCCTGTGCCCGCGCCGATGAGACCAGGAGGAGTCCTGTCAAAGTACTTCCGCCACCACTTTTCTGAATAGAATAGAGCAATATAATCTGTCAATACCGATTCATCCGTGAACAAATAGCCTGCGTCAACTAGATTTGGCCAGATATATCTAACGCATGTGTGTAGACTTGATTCAAAGTCCACGTCAAGATAAGCCAGCAAGATTGGTGAATTCAATTTCGGAAGCGTGTCTTCGAACCATCCTTTTACAAACTCGCAGCATTCCATGGCACCATATCGCTTAATATTTGACTTTACTTCTTCTAGCGTTCCACGGTAAGCACCTTTAGCAGACGCTTTAGCTATACATTCCCCTGGCTCAGGTTCAGGCAGGCCCTCAAACGAATCGTACACCTTAAGTTTTCGCCCCACAATTCTACAGACCAGAGAAAGATTTGCAGCCGAACCACCTTTCCAAGTGCCACACTCGATGATATCACCCGGTACGTCTGGTGGAGTTTCCAGTATCTTCAGAGCCATAGCCAAATGTGCTGTATATGAAGAACCAGTTGCAATGCGATGTGTATTTAAGAACATTTTGACACCCAATTTGAGCTTTCTGACTCTAGACATCCTATACGATTTGTGAATACTACTGGAGTCTAGGATGATGAGGATAGTCATGGGCACCATAAGGATGCTGCAGTACTTCAAGATATTGTACAATAAGCTACTGGTGAACACTCGTAGACTGCGGTAAACCTTCACAGTCATACACCTCTCGGGTGTTTTCTCAAATTGTTTGAAATTATTATGAACTTTTTCCCTTACTTGCTAGGAAATTTGGGCCTATACAAATATTTCACAATATTATACTGCGTAGGGATTCTACTAGCAATAGAACGCTGTGCGGTGTCCAGGACATACTATACAGTTTCTGGGCTATGGGTATTGTAGGTATATCGAGAAGACGTTAGAGCTTCTGGGTATCACTGACACTAGCCTAGA
>Ga0315289_10001845_pt1 | contig 32960 bp, 19 predicted proteins | sample YL17G11_40_MG_FD_203452 | JGI IMG/M metagenome (GOLD analysis project Ga0315289, IMG submission 203452) | Sediment microbial communities from Yellowstone Lake, YNP, Wyoming, USA - YL17G11_40 | ecosystem: Environmental > Aquatic > Freshwater > Lake > Sediment | place: USA: Wyoming | collected... | reverse complement strand
CACGATCCGCTGGATGTTTCCCCGCACATAGACGTCGCCCGACCACGAATAGCCTCTTCCGCTGGGTATGATGACGGTCGTGTTTTTTGGATCGTCAATGGCCTTCTGCAACCCGGCGCTGTCGCTCAAACGGGTCCCCAGGCCCCCTTTATACACTTCGATGTTCCCCCACTTGGTGGAATCCTGTTCCCAGGGGACCACCGGCATCTGCTTGATGGGAAGGTTCATTGAATGATTGGGCGAGGCAAAAAGGCTGGTCCGGCCGGTGGAGTATTCGCTCACCGTCAACCCCGAGGGCGCGCTGCCGCCCGAAATGGCTCGCGAGTATCCCTGCGCCGTGATAGCGCGGGCAAAGAGCTGCCCCGAGTTATTGACGGCCGCGTTCGATGAGTTTCCGCCGGTAAACCGCGCATCAACCAGCGTCAATTCGCCGTTGTTGCGCACCCCCGTCGCCGCATTGGCGCACACCAGGTTCTGGATGAAAAGGGTGTTGCCGTTGTTCGCCACGCCGCAGGTGGTCGCATTTTCAATGGTCAGGTTCCATACGGTCACCGAATTGAGCGCGTCGCTGCTGCAGCCGGTTTTAAACCCTTTGACATAAATATCCCGCGCCCCGCACGGGCCCTGTTCCCCGGAACCCAGGTTCATCCCGATATTGCCGTTGCCGTCCTCGGCAATAATGTCCACTTCCGACATCAGGCCGGTATTGTTGGCATACCAGAAAATCCCGTCGGCGCTGGGATTGCCGGAGCCGACCAGCACCCTGAGATTGTGGATGCCGCGGTTGAAGTTCTGCGCCACCCAGTCGGCAGATTTAATCACCGCTTTCGAGCTGCCGGAAGCAAATGTATTCGGCTTGAGCATGATAACCGTGTTCGTCCGGCTTTGCCCCTGCAGAATGGGCCCGTTAATGCATCCAGTGCCGGCCACGCTGGCGCAGGGCGGAGTCATGGTGATGGTATTGGACACCAGATAGGTCCCGTTGGGCAGATAAATGGTGACCAGGTTCTGATGTTCGTCAAGGGCTTGCTGCAGTTTGGCGGTGACGTCGGTCTTGCCGGTGTTGTCAACGGCATAGGCCTTGACCACATCGACAATCCCCGAAACATCGGAAATACCGGACCTGAAGCGCGGAAAGATGATGTTCTCGCCCATGCAGGGCGCGGCAAGCATGAAAGCGGAAACCCCGACGATGATGGCGGATTGCAGGAACTTCATCGGATCCTCCTTTTGATTGTGTATTGCCGAAATATAAACATGTCTCGGCGCGGACAAGGGGGGGAGAGTCCGGCGCCGAGGACATGTATTCGCGGTTTCCCGCGAAATGGTAAAGGCGGTCTTCCCTCCGCCCATTGGTTATCACCTGATAATCATCATTCTGATCGCCGCGCGCCCATTGCCGAATTCGGCACGCTCCACATATAGCCCCGGACGAAGGTCCGATGCTTTTGCGGCGGCGCTGTTTTCAATGCGTGCAACGAACCTTCCGTCAGCCGAAAAAACGCGGACCAGCGCGGGCGTCCGGTCCACAGGGCGTGATGCGATAGGAAGCGCCTGCAAGCGCGCCGTATCGTAGACCGCGAAAATCTCCTCAATCGCCCAGATCGCGCCGGCGGCCGAAGTCTGGATCTTGATGTATTGCGTCTGCTGCACGGGAAAATAGAGCACACACCGGCCGCCCTGGCCCGTGCCGGTGACCGCCGGCGTTCCATAAATGCCGTTCAGTGAAGTGAAAAGCTGATAGCCCGGCACGGTCTGGTCAGGGCGGACCGTGCTGTACAGCACCACGCCGTTGCATCGGCGCGGCTTTTGCATGTCGATGATGAAATAGCGCGCCGTGCCGCCGGGAAATGCGGTATAGGTGTCCCACCGGGTGTCCATGCGGCCGTCGCCGGCCAATATCGCCCAGGAATTATTGGGCGACGCATAATAGCGCCATCCATGGCGGCTGATGGAGCCGGGGACATTGGGCGGCGCCCAGATTTTATAGGCGATCGATGCGCCGGCGGTCCAGTCGGCGCCTCCCTGCTCATAGGCCCCCTGGTCGGGCGCGCTGCCCGAATAACCGTCGGTAAACGGCGACATCACCGCGCCTTTGTTGATGCACGGCGACGTTGCCAGCAGGCGGAAATCCCCGGCGTCCCCGTTAACGAACCCGGGGGCAACCGTCGAATCCTCATAGTTGTTTTTAACGGTCACGCGCGTGGGACTGCTGTCGGTGGAGACGCGCTGAAAAATATTGTTCACCATGCTGCAGTTCGACCAGCCGCTGGTGCCGATGTGCAGGGCGCTGCGCATGTTGTCAATCGTATTGTTGATGAAACTGATATTGGTCTGCGGTGTGTTATAGCCGAACCCCGTCTGGTTCCATCCGGTTGCGATGCAAAAGATCGCGTTATGATGGACCGAAAAGTCGCGGCTGCCGTTGTCCAGGTATACGCCGGCCGATCCGCCGTAGGAATAGGCCTCATGGATCCAGTTGTACCGGATCTCCGTGCCCCCGCCGCTGCCGAGCGCATAGGTGATTCCCAGGTCGGTTTTAAGCCATCCGGATCCGTAGATATCGTTGTATTCGAAAACCGCGCCCAGAGTGGCGCGATGCAGGAAAACGCTGCGCCCGGCGTCGTGAATGGTATTGTTCCGCACGATATGGTTGCTGCCGCCGGTGCAGAATGCGGCGCAATCGGTTCCCGACCAGTCGCAATCGTAAATATGGCAGTTCTCCACGGTGTTGCCGGTGCCGTACAGGGTCATTCCATCGCCCCAGGAATGGGCGATGACGCACCGGCGCACGACATTCGCGCTGCCGCCCACCACCACGCCTTTGCCGTTGACCGACGCGGAAGAGCCGCCCTCGCGGTTAAAACCGTTGCCTGAGCTGCTCACGAAGAGAGGGCAGGGATACATCACGGTGCAGCTGTCAAGGATGCAATTGGTCGCCTGGTCTAAAAACAACGACGTGGCGAAAAAGGTGATCCCCTTGACGGTCATGTAGCTGCGCTGCTGCAGATTGAAACCATAGTCGCGGCTTTTAGCTTCGATTAAGCGGGAACCCGGGTTCCTGCCTCTGGGCGCCCAGAGATAGAGCACGCTGCTCTTCAATGCCCATTCTCCTTCCGCGTCAAGCAAGCCCACGGGACCGATCAGTATCGTGGTCGCGTCGTTGGTATACGCATTGATCTGCTCAACCTTGTTGACCCAGGTCTGGCCCGCGTCGTGGATCCATAGCGTCCCGTTCCAATCGACCCCCGCAGGCGGATTTACCGCATTGTCCTGCGGCATGAGCATGGTGAACCCTCCGCGCGCCGAGTCATAGGCCATATTGGGATGGCGCGCCTGGAGCATGCACTGGCCGTCGACGAAAATGTCCTTGACGGTTCCGGAATATGCGGTTTTGTATATGGTTCCGCTCTGCACGCTCCAGGAACCGGTGATGATGTCGCAGCCGTTGACCACGGGCTTTTCTCCGGGATACGAGGCGAAGACAATGGGTTTTCCTGAAATTCCCGAGTTCGCGGACGTTACGGTCTCCCGGTACGTGCCCTGGCGGATGTAGCAGGTGTCGCCCGCGACCATCAGGGTAGCGGCCTGCTGGATCCGCGGGTAGGGGTTGGCCAGTGATCCGTCCGCGCTACCCGAATTGCCAGCGGAGACATAATAGACGCGGCCCATAACAGATAGGGGCAACACCATTGTGATGCCGGCAAAGAGAATCAGCGGCAATTTCATGGACGGTCTTTCGCTATGAAAATGCGGGAGAATTCGCCACGTGCATGAGCATGTATTCCGCTTATGCCTATCCCCCTTTTGATTAGCATCATAAAGGTAGCCGAATAACCTTCGATGCGCTTGGATTTCTTATTAACAACCTAATCAACTATGCGTTTATGGTGGGTCCTTTGGCAAGGGCTTGCGGGGTATCGAAAGAATACGGGACGGTGCTGATTTAGTGACTTAATATGTGTCCATTTTAGATCTATGGTGCGGCGGTTCGCTATATCACTAAATCAGCACCGTCCCATATTCAATAATCCGGGGCGCTCAGGTTGATTGTTACCATTGGGACAGGCCTTTCGTATAATCCGCGAATGTTCCGACCGGCATTTGACAATCGCGAACATATTGAAATACCCCCTGGAGCATCGTCATCTCCGGGTCGAACCGGTGCAGGCTCCAGGGGTGCCAGATCAGCGACGCATGCCCGCACCCGGCCGCGCGGGCGTGGTCGAGGATCGCGCGGTGCAGGGCGATTTCCTCGGCAGGCGTTTCGATGAACCGGATGGCGGCGGCTTCCGGAATGGGCGCCGGATAAAGCTGCACGAGCAGCGACGATCCGCTGAATCCTTTCAGCACGTTTTCGTGCCAGCCGAAAGCGGGGACCTCCCACAGGCCGGGATGGCCCTCTTTCGCATAAGTAAATGCTTCGCGCACCAGCGCCGGGAGCGATTCCTGCGGGCCCCATAAAAGCGAGCTGCTGTACCGGTAGCCGGCTTTTTGACAGAGAGCAAGCAAATGCGGCGCTCCCTGCAGGCCGTCGGAAAACCCCACCGGGCTGCGGAACCCGGCGACCGGGCGGCCGAAACAATCCTCGATGCGCTTTTTGCTGTCGATGATCTCATGCGCATGCAATCCGGCGGGACCCGGTTTTCCGCAGACGCGGTGTTCGCGCAGCAGCATGTGGGTATAGGAATGCGAGGCAATCTCAAACAGCGGATTGCCGCCGACCAACCGGCGATAGTCGGCACCCTGCGGCGTGTCCATTAGTTCGGCGACAATAAAAAATGTCGCCGGCATCCGGAACCGTTCGTGAACATCGACTATCCGGCGCACCGCCTCCAGGCATGCGGCCGATTCGGTATCGTATGCCGCGCAGAAGGTCGTCATGGCGTGAGTGTTCCCTCCGCCATGGCGTGCGCAACCTTGGACACCGCCGTCACGATCATGTCCGTGTCCTCCACGGTCATCTGTGCCGGAATGTCAATATGCACCGCGCGGCCAAGGTACGCTAGCATCACAGGGCACTGGTCCGGTGTGTATTCGACTTTGCCGCCGCGTTGCACATAGGCCGGATGTTCCCACACGCTTCCATAGCGGGTCGCGGATTTTTTCTCCATGATGTGTTTCCAGTGATGATAAATATGCCAGTCCGGAATGCCCTTGTTGAAAACCGCATTGGCGGCGACGCCTTCGGCCTGGAGCGCCCTGGCGAACGTGCCGGCAACTGCGCCGTCCTTGACATAAAAGATCAGGCAGATGCCCACGTCGCCGCCATAGTCGTGCGAAGGTCGCACCTGGATGCCCGGAAGGTCTTTGATTCCGGCGATGATGCGCTTCTGGTGGCCCCGCATGCTTGCAAGCAGGCGCGGCAGTCGGTCGAGTTGCGCCAGCATGACCGCGCCCACCATTTCGCACATGCGATAGTTGTCGCCGCAGAAGAGTTCGCCCTCATATCGCTGCGGAGCAAACCGGTCCGGCCGCCAGCAGGCCGCGGTGTCGTGATACCCCATGGCGCGATCATACAGGATCGGATCGTTGGTCACCACCATGCCGCCTTCACCCGCGGTGATGATTTTGTGATATTGGAAACCAAAGCAGCCCACGTCACCAAAGGTGCCAAGGTACCTGCCTTTGAAGGTCCCACCGCATGCCTGCGCGACGTCTTCGATCAGCTTGAGTCCGTGCTTCCGGCAAAACTCGACCAAGGCGTCCATATCGCATGGAGCGCCGCGCATATGCACGGTCAGGATTGCGCGCGTCAAGGGCGTCAAACGTTTTTCCACATCCTTCAGGTCAAGGGTGAGTGTGGCGTCGGTGTCGGCGATCACGGGCACGGCGCCCACGTTGACAATCGCGGCGCATGAAGCGAAGAAGGTGTAGCCGGGAACAATCACCTCGTCTCCCGGCCCTATGCCGCAGGCCACAAGGCCGCAGATCAGCGAGGCGGTGCAACTGGTGGTTGCCAGGGCATATTTCGATCCGACCTCTGAAGCGAACTTCACTTCCAGTTCGCGGACCTTTGAAGGATACTGTTTGGGGCCATAGTATCGGAAGAGATACTTTCTATCCAGGACCTCCATGACCTGCTTTTTCTCAGCCTCCCCGATTTCATTGCCGCCCGGATACATGGGAATATTCGGGGTGGTTTTGGCCTTGGGTCCGCCGTGGATGGCAAGTGTGCTGGTTGTCATGGCTGCCTCCCTTATTTTATATGAATAATGCTGCAAATCAATAATGCCGCGATTATCGGCGAATTATCAATTTCTTATTGTATAATATATGCTATTCATGCCGAATCCCCATCGCTATCATTGCATATAACATGAATAATATTGCAATCATGAGTGTATGGAAAACGGAGGAGAGGGAGTTGCGTGAATTTTCGGGTCAGGGGAAACAGGGCTTATGATGAGCGGCCGGGGACCTTCACCTTGGCCCTTCGCAGATGCTGATAAGCGGGACCGTGCTGAGATCCTTCATCGACAGCACATTAGCGGGATACCAGACACCCGGGAAAACCCCTTATAGTGGCGTTGATTATATAGCAAACAGGACGGCCGCGCCAGTCTTCCCGGTTCGATTGATTATTGGATTTGCACAAGGCCGATTTTGCAGCGCGCACAAGGCGCCTACCGCGCGGCTCCCGTAAGTATCGACAATCTCTGTACCGTGAGCCGGCCATTCTCGCATAGTGTCGCATAGTAGGTTCCCGGCGGCACCGCGTCCAGCCGGCAACGCCCGTTTCCGGTCGAAGTCCCGGCGGCAGCGCCCGCCGAATTATAGATCCGCAGTTGTCCCGCCTTCACAAGGGCCACAACGCTAAAGCCGCCATTTTCGTACCTGACGTCGATGTCCTGCAAATGCTGCCGGCTGTATCGCGATGCGTGGTCGCCGATTTTCAAGGGCAGTATTTCGATCAAACCGGCGCCGGCTTTCTGCGATTGATAGTCGAGTTTGATCCAGTCGGCGTCGCGCTTGATGCTTGACATTCGGACTTCCTCGATAACGGCATTGCCAAACGAGAGATTAACATCGCGAAAACCTATATGGAATGGCGCGCCGCCGGTATTGAGAAGCGCGGCGGCGGTAATCGATTGTATCAGGGCGCCATCGAAATACAGCGTCAGCGCTCTGGTCGCCGCGTCAAATGTTGACGTGAAAAAATGGAAATTCGTCAAATCGGTAAGAGTAGTGCCGCAGTACAGGTCGCTGCACCAATGCCCCGTGAATATGGTATTATCACCTTGACAACTTATTTCCTGCACGTTATCGCACTGTTCGGCGTTGCCCTGAGAAATAAACTGGTCCTCATAGTTGATGCGGGCCCGTTTTACCCAGCATGAAGCGCTGTAACTCGCATTATCAATGGGCATTGCAGCGGCGGAGATATATTGGGTGGTTCCATTCAGCGAATCGGCTTTGCCGATCAGCCCATTCACGGCGCCGGTTGCCGTGGTACCGGTGCCCGTTGCGATTCTATGATTTGGCGAAGCATCGGCAAAGGGCCCTGCTCCTTCCTTGAGATGGTATACGCCCAGATAACCGTTGGTGAATACGCCATCCGGGTTTGATCCGTCAATGGAGTCGGCATTCCCCCAGTGCATCACGATTGCGGTGCCGGTCGCTGCATAAACGGTATCGAGCTTCACCCAGATCGCGGCGCTGGAATCCCCGGGCTCGGTGCTCCACTGATCGATTTCGTACTGCAACGGAGTCACGTTGTCGGATTTGCTGAAGCGGATGTCGGCGCCTCCGGCCCTGGCCGTCTGCAATGCCGCGCGCGCGGATACAGTTGACAAACGGATAAGCATGGGGTACTGCAACACATTGGCACCCAGACCTATCGTTCCGGTATTCAGCGTCAAGCGAACGGAATGGGAAAATGCCGAGAAATCGGCGGCACAAACAAGGTGCGCGATCGCCAGCAGGCCCAGCGCGCACATTCTTTGGCGGCCGACTTTGAAAAACAGCAATGTTCCGGTTCGTGCCATGCTCATGGGACCTCCTTGAATCTGGATTGATGAGAGAGATTTGATGTGGTGATACGGGATGTTATTCCTTCATCGTTTGCATATACTGTTTTCCCCCCGCCGTCGTCATGCGCACCATGATAACCCCTGCGGGCCGCGCAAGCGCGAAATCCTGTGTGCCGATGCCCTGCAGGCCGCAGAGCCGGTTGCCGTTGACTGAAAAAGCGTCGATACGGTACGCGCCGCTGCTCGAAGCGCGCACCATCAGCCGGCCATGCTTGACCGCGCACCGCAGTCCGTCCGGCGCGACATTCCGCGCGCCGTCGAAAACCGAAGCGGCGCGCGGCACGATCGTGAAGTTGGAATCGGAATTGTCGGAGCCGCCGGGCATATTGTTATAGGGCTTGACGAGGATGCGGCAGGTGGTGGACACGGTTGAAACCCGGGTTCCCCCATTATCAATCGAATCGGGTATGGTCCAATTGTAATTGCCCCATGTTGAACGCATATCGGCCATGAAAATCCCATACGCCCCGGTAAAATTGATATACGTTTGCCCTCCGTTGGCCGATAATTGGATAAACATCTGGGAAATTGTCAGCGTATCGTTGCGGAACTGGATGGGCAGCTGCTGTCCCACCGCAAAGACCTGGTTTTTCCCGCCCAAAGGCGACAGGAGCGTCACGGGCTTCAGAAAGTTCTGGATAACTTCAAATCCCGCTTCAAACACATCGCCGGATGCGGCGGAGCAGGAAATGGGAAGCAGCGTGTCATTCGCCATATCCGTGAAATCGAGTACCAGCGGCTTGTTGGCGCCGCCGGCAACCGGTGAAATACTGAAGTCGCGCAGTACATTCGCACCGAGGATCGAGAAACTCATCAGCCGCGTGGTGTCTTTCCAATCGACAAGGTGCAGACGGGTGGTGTAGGCGAACTGGGCCGGCAGCCCGGTGATGCGGTACGAATGCGGGTTCCCGCGGCGCACGCTTTTATAAACATTGGCCGGGGCCGTGGCCGGTACATTTGCCGTTGAAACCGTTGCGGCGAGATCATAGTCGGAGCCCCCGGTCCGGTAGCCGTCGTCCGTCACCCATCCGGCCGGAAGATAGGAGTTGGCGCCACAATCGATGCGTTTGTGGATGGACGCATTCCTGGCCCTTGAGATCATGATCCAGGCGGTATCGCGCAGCGTGACCGCGCCCGACGTTGCAGCGGCAATGATGCGGTGCGGGCCGTGCGTTGGCGCGGCAGCCGCCGTATATATTCCCAATTGGTCAATAGAGCCGCCGCCGCTTGCCGTCCAGTTCAGGGCGGCACCGGTGAAATACGCGCCCGACTGGTTTTTGCAGGTCGCAAGGAAGGAAACCGACGAACCGGCGGTGACCGTGTATTGCGCCGGAGAAACGGTCATGGATGTCAGAACGGCCGTGACCGCAGGCCTGCGTATGGTCAGGGTGACCGCATAGGTTTTGCTGCCGGCGTTTGTCGTGCCGACGGTGATTGTATCCAGATAGGTCCCCGGCGCGCGGCCGGCGATGTTCACGGTGTTGGTGATCGCGATGCTCGCGCCGGAAGCGGCCGCGGGGGTTGCCGTGATCCACGCTTTTGCTCCGGTGATCGTCAGGCCGGAAAGAGAGCCGTTCGCGGTTGACGCGGTGATAGTCTGCACCGGCGGGTTCGCCGCACCGGAGTCGGCGGCGAAAACAAGCGACGTTGCCGAGAGTTGCAGGCTCGCGGAGGCGCTTCCGGGCGTTTTGCCGGAATAATAATCGTAGGGCTGCCAGTAGATGTTGGTGCCGCTGTTGTCCTTGAGGCAGAATTTTTCCCTGGTGTTGATGTTGTAAATGCAGGGCGAAAGATTATTATCGGGGTCCCAGCTGTTACCTTCGCCAACCGGCAGGCAAATCCACTCGTTGCTGTTGCTCGACCAGCACTGCGTATTGCACCGGTATTTCAGATCGGTGAATTGCGTGATGTTTTCCAGGCGCAGGTACTGGAGCATGTGCCCGAGCGTATCGAGAATGCGCATGCTTCGATGGCCGTCGACCGCCGTCCCGTCAACGGAATTCTGCGTCAGGTTGTTGGTGAGCATGGTGCCGTCCGGGCTCGGACAGGCGCTGCAGCCGCCCAATGTGCCGCCCGCGGGAATGGCCCCGACCGCATAGGTGTTTCTTCGCATATTGTAAATATAGGGCGACCAATCGCCCATGTTGACGCCCGCGCCCGTGATCTCGTTGCGCGAAACATAATTGCGTTCTTGAACATTCCCGGTGTATCGTTTGATCAACGCGCCCAGGGTATCGTATTTCACGATTACTCCCGGTCCGCCGATCCATATGCCGCCATCGGTCCAACTGATGTTGCCGACCTGGGAATTATCGCAGGTGATCTCGGAGGTAAAGTTCCGGATCGCGCCTCCGTTCAGCGTGACGATTTTCACCGTGTTGCCGCTGATATAGGCGAATTCATCGCCGCTGGGCGCGAAGCGGGGAAAACAGCCAGTGCCGATCGATGCGGTAGGGGTCTGCGGCACGTTATTGACAAGATCGATGCGCCTGATTTCTCCCGCATTATAATCGCCGTAGCTCCCGCCGGTATGGCCGGCAACCAGGCACATGCCGCTTTCAGCCGCTATCCGGAAGAGCAGTCCGGCCAGACCGATCAACACGCCAATGCGTGATGCACATCTCGGGGAATCGGTTCTCGTAAACAGGATCACTGATGCCTCCGTGGTGGTGATATGGATAGTGATAAGGTACGCTATAATCCCGTGCGTCCCGCCGGGGGCGCTGAGATTGCGGCGTCGATGCGCCGCAAAAGCCGCCCGCGCAGGTCAAAAATGGAAATCCCGGCGGTGCTGCCCGCCGGCGTGACAGGCGCCATGATTTCGATGCGATGTGGCGAACCTCCTTTCATCACCAGCCGAGGTCTGTCCGCCGTCCATCGACTCGCAGGAATTCCCGGGCTGTTGTCGCAATTCACCTGCCCGCTATCAAGAAAGAACCCCGGCCATATCGCCTGTGTGGTTGGCGACGTGACACGTGTCCAGGTATTGGTTTTCCACTGTACCATCCAGGCGCCCCACTCGTTCGTTTTGGTGGCGCTCGGCATATTGGTGTGCATGCCGATAAGAAAATCGGCGCTATTGCCGAATGCCCATTGGTTGAATCCGCTTTCATCGCTGGTAAAGCCTCGGAAACGAGGCAGGGTCCAATTGACGCTGACCGATTTTTGATAATAAAATTCGCGCATGGACATGGGAGGCTGGGATGACTCTACAAACGGCAACAGGACCGGGCCCTTATGGTCGCCGTTTACAGCGCCGTCCCATACCGGAAAACAGGTATCGCCAAATGGCGGAACGACCCATCCTTTGCCCGGATTATGGGCCATTATGGCGCCATCCCAGCTTAAGTCGATGTTGCAGCTGTAATCAACGCTGTCGGCGTTGTAAGTATATGGCCATCGGTTGGCATAGCTGTCGGCCGTGCCGTTCCCTCCATTGGGAATGGTGACCATCTGCCAGACGCAGCTTTGAATCCGCACAAAATCCATGCAAATAAATCCATAGTTCGCCGCGGCATGATTGCCCGATATCCCGATGCCGTGCCATTGATCGCCGCCGATCAGGCAATTGACGATGAGCCGCGTTGCGCCGAAGACCGGTGTGGCGCCGGTCAAATTCACCGCCATGCCGCGTATTCCGGTCCCCGTGACCCCGTAAAAAATTTCTGTTCCTTTGGGCCCGTTCCGCACAAATCCGGATACGGGGTTCGCCACCGGGGCGTTGGTGGGGACGACGGTCATTCCCGTGCCGTCTCGCTTGAAAAGGCGGAGTTCGCCACCGCTGGTTTTATCAAAACCGGCCAGAATCCATTTGCCGTCGTCGGAAATTTTGGCCCGCCATGACACAAGATCGTTGGTGCCTGGTATGAGGGTTTCGGAAAAACTTTTCAGCGAAGACCAGTATATCCCTTTTGCATCCGCCTTTGAATACACAAACCACCCTGAGGACAGATTGCCCGGATTCCCTTCGATAGCGGCCCTTTTGACAAAAGAAGGACATTGGGCGTCGCCGGGATGGGGGAAAAGGCAAACAGCAAAAATCATCCAGCAGCATCGAAACGGGTTTGCTTTCATAAGTTGCGGAAGCCTCCGAGGGTTGAACCGGGTATCACCGGGCGAATCATCCCGATCTATTCAGTTGATGATTAATTTCGCGCGTATCTCGCCCAATGCCGAACTCGCGCGCATGATATACAGGCCCGGACCAATGGAAGCACGGTCCAGCGCGCACGATGCGCCGATAATGTCCCGCGACGTCAGAACATGTCCTCTTCCGTCAATCAGGTCGGTCCGCCACGCACACGCCGCGGGAAGGAAAACCGCGATGACGCTGCGCGCGAGTATGATGCGAACGGATCCTGCGGGCGCGATCCTGCCGGGCGGCCGGTTGTCGATTGACGTACGCAAATCAGCATTGATATCTTCCACCGGCGCGGTCACGAAAAAATCGCCGGCGTCGTTGAGACGGTACGCCGCGACGCCGGAGTCCTTGTCGCACGCAGCCGACATCTGAGTGGCTGCGCAGGCACGGGGATTCAGGGAAGCGTTGATGGAAATATGGTCTTTCCAGTTGATCAGCACCTGGTTGGAGCTGCAGAACCCGTCGCGGCCCGATGCGCCATCGCCTTCGGGATACCCCATATAGTAGCAGAGCCATTTGTCCGAGTTGCACGACCAGCGGTTGCAGCTGGTGCCGAAACCCATCGAAACGTCGATCCCGCCGGATATATCGTACCATGCACAATGGGTGCGGAGATTGAGTGCGTTTTTGGCCCATGAATTGATGTCGGTGCTGGGCATGGTATGCTGGGTGGAAAGGTCCCACGGTTCTATGAGCATGGTGATGTGCGACCCGCCCGAGGCATAGGTCAGCCATTGTCCGGACGGCGACAGGGCAATGGCGCATCCGGCGCCATAATCGATTCTATTCGATTGACTGATCGCGCCGGTACCCGGCGGGATGTACTTGAATATCTCGCCGGCGGACGTATTGGTGCAACGCAAGACCATGCGCGAGGCGTCGGCCGACATACCGAATTGCCACACCGTATACTGAAAAACGGCGACCTCCTGGCTGGTTGCCGGATTCGAGGGGTCCACACGCCACAGGCGCTTGTTGCCTTCGGTGTTGGCCTCATCGCCTGCAAGCATATAATAAATCCAATCAGTCTCGCTGATACGCGCCCAGTGAAGGTAGCCCTGGGCTTCAAATCCGTTGTATTGTGGAATTTTCGCCAGATTGCGTATGCCGCTCCCGTCTATGTTCATGATCGCCACAAAACGACCGCTATCGGTGGTACATCGGAAAAAGGCGATTTTCCTGCCGTCGAAACTGATAGCGGGAAAGCGTCCGCTCACGCGCGATTTGGATGCGTCGCCACCCCCGCCGTTGAAAAGGGTGGTGACCTTGACAACATCGTTGTTGACGATGTCATAGCGCTTGATATCGCCCCCGGCGGCCGTCGGCCAGAGCATCGATAACTGCGTGGATACCGCAATGCCGTTGACGGCGAAAGCATGAGTAATCAGTGTCAATGCAAACAGACAAAGCGCCAAAACAACCGCCGGCATCGAGGCGGCGGAATGTCTTTTCATGCACATCCTCCTTGACTGATGAGTGCTCCCGGCCTTCGTGATCGCGCCGGAGCTTTACCTGACCAGTGCCTTTTGCGTTTCAACGCGGCCGCCGCTGAAGAGTCGCACCACGTAAATCCCCGGCGCCAAACCCGCGGCATCAATCGAAATGGCCTGGCTTCCCGATCCTCTTTGCGCGACCACGGGTATCCCCGCGGCATTGAATACGGTGACGCGATACTCCGCGTTGTTCAGTCCGCCGACCAGAATCGTTTTTCGCCACGGACGCACGGTCGGGCGAAGCATCGGCGCTCCGGTCTGACGGTCCATCGGCCCGACAACCGAAACCGGCGGCGGCGGCGGATAGACCCATGCCTGTTCCTGCCAATCCGGACCGGCAACCCATGGGGTCTCGCCGTATTCATAGGCGCCCAGGTCGGGGGCAGCGCCTTTGTATGTTTCCACCCACCCGGGGATGGCAACGCCTTTGTCAATGGCCGGAGAGCCTGCGCGCAACGAGTAGTCACGCTTTACCGGATTGGTATACTTCCAGCTTGCCGTGTCGCTGAGGGTCCAGCCCCAGAGGTTGTTTTTGTTGACAAAATTAGTCGTCCACGGCACCCCCGAGAAACTCGACATGGTCTCCCAGTCCCAATGATCGTAAGACGATGAGTCCACGATGGTGTTGTTGAAACACATGAAGTCGTCGTCTTCCGGTGTCGGGGTCCAGTCGCAACACCGCAGGTATGTCGGTTTGCCCCACTTGCTGCTAAATACACTAGAATCTCCCTGGTAGAACACATTGTGGTGCAAACGCCATCCCTGGCCGCCGAAATCGGACTCCCCGCAAATGCTGGCCATCTGGAAAAACCCGACATCATGGAAATAGTTCCGGTAAATCTCGCCCATCGTGCACGACTGGATCGCAATCTGGCCGCTTTCGTTGCTGCCGTATACAGCGGCCCCGAAATTGTTGTTATGGATCTTCATACGCACCGACTCACTGGTTCCGTTCGCTGCGCCGCCGACCTGGATGCAGGCTCGCATGTGATAGGCGAAATAGTTGTTGCTGATCTCGGTTCCTTTCGGCTTCGTGACATCGGTCCAGTCCCCATTGTTCGGGATGACCAGAATTCCCGCATGGTAGGTTGGGGAATAGTTGCAGTCGGTTATAATGCTGTTGGTAACGGAACAGTAATGACCGCTGATCACAACGCCGGAAGCGTTCGAACCTCGCACCAGGCACTTCTTCATGGCATTGTTGCTTCCCCCAAGGTAAATGCCCAGATGACCATCGCTGCAATCCTGCTTGATTTCGAAGTAAGCGCCCATCTCATCATTGGAGAGGGCGTCGTTGTGGGCGACGTACTTGAACTGGCAGCCTTCAATGGTGCAATTCCGCGCGTCGTCCAAAGTCATGGAAGTGGCGATGAAACGCAGGTTCTTGACGGTAACATATTGCTTTCCGGTAAGGTCAAACCCCAGGCCCCTGCGCTTTGCTTCAACCAGATGATTTGACGGGTTCGCGCCGTCCGGCGCCCACAGGTAGAGCATTTGCGTGCCGTTGTCGCGGAACCACTCGTTGGGCGCATCGAGGAGCCCGAAAACATGGGAAATGAAACCGGCCCCCTCTCCCCCCATTGCCATTGAGTTTACCTTGGTGGATTGAATGCTCGTATTGGTTGCGCTCGAACTGGAACCGGAAATGATCCCGGTCCCTATCCAGTAGATGCCATGAACGGTGAGAAGTCCGCCTTTGAAGAAATCATTCGAATGGTTGAAAAGGTCCGCCGGCAGTTTGCTGGCGCCGCTGCCGGCGCCAACCGAGAAATTGAATGATGAACCGCTCCCACCGTTGTCGCCAAAGAAAACGAGCTGGGGCACAGCGATCGGTTCGGTAAGCGGCTGAAACCGTCGTCGGTCAAAAATGCCGAAAAAATCGAGATATTGATCAGGTACATACGCGGCATCCACATTGGGAGACCGCGCGTTCCATGCCATTTTCCCGTCGACAATGATCTGGTTCTTGTATTCGCCCAGGTTCCACGGCATCGATGCTTTATAAATGCCGCCCTGGTGCTGCGTCCAGCCGATGACGGGGTCGGCGCCGCTGATGTAGACCAGGTCGTTTCCGTAGGCCTCAAAGGTCATTGGTGCGGCCGCGGCGCCGGATGCGGCGGGCTTGACGGTTTCCCGGTAAATGCCCTGACGGATCTGACAGCGGTCGCCGGCCTTCATCACCGCGGCGGCTTTGCCGATGGTGGCAAAGGGGTGATCGAGCGACTTGCCGTCGCTTCCGTCACTGCCGGTGGTTGACACGTAGTAAGTGGTCTGGGCCTGGACGGACACAGCGCACAGGGCGGCTATACCGCTTAACAGGAAAAGAAAATACCGTGTTCTTCGCTTCATACAGTCCTCCAATAGTTATGAATTTGCGGGATCCCTGGTCCCGACGGAACATTCCTGATTGTCAAGTATTCACCTCATGGTACGCATAGCGGAATGGTCTCCGTTTTCCCGGTGTTCTCCGCTACGATGCGGGCGAATACGATCCCCGGCCGCATCACCGATTGCGGAATGGTCGACCGTCCGCCGGTTCCTCGGAAGCTTTGCAGGCGCCTGCCGTCCGCCGTGCAGAGCTCGATTTGGTATTCCTCCCGCTCGCCGGGAGCGAAGACGATCGTTCTGTCTGCCAATATGCATAGGCGCGGACGGGAATTCGCCGATATCAAGCCGCCTTCCGGACCTCTTTGAATCACCGTATTCGTGCTGACGGCTATCCAGTTACCGAGCGTATCTTCGATTTTGCCTTCGGACCCCGCCGGCGGCTTGACCCAGAAATCGCCCGCCGTGGTGGTCGCAATTATCCTCGAAAAGCAGGTTTCGTAGGGGTAATTGGGGTTGTGCGTGGTCATGATCGCTTTTTTGTCAAGATGATTCACCAGAACCTGGTTTCCGCCGCATGTGAATTCGCGGCACCCGGCGGGCATGACGCAATACCATTTGTCGGAGTTGGTCGACCAGTGGGTCATGCCCATACCCGCGCCTACATTCTCTTTGGCCCAGGCGCTGATGCTGGCAAGCGGGACCGTGTTCAGGTCCTTCACCGACAGCACGTCATTGGGGTCCCAGCGGCCCAGGAAGACATTGACATGCCCCCCATCAATAAAACGAGCCACGTATCGTCCGCTCGCGGAACAGGAAATGTTGCAGCAGCAGACATTGGCGTAATATCCGCCGGTCATGCCGGCAGGCACCGGGGGATGCGTTGGAGGAAAATCGGTGCAGGTATTCGAATAGCCAGAGGTCCAATTTCCCATGAGCGTGGAGCGCTTGCCATCCGCGGTTATGTCCCACCGTGCTAAGTTTGCCCACCCCTGCGGATTGTACGTATACACATGCTGGTTGGTTGATGCATTGTCGGCCTGCACGCGCCAGATCGGGCAGCTGTCATTGGGGTAGGCATGGCGGGGCTTTGTATAGTAGATCCAATCGCCCGCGGTCCAGTCGAGAATAATGAAAGACTCGTTGCCGCCGGCCACAGCGGAGGCGCTGAAGGTGACCAGATCGCGCAGGTTGCCGCCATTGATGTCCATCACCGAGATATGGCGCGGCTTGTCAAGGTCGACCACGGAGCTGTTTTGCAGCCGCGCTTCATATCGATACATCGCCACCTTCGTGCCGCCCAGGTTGATGACCGGATACTTGGCATAGGTTTGATTGTAGATCGTATCAAGCGACGCAACGGTATCGGCTCTAATGGTAGCGCGCAGAATATGGCCGGGCAGGTCATTGTCGTTGTCGCTACCCGACCATTGATTGCCGAAGGCGTTTTCCGGGATATTCCCCCCGCAGGTCCAGCGGCTGACGGTGGTTACTGAAAAACCGTCCGTGCTCCATGCGGGAAAAGACAACGCGCAGGATAGAATGCACATGAAAATGGTTTTCATTGGTCTCGACTCCTTTCGGAATTGGCTACACAACTGGCGGCTGAATGGAAACCGCTGTCCCATCGACTGTATAAGCGCTTAACGTAGTACCCATATTATATGAAAAATACTGCAACTGGAATAGTCCAAGAATATTGGCGACAATCAGCCGCTCTGTAGCATAATATACGCCGCACTTAATGGCTCCCCATCGCTGGCGCTGCAAATAACATGAATAATATTGCAATTGCTTGGTGAATTTGGGACGGTGCTGATTTAGTGATTTAATATGTGTCCTTTTTAGATCAAGAGTGCGGCGGCTCGCTATATCACTAAATCAGCACCGTCCCAAATCATTCATAGGCCGCCGGAAATGTTATTGAAGGCTGGTGCGGGGAGGACTGGGATTGGGCGGGCCACGCTGTAGAAGGAACGCAGGGGCCATTAATCACGAATGCCTGGCAATATATTCCCTTGGCGATACGCCCTGCACCCGTTTGAAGGTGCGGGAGAAATGAAAAGCGTCGGAAAAGCCGAGAATGTCCGCGATGTTTTTCAGCCGATTCCCTTTTGTCAGCAGCAAGGTGGCCCGTTCCACGCGCATACGGATGAGCGTGGCCATCACGGTTTCGCCCGCTTCGTGCGGATACCGGTGCGCGAGCGTCGAGACGCTCACATTGAGCGAACGGGCGATTTCCCTGAGCGAGATTTTTTCCGCTATATGGCCGGTGAGATAGGCGGCAACGGTTTGAATGAGTTCGCTGCTGCGGGGATGGGCGATGTCCGGGGATATCCGGTAATCAGCATCTTCGATCTTGATGGCGGAAAAAAGCAGGTTGATGACGGCGCAGAAGTCGGCCTGGGCTTTCCAGAACCCCGCTTCGCCATACTCCGTCCCGGCTTTTGCGATCGCATTCATCAATAATCCGATATGCTCTCCATCGTCAAGAAATCGCGCATGCCCGCGTTCCCCGGGGATGAGATTTTCCAGCCCGATTTCCCGGCCGCCAATGAAATGGATCCATGCGCTGTGGCGAAATCCCTTCTCCTTGCGAGTATCCTCCCAGAACCTGGCTGCCGGCGGATAGAGATGCGCCGTATGCGGCGGCCGTGTTCTCCATTGTGAATGCGGGGCCTGCACGCGCACATGGCCAAAACTGTTGAACTCATAATCGAGCACCCAGCAATTCTCACCGCCACATCGGACCAGCGATGAAGGATACGGGCCGGCGATCATTACGACAGCCTTGATCGCCGGACAAATGCCGTTCTTTTCATGCCACTGGTGGCTGGTGATTAAAGGCTGCATGCATGCGCTCCGCAGGTCGGTTTGCAATAATATGCATGTTTTTTGCAGAAAAAGCAATGCCCTTGTGGTTATACTGGGAAATGCAGGGAAAATTCCATAAATTCCTGCATAATAATTAAATAGCTGGTTAGGTTATTTGATATTTGGACATGCATAATTGTGTCTGCCTGCTTATTTTGTGCATAGCTTCAAATCAATTCCTTATAAAGGGTATTAAAAAAAGGGGGGGGGTACTGCATGAAACGAGCGATGATATGCATTCTGGCGATAGCAGGCGCATTCTCATTCAACAATGCCTTTGCCGTTGACGGCAAGCATATTAACGGCCGTGCTGTTTCCGTTCATTGGCGTTCCGGAAGCCTTGATTGGGGTTCCGCCTGCTGCGGGTGTTCTGAGGGTGAAAAAGGCCTGGTAAGTCTCTTTACAATACAGAACGGAAGCGCGGTGCGAAACGACACGATATACGACGGCACCCAGGGATTCGCGTATTATCCGGCATTCAATCTCGACGGGATTAAAATCGCGTTTTATCGCTCGAACCAGGGAAAGGCAAACAGCATATCGTGCGCCACTGCCAATGGCGGCAAAAACAGCGTATCGGTGATGGACATCAGCGGTCGAAATATCACAAACCTTTGCGATCTTCCGTGCGAGATCCCCTCGGGCGGACTGGACTGGCCCGTGGGCAATTGGATCTATTATATCTATCCGAATTGCGTGCGCTTTTCATCGGATCCGCGCCCGATGACCCAGAACAACGAGGTCTGGAAAGTCAATTATCTCACCAAAGAGAACGTCAAGATTTGCAAATACAAAGGCCAGGGACGGGACATGCCCACGTGCACCTATTTCCGCAGATTCAGCCTGAATCTCACTGCCGATTATATGGCCGTCCAGGCCTTGCAGAAATACCTGTGCACCGATCCGGAGTGGTTCTGCAACAATGTCGTACCGTTCCCGGGCGGCTGCGATGTTGGCGCTGGCGGGGGCAACTGCAACATCTCGATTTCCGCCGGCGGAGGCTACACCGCATACTACTACGGGACAGGACACGAATTTATCGATTTCGGCGCCCGGAGCGGCAGTACGAAAGCGCCTCCTTCGCGGGTTTACCTGACGGAGTGGCAGCAAGTCTGCGCCGATCCGATCGGGATCGGTTGCGAATTGATCCGCTGGGCCGTGAATTCAGACAAATGGGTATTACAGCAGGTAGGCTGGTACGGCCATGCAGGCAACATGGGGTTCGGCACCAACCAGGTGGCATGCAACTGGTCCGACATGGTGGCGATTCGGATTTCGGCCAATCCCAAGATCGCAAAAAGCACCAGCGCCGGAGGTGACGGAACGATCTATCACGGCAATTGCACGGGCGATATGTGGATCGACGGCGGCGCGGAAAACATCGGGAAATATGAGGACGGCAACGGGGTGTGGCATTCGGTGCCGGGATACGTGCCCACGGCCGCGGAATATATGCCGGTCGTAAAGCCGTCAAACGGTTTTTCGATTGACTTTGCAAATGATAACGGAATTCGCTCCATTCGATTCAGCGCCGGCATTCCGGTCGCCGTTTCGGTTTTTGACGTGTGCGGCCGCATGATGATGCGAAGTCGGCCCGCGTCACATGGTCCGCTGCGGCTTTCGGGTTTTCCAAGAGGGTCTTATATTGTCAATGCCACAACCGCATTGCAGACGACATCGCGGAAAATAATCATCGAATAGCGGCGCCGGCGTCCACGGCTGCGCTATCGATAACCTTTTAAAAGGAGATGGACAATGAAACCACGCATAAGGAGCTGGAGTCTGGTTGCAGCCATTGCGGCAATCTGCGGCCTCTTGGCCGATTCGGCGTGCGCCCAAACCGAATTGACCGGCAATCAGGCGGCCGTCGAGATAGCCGGCAGGACAAACCTCACCCGCTTCAAAGACGACCTGCGAACGCTCTCGAATATGGGGACCCGGACATATTATGGGGACGGGCCCTCGGCGAGCAACGACTCCGGTGTCGCGTATGTAAAGAGAGAGATGGAAAAGGCGGGGTATGTCGCCACGATATACGGTGTGTATCGAAGCATCTATTGCACTAAAATCGGCGCCATCAGGCCCGATAGCATGTACCTGGTATCAGGACATATAGACGGGGTGGGAGGATCGGGAGGCGCATGCGACGACAATGGATCGGGCACATCCCTGACACTTGAGGCTATGCGGGCATTTGCCGGCCCGGCAATTAAAACGCGCTATTCCATACGATTTGCCATATGGAACATGCATGAAGGGGGCTGGAAAGGCTCCGATGAGTATCTTAAGGCCAGGCGGTCTCTCCAGGGAAAAGAGAGTCCGGCCGGCTCCGGCCTTTATCCCGAGCCGGTGTGGCGGGCGCTTATTAACACGGACATGATACTCTATGATCACGGCATGCCGGCCGGGCCGGTGCAGATAGCCGGGGCTGATATCGATGTGCACTACAGTGACTATGCCTATCCGCAACAGTCCCTGGCGCTCGCAAACCAGCTTGTGGACATTGGGAAGGTGGTCCCCGTAAATTATCCGGCCCAAACCACACCCAATCTGAATGGCAGCGATGCGGTCGTGTTTGTCAGCGCAAACGCATGTCCGTGTGTTGACCTTCGGGAAAACGACAGGAATACCGAGATAGACAAAGGGGCTTCCCCTACCCATCACGATGAGTCCGACGTATATGCCACCTATTCTGATGCCGACTTTGCGCTGGGCTACAGCGCCGTGCGGAGGGTCGTGGGCGTATTGTCGGTTCTGACGAAAGCGACGGTGACAACCAGCGGAACTTCCGCACAACCCGCGGCCCGCGAAGGGGATGCCCGGGCGGCGAGAGATGCACCGGCGATTCATGTGTACGATGCATCCGGAAGGTTGATCCCTGCCTCTTTAACGGTGAATCCGGCGAATAGCAGCCCGGAAGTGCATTGCACGCCTGGCGAAAAGAGAGCGGCCGTCAAGGTCGCCGATGAAAAGCGCTGGTGAAGTAAAGGACAACGCATATTGCTTCTTCCTCATCGTTTCAGCTCAAGCCGGGCAACCGATCAGGCCATCAGCAATAAGAGCATGCGCGCGGGCGCCCAAATCCATTATTTTTGTTCATCAGCTTTTATGCCGGAAAGTTTTTCATGTCTGATTTTAGCACGATTTCGCGGGAGGAACAATTATGACCGCTGTGATTAACAATCAAGAAGATTTCCCCGCCACCATGCCCATGAGCGCGGAGATGGAGTATTCCGCCCTGCAACGATGGCTCGAAAAGACCGTGTATGAATCGCGGATTCTAGACGATATGGAGTCTCCCGGTCATTGGCAGCATCCCCTGGGCCCTCCTCAGGAGCGGGACGGCGAAGGCACGAAAACAGGCTACGGAGAGATGTCGTTCACCCGCGAGCGCTGCAAGGTGGGGACCCAGAGCCTGCGTCTGACCTCGCCGACCTCCTCGGCGGTTGTCAACAAAGTGGTCAACGGTCGTCCCTATGGCAGGGCCACTGCGCGACGGATTTTCCCCGGCGAGGATTGGAGCGCTTATAACCGGATCTCGTTCTGGGTATATCCGACATGCCCGGGGTTCCACACCATTTCGATGCTGGTTGAGCTGCACAATGGCGGGGAGGTCGCCGTTCCCGACAAATACGAACGCGAAGGTCTCGACTACTTTCTGCTCGAACCCTGCACGTGGAACCACGTGGTCTGGGAAATTCCCCACCTGGCCCGCGATCATGTGACGGCCCTGGATTTCATCTACCGTCTCCAGGGCAGCGAGCCGGGCGCAGCTGAAACGGTCTGCTTTGATATTGATCTTCTGGAACTGCAGCGGGTTGACGCGGACCAGTACGAAGGATGGAATATCGCACCCGGCAAAGTCGCATTCTGTCATACGGGATACCTGCCCGGCATGCCTAAGATCGCGATCGCCCCGGGTCCGGCTGAAGCCGCCGCTTTCGAGCTGATCGACGCGGACACCGGGCGGGTCCGCCTTCAAAAGAACGTGCGGACCGTGGCCACGGCGCGGGGAACGTTTGCTGTCCTCGATTTTGCCGAAGTTGACGACCCGGGAAATTATCGCCTGCGTTTTGGCGCCGGGTCCACGGGCATTTTCCGCATCGGTCGCGACATCTGGGACCGGACGATCTGGAAGACGCTGAATTTTCTCTACTGTGAGCGGTGCGGATATCCGGTCCCCGGAGGCCATGATGTCTGTCACGGTGACTGGCAGTGCAGCCATGGTGACAAGCGCATTGTGATCAACGGCGGATGGCATGATGCCGGCGATCTTTCCCAGGGCATTTATAATACAGCCGATGCCGCCTACTGGATGTTTCGTCTGGCCCAATTGACCCAGGCCGACTCGCCGGTCCTTGGCAAACGGTTGATGGAAGAGGCGCAGTGGGGATTGGCATGGGTCCGGAAGACGCGGTTCGGGGACGGCTATCGCTGCGGCTGGGCATTCATGGATTTCTGGACCGACGGCATTATCGGGACCAGGGACGACATCACCTTCGAAGCGACCAATTCGCCTTTTGACAATTTTCTGGGCGCCATGGTCGAGGCGCGCGCGGCCCTGGCCGTTCGCGAAAGCGATCCGCAACTCGCCGATCGCTGCCGCAGCGAGGCGGCCGAAGACTGGCGGTTCGGTCTGGGTGAATTCGGGAAATACAAGGGCAGAATGCCCCACGAGATCGTGGTGGCGGCCGCATGCGTTCTGGCTTCCCTGGAACTCCATCATGCGACGGGGGAGGACCGGTATTGCGCTACGGCATTCGAATTCGCCTTAAAAATACTGGACAGCCAGCAGTTGACCTACACGAATTGGCAGGTCCCTCTCTGCGGCTTTTTCTATGCCGATCAGCGCAGGGAGAAACTCCTTGCGGACCCGCATTTGACCAGGTACGATATGCCGGTTGTCGCGTTGGCTGAGCTGTGCCGGGATTTTCCCGCGCATCCCGACTGGATCCGATGGTACACGGCAGTTGCGCTGCATTCGGAATTTCTCCGGTCGGTTTCTCGTTTCACCGAACCGTATCGCATGCTGTCGGCGGGGATCTATCGTCTGGACGGCTCCCAACAGCCCGATTATCGCGAACAGACGCTCGCGGGTATCAATCTTGACGAGATGCACTATCTGCGGCTCTTTCCGGTCTGGTATTCCGCGCGCGGCAACCATTCGATGCAGTTCGCGCAGGCCAAAACGCTCTCGGCGGCGATGCTCCTGCGCCAGGACCGCGATCTTGGCGCTCTTTTCCATGCGCAACTCGAATGGGTCATGGGCAGGAACCCTTTTGCGCAGAGCATGATGTACGGCGAAGGATATGATTTCGCGCCCCAATATTCGGCGATGTGCGGCGATATCGTGGGATCGCTTCCCGTGGGCATCCAGACGCGCGCCAATGAGGATGTGCCCTATTGGCCTGCGACCAATTGCTATAACTTCAAAGAGGTATGGATGCATGCCTCCGCGCGGTGGCTTGCCCTCATGGCGGACGCATACGTGCTGGCGCGTTCCGGCATCTGCGCGGAACGGAATGTGCATGCGGTCTCCAGGGAAGTGTCCCCCGGCCGGATTGAAATCACCGTCCGCCCGGCCGGCAAAGCGTTGACGCGCTGCGAACTGCGGTCGGCCAATCTGGATGTTGACAATCGCGATAAGGCGCCCGGCGAACAGGGGGCCGTTACGTGGCAGTGCACGCTGCGCGAACGGCGCTCTCCCTGGATCGCGGTGGTGATACCCGACGGTGACATTGACAAAAGGGTCGAGATCGCGGGGCCGATGCGGCCCGACGCCGGCTGATTGCGGCTTTGCTGGTATTCTATCCCCGGACGTGAATCATGGCAACGGCATCGACTTCTCTGCAATCGCCGGTCGACCCGCCCCCGGCGCCGGACCGCGCAGGCGCGTCCCGGGAGCAGCAGGACCTTCATGCGGTTGAGATGCGCAGGCACCTGCCGCGCAATTACGCGATCATCATTACCGAAGGCGCGATGTTCGCCGGCGGCATGGCCATGATCGATCCCACCGCCGTGATGCCCAGGCTCATCGAAAAACTCGGCGGCCCCAACTGGCTGATCGCGCTCATGCCCCTGGCGGGATTCATCGGCATGGCAATTCCCCAATTGATCATCGCGCACTGGATTGAAAAACTGCCGCGCATGAAGCCGCTCATTATGGTCATGGGGACGCTTCAGCGATGCGCCTATCTGGTGCCGGGGCTGGTTATTCTGCTATTCCCATTTGTCTCGCCTTTATATCTGCTGGTTGCCGTTGCATCAGCCCCGTTTATTTCAGGCCTTTTTTCCGGGGCGCATCTCAGCGCATGGCAGGAACTGGTGGCCAAGACAATACCGCAAAAGCGCCTTTCCTCGGCGTTCGGAATACGGTTGTTTATCGGTTCATTGATCGGGGCCGCAATGGGAAGCGTGGTTAACGTGATACTGGCGCGCTATCCCGGCATCACTGGATTCGGCGTTCTCTATTGTCTCATGTTCTTCATGTCGTGCGTTTCGATCGTGCTTATCGGCTTCTCCGTCGAGCCGCCGCTGCCGCCCAAGCGCACGGATCCGGATTATACCGTACACGATTTTCTGCGCCTGATCATCCCCATGATCCGAAACGATCGGCGTCTGTTTTATATGGTCATGGTGCGCATTTTTGCCGCGGGGGTTTTCATCGTCTCGCCGTTTTTAGGGATCCAGGCTTTGCGCGTGCTGCATTTGCCCGATAGCGCGCTGGGCTTTTTTGTCTCCATGCAGATGCTTGGATCATTGTCCGGCTATGCGATTGGCGGGGTTCTTGGCGATAAAAAAGGCGGGAAACCCGTTCTTTCGCTCTGTTTTACCATCTTTATCGTACTTGCGTTCTGGTTTGCCGTGGCCGGCACGAACTTTGAGTTCTCGGCGATCTTTTTTCTCTATGGCGCCGCCAATGCGTTCAGCTTTGTGGGGATGATGCCGCTGACCATGCAGCTATGCCCGATTGACAAGCGAATCGCGTATCTGACCATCATTTCCTTTGCTTCGCTGCCGGGACTCTGCATTGCCTGGACGGTGGCCACGTTCGGCAAATATTTATCGGGCGAAATGGCGATTCCGGCAGCCGGCGCCGCATTGATGGCCCTGGCGGCGTTGGTATTTTTATCGAAGATCCGGCCATCGGCCGATCCGGCGCGTTAGAAACGGCAGCATGGCACTGCAATTATATGCATGTTTATTGCAGCAATGACGATCGCTTGATTGCGGGTATAATGGTATTTTTCTGTCCGGTCGGCCGATTGGGAAAGCATATCTCATGAAAAAATTCATCCTGAACAATCTGCTGATAATCACTATCGCCTTCGCCATGGTCCTTGCGTTCCTGGCGCCTCAAGCCGGTTTTGCGATGAAGAAGTTCGGCCTTGAGGGATTCTGCATCATCATCATCTTTATCTGCCAGGGCGCCCTTCTGGAAATTCGCCGGCTTCTGGATTATCGAAGTCATGTCAAGACCATCCTGGTGGCATTGACGGGCGCCTATGTTCTGGCCCCGGTCATGGGCTATTGGCTGGGCCGCGCCGCGGGCCTTAACGCCAGCGACTCGGTCGGTTTCATTCTTATGTGTTCCATGACGCCCACCATTGTTTCGGGCATCGTCATGGCTTCAAAGGCCGGCGGAGAACGGGACACGGCCATTCTGCTGACCGTAGTGCTGAGTTGCATCGGATTGTTCGCGATCCCCTTCAACCTGGGCTGGACGTTGCGAACGGCAGCGGTCGTAGACCGCCTTGCACTCCTGAAAAAGATCCTCTTTTTCATGCTGCTCCCCGCATGCGGGGGGCAGGTGATGCGGCACTTTCTCCCGATGGTGATGCGTCGATATGCGGCGTTCTTCAAACACATGCCGGTGCTGCTCCTCGGACTGATAGTCTATCTGTCAATATCTTCCCAATCCGGCCGCATGGCCGGCGTTTCCCTGAGCGCGATTGCCGTCCTGATACTGCTTTCGGGCACCGTGCACCTGACCGTGCTGTTCGCGGGATATTACGCATCACGCTATGGCGTGCGCATCGATATGTTTAAAAGCCGCTCGGTTGCGGTGGTATGCTCGCAGAAGAGCATTGCCATGGCCATACCGATATGGTCGGCCGCATTCGCGGCCCAATACCCGCTTTCGATCATCCCGGCCGTGATCTTTCATTTTCTTCAGCTGCTGCTGGATGCGGGAATTGCAAACCACTGGGCAAAAAAGGTTTAAGTTGCAGGCGATAGTGACTTCACTGGAAAGGACGGCATATGGCGCCGACATTCTTCAATGCAAACGGCTGTTATGGGAAAACCTGTTCGTCACCGACCGATTTCCCGAAAGCATCGGACCTGCTGGACCACATGGACCGGCTGGGCATAGAGCGTTCGCTGGTATGGTATCTTCCGGCGGAGGAGCTGAACCAGACGCTGGGCAACCGCGCATTGCTGCAGGAGATCGATGCGCTCCCGGGAAGGGCGCAAGACCGCCTGATACCGGCCTTTATCATCGCGCCAACCATGCTGTATGCAAAAGGCGCGCTTGACGAACTGATCACAACCATGGAAACTCGGCGCGTCCGCGCGCTGCGCTACTTTCAAAGCTCGGTGGGTTCGTTCACCCTCGGTCAATTGTCACCCCTGCTGGACCGCGTATCGCGTTTCAAGCCGCTGCTGATGGTCCAGTGCGTCATGGGTCCTGCGCTCATCAACGATCTGCTGGATGTGAGCGGGAAGTACCCGGACATCACCTTCGCCTGCATGGAACCCATGTGGGTGCACCTGCCAATTGTGCTCGATCTGATGCGGCAGCGCGCGAACATCGTATGCGATACGTCCTACCTGCACACGCGCGACACGATAGCCATGATCGCCGGCTCCTTCGGGCCCGAACGGCTCATCTTCGGCGCGGGATCAAAATCCGCCAACGGCGCCAGCATCGCCGGATTGATCTATGCGGATATTACCGAAAAGCAACAATCCCTGATTGCCCACGAAAACCTGGAACGCATCCTCGGACTGGACTCCCTTCCGCGGTCCACAGCGCATCGTCCTATGCCAAATGGCAGCCTCTGGTCCAGGTATATGCGCAAAGAGAAATCGGATATCGAAATCATCGATGCCCACGGCCATATCGGTCCGGTAGCCAAGTGGGTGCTGCAGGACCGGAACATGGATGAGCAGATTCCGGAGGCAATCCGATGGATGGACAAGACCGGAATCTCCAGAATGTTTGTTTCGGGCGAACATGCGCTCTACAGCGACCCGGTTGAAGGGAACCGCATCCTGCTGAATGCACTTGCGGGCCACCGGGACCGGTTTTCCGGATACGTTGTATTCAATCCCTACTTCGCGAAAGAGCTCACGCCTCTGTTCGACGAATATTTTGCCGATGATTTTTTCATCGGATTCAAGCTGCTGTGTGATTACTGGAAAATCCCGCTTACGGATCCGGGCTTCAAGCCGGCGTGGGAATACGCGGACCGAAACGCCCTGCCGATACTTATCCATACCTGGGAAGGCGCCTATGATTCGCCGGCGATTCTCAAGGATGTTATTCCAAAGTATCGCAACGCCACGTTCATTCTGGGACACTCCGGCGGGACCGACAAGGGAAGAAAGGAAGCGGAGGAGCTGGCATTAGCAAATAAAAACGTGTATCTGGATTTCTGCGGCAGCTTCTGCACGCGGAAAACATGGGAAGAGACGATAAAGCTTGTGGGCAATGACCGCGTCGTCTTCGGTTCCGACAGCATTTTGCACGATCAGGCGTGGGAACTGGGGCGGTTGTTTTCCCTGGATTTGCCGGATGAGATGTTGAAACCTATATTATCGGGGAATATCAGGAGAATTCTGGGAAAAAGAGGAAAGCAATATCGCCGCAAAAAGGCGCAAAAAGCGCAAAAAAAGAACAGATGAGAGATTTCCATAGGGGATATGGAAGGCCGTTGAGTGCAATGACCGCACGGAATTCTTTGCCAATCAAATCTCGTGACTCTTGCGCTTTTTTGCGGCTAATTTTCTGAATTGGGTCTCTATAAGAAATCGAACAAGAAAGGAAGAAAAATGAAAGACCCCATCTTTGAACTTTGCGATCGCGTACGGGAGACGAGTTTTGCTTTGCATACCTATTTAAGGCATGGACATTTGGAGAAAGTGTACGAGAATGGACTTGCTCATCGGCTGCGGAAGGCCGGCCTGACTGTTGAGCAGCAGTTTCCGTTGCTGGTCAGGGATGAAGACGGCATGCCTCTGGGCGACTATAATGCGGATCTGTTTGTAGAAAATGTCCTTGTTGTGGAACTCAAGGCTTGCAGGGCCCTTGCTCCAGATCATACAGCGCAACTGCTGGGCTATCTGCGCGCATGCCGGATGGAGCATGGTCTGCTCATCAATTTCGGAGCGCCAAAACTTGAAATTCAGAAATATGCATTATCGAACATATGACCTTGCATCTTTCAAGGCCAAGGCAATGTCGCCGCAAAAAGGCGCAAAAAGCGCAAGAAAGAACCGATATGAATTTTTGCCAGAAGGATCAAGCATCCATCCAGTCAAATAAATGTTCGGAGATTTTTTTGGCTATTTTTTTGCGACTTTTGCGCTTTTTTGCGGCTAATTCTCTTATATGAATTAATGCTCTTTAATGAAAGGAACCCCATGCCCGATTTACAAAATCGCATTCGCGCGCAGCTGTGTACCTTGCCGGCGATCGACATCCACACGCACCTGGGCACGCGCGGCCCGCGCCAGGCGCAATCGCTGGCGGATATCGCAAGCTATCACTGGCTCCACTCCGAACTGCAGCGCGCCGGCGCCTCGGTGCAGCCGGGCCTTGCCCGCGAAAATCCCGAGGCGTATATGAAGGCCGTCATTCCCTTCTTCCCGCATATCCGCAATACCTCCAATCATTTCGTGTTCATGAACATCCTTCGCGACCTGTATGGCTATGACGGGCGGACGCTCACTCCCCAAACATGGCGCGGTGTGGATGCCAGGATCCGCCAATCCGCGGCCAAAATCACATGGCTTGCCGAGGTATGCGACAAGGCCAATATCAAAAAGGTGGCGGTCAAATTCAGCGACGGCATCCCCGAGGGTTCCGATCATTTCTATCCCTACGAATACGGCGAACATCTTCTCAGCCCCGCGGTAACCGGCAAGCTCAATGAAGTGCGCGAACAGACGGGCATGCGGATCCATTCGCTTGACGAACTGGAGGAGGCGGTCCGGAAGCAGGTGCAGACCCTCAAAGCCAATGCATCCATCCACGCGCTGCATATCTGGATCGGCGATTCCTGGTCCTTCCAGGAATGCGGCAGGTCCCAGGCGCGGGCGGCGTTCCATCAGGCCAATCTCGGCCCGATTTCCACCGAAGAGATAAACTGTCTGTCAAGCTATACGGCGGGCGTTCTTGCCGAGGAAGCCGGCAAGCTCGGTATTGTCCTTCAGCTATTCCACGGCATGAACTGCTACCCCAGCGCAGAACGATTCGGCGGGTGGGGCTCACACTGGAACCCCGCGTTTCTGCGAAGCCTTCCGCTGTTTGCGTCTCGTTGTCCCGATGCGCATCTCGATATATTCCTGGGCACGGCCATTCCCAGCCACGAAGCCGCGGCGATTTCCCGGATCTGCAATAATGTGTCGATAAGCGGCGGGTGGTGGCATGGGTTTACACCAGCGACCCTGATCCGGTTCTTCAAGGACCGCCTGGAGATGCTGCCGCATACGGCCTGGAACGCCTACTTTTCGGACGGGTATCTTATCGAGTGGGTGTATGGAAAACTTGCGCTGACCCGCACCTGCCTTGCACGGGCATTGGCGGAGGAGATTGAGGACGGATTTCTCACTGAGGACGACGCGATCGAAATCGCGAAGAACGTACTGCATGACAATCCGGTGCGGCTGTACCGTTTGTCGGAATAGTACGTACCGGAATTTCGCTGGAATTTTCAGAAGAGATATCCCATGCGCTACTCGCTCCTCATCATCGCCGCATCCATCGCCCTCTTCTGGGGACTGGTGGTGCTTGGCAAAACAGGAAAGGCGGCGCCGGACGGCCCCGCGCTCGTTTTCTGGACCTATAAAAGCAGCGGATCGGTCGACAATACCGTCCGGTTCTGGAACACGGTCGCGCGCCGTTTTGAGCAGCAGAACCCCCAAACGAAAGTGCGTGTTATCGCCGATATCGACCAGGGCAATTACGTCCAGGTCCTGGGTTCCCGCGTGGTGGGCGGCAATCCGCCCGATGTGCTGATTATTGACGGATGGATGTGCCCGCTGCTTAATCGCGACGGGGTCCTGATGCCGCTGGAACGCTTCATCGCCGGGGACACCGCGTATCATACCGACGACTTCCCGCCCGGCATGGTTGACGAAACGTATGTCGGCGGCGTGCGCTACGCGGTCCCCTGGTTCGGAGGCTATCCGATACTGCTCTATCGCACCGACCTGTTTGCTCAGGCGGGCGCGCAGCCGCCCCGGACCTGGGACGACCTTGTCGCGGCGGGAAAGTTGCTGCGGGAAAAGGCCGGCCTTTCGTTTCCCTTTGCCATGCCGCTGCATGCCTACATGGTCCAGAATTTCATCTGGCAGGCCAGGGGAAACATCCTTTCGCCCGACCAGCGCACCATACAGGTCTGTTCCGACTCGGCAGTGCAGGGAATGCAGTTCATCCATGATCTGATCTATCGCCATAAACTCATGGACCCGGGCATTGCCAAAGGCACGCAGGCAAACAGCCTCTGGTCGTCCGGTGCTGCGGCCATGCTGGTCGATGGATCGTGGGCCCTGGGGACGCTTGACCAGAGCTATCCGCAGTGGAAAGGGAAATGGTCGGCCATTCCTTTGCCTGCGGGACGCGTGCAGGCATGCAGCTATGGGGGCCAGGACCTGGTGATGACGAAAAAAACGAGGCATCCGGCCCTGGCCTGGAAATTCATGTCGCTGGCCACTTCGCCTGAAATGCAGGAGCTCTGGAGCGACATCGTGGGCGCGCCGCCGGCCAATCTTCGCACCATGGATGCCGCCTCTTTTCGCGCTAACCATCCCGACTTTGCGCGCATGAAATCCGTGATGCTGACCGGCGTGAGCGGACTCTGTCCGTTTTTTGGGGAAATCTGGTATGGCCGGTTTCAGAATGTGGCGATTGACAAAGTGATGCCCGATCCGAACGCCGACATTAAAAAAGCCGTGTGTGAAGCGGCCCGCCAGATGCAGGGCGTGGTCGATCTCTATTGGAAAAACAATCCCTATTTCGTTCAAGGGCGGGTTCATGAGTAGCACGCGCCGGGCAAAAACCGGGGAGGCGCTCGCTGCCCTCAGCTTTGTGCTGCCCGGTGTTTCGGTGATTTCGATATGCGTGTTCATACCCATGGCGATCGCCCTGGTGTTGTCGTTTACCCACTGCTCGCAATTTCTGTCGGTCCGCTGGGCCGGATTCGGCAACTATGCGCGGATTTTTTCCGACCCCAAGGCCTTTGGCGCCATCGCCAACACCCTCCTTTACACCATAACATCTGTGCCGGCAACGCTCATCTGTTCGCTGGCGGTCGCGCTTATTTTGAACCGCGAATTTCCCGGCATTCGATTTATCCGATCCGTCTACTTTGTTCCGGTCGCGGTTTCGGGCGTGGTCACGGCCAGTATATTCCGTTTTCTTTTTGACAGGACCAACGGGCCCCTTAACGCGGTGCTGGGTGTGCTGGGCTTTGAGCCGGTGGCATGGCTGGGCGATCCGCGGTATGCCATGAGTGCGATCATCTTCATGTCGTTGTGGAAAGGCACGGCCTTTTTTGCCATTATCCTGCTGGCGGCGCTGCAGCATGTGCCGCGCGAGCTTTTAGAGGCGGCCACGGTGGACGGCGCGGGACCCATTGCGCGGTTTTTTCATGTGACCCTGCCGTCGATCCGGGGGACCGTGATAACGGTGGTAATGCTTTCGTCAATCGGTGCGTTCCGCGTGTTCGAGCCCATGTTCGTGCTTACGCGCGGCGGCCCGGCCGATTCCACCCAGACCGTTGCGCTGCTTGCCTACAATGCCGCGTTTCAGGACGGAGAGATCGGGTATGCGAATGCCATCGGCTTCGCTTTGCTTGTGGTGATCCT
>Ga0315289_10001844_pt1 | contig 32966 bp, 28 predicted proteins | sample YL17G11_40_MG_FD_203452 | JGI IMG/M metagenome (GOLD analysis project Ga0315289, IMG submission 203452) | Sediment microbial communities from Yellowstone Lake, YNP, Wyoming, USA - YL17G11_40 | ecosystem: Environmental > Aquatic > Freshwater > Lake > Sediment | place: USA: Wyoming | collected... | reverse complement strand
GTAGGGAAAGAGTGTTTTGCAGATGGCTGTTTGTGATTCTTCCAGTCTTAGTGAGTTGAAGTCCAAGACTGCTATGGCTGCGATTGAGACGTCTTTTGCGTAGGCAACGTCAACGCCTGCCACTAAGCGGATTCTATCTGGGATCTCGTCTTTGAGGATTATTCTTTCAGAAAGTTTGATTTGAGTTTTATGGGCTTTCTCAACTGAGAATGCGGTCTTTAGTTTCGTGGCGGCCACGCTGCGATTTCGTGTCTATTTTTCTGCGATGCGTTTTTCGAGTCGTTTTAGCTGTTTTTCGAGCATGCTCCTTCGGATCTCTTGGGTTACGTCGCCGCGCGTGGCTTCTATGATCTTTCTTCCAACGTCATTCTTTCTCCTCAACCCATGGACGAGCACGTAGGACTCGTCAAGTGCCATTAGTTCAACGTATATTTCGTCCATGAGACGTAAGCAGCTTTCTGCTTTCTTCACGTTTCCTTCGCGCAGTTCGTCGAGCGCGAATCGTCTGTATTCTCCGACTACGTCTGCTAGGCCGAGCACGTAATCGGCTGGAGGGACGTTGATTTCTTCTGGGGTTAGGAACTTTGATTTCTTGATAAGAGTGAGGAAGATGTTGGCTTCTGAGTACTCCTGCAGCGCATCGCTGAACATGCCAGTGTAGATGATGTCAGGATGTGTTTCAGAAGTCTTCCGGAGTTGCGCAAGGGTTTCTTTTGCTTCTGCTACGAGTTTTTCTGCTTCTTTCCATCGTTTCTGGTGAGTGAGGAGTATCGCTTGTTTGGAGAGGCTTGTGGCTTGTCTCATCTCCTTCTGGGCGTTTTCGCGGATCTTGTACTTGTGCTGCAGCTCTTTTTTTATAGCGTTCAGGACGGTTCTTAGCGTTGGCATAAAATTAGCACCTTGCCGTTGCTTAGTTGTGCGAGGTTGGGATATATTGTTTGGGTTCGGTTAGCGCCTTGCGAAAAACCTTTATGAGGAGTGGGAAGGTTTTGGACATTAAGGATTATGAACACTTTGTTTGATCGAGAATTGTTGAAGAAGATCAGGTCCGAATTTCCTAGGGCAGCAACGGATCTTAACGGGCGTAAGAGAGCTTTTTTTGACAATGGCACTGGCACGTTGGTTTTGGGGAGAGCGGCAAAGGCCGAGGCAGAGGCTCGGGTTAACTGCAGCGCTAACGTGGGCGCGATTTTCAGCGAATCGAAGGAGGCTGATGCTGTCATATTGGAAGGGAGGAAAGCTGTAGCCGATCTGCTTAACGCGCCTTCGCCGGACTGCATCGTTTCTGGCGAGTCGGCAACTTCTCTGCTTTTCAACTTGAGCTACGCAATTGGCAAGGAGCCTACCGGAAAGGAAAATGTTGTCACGACCGAGTATGAACATTACGCCAACATTAGTCCGTGGGTTGAGCTTGAGGAGAGAAGGAAAATCGAGAAGGTGAGGTTTGCCCGTTTAAACACGGACGAAGGAACCCTTGATGTTGAGCATCTGAAAAGCCTCATCGACAACAAGACCAGAGTTGTGACCGTCACTGCGGCGTCTAACGCTTTCGGTTCCAAGAGCCCTCTTGGAGAAATTGAAAAGATGGCCCGAGAGGTTGACGCTTACTTTGTGGTTGATGCAGTGCACCATGTTGCTCATGGTCCGATAGACGTCAAAGCGATCGGCTGCGACTTTCTAGTCTTCTCGGGTTACAAGCTCTTCAGTTCTCACGGAAGTTACCTCTACGGCAAGAAAGACTGTCTCGAAAGTCTCAGGCCGTACAAGGTTGCTCCAGCACCTAACCATGCTCCGAAGAAATGGGAGTGGGGAACCAGAGACCAATCCATGTTTTCAGCGATAAGTGGCGTTGCAGACTATTTGGTTTGGCTAGCCCGTGAAAGCAGCAAGAGCCAAAGCTCAGGACGAAAGACTTCATTAAGGGTCGCTATGGAGGGAATTGAAGAATACGAAACCGTGTTGGCTGAAAAGGTTCTTGCAGGTTTCGATGGGGTCAAGGGGTTGACCGATATGCCTCGGTTGAAGATTTTTGGACTCACGGATTTGAAGCGTTTGAACGAAAGGGACCCCACGTTTTCTTTCAAGGTCAAGGGTGTGCCTGACGATGAGGTGGTTGAGCGTCTTTGGACCAAAGGCGGTGTTGCCGCGCGTGCCGAAGACTTCTATTCGCGAGGCTTGAAATCCTACAGTCAGCAGAAGATGATAAGAATAAGCCTGGTCCACTACAACACTCCGGAAGAAGTTGCTGGTTTCCTGAGAACGATGGATGAAATTTGCCAGACAAAATAGGTGTCCACGTGAAATGTCGAATAAGCCCTGATACCTGAAACACGCACACTCGCGAAAGCCATAATAGATACAGCCGAGAATTCTGGATTCTTCGTTGGTGGTGACCCCGGGGCTTGATGCAGTTTCTTAGGAATCGGGTCACTGCCCCGCTGTTTTTCCTGTTTTCCGCTCAGTTGATCAGTCGGACTGCATCAGCGGCGATCACTCCTGTTTTTCCGATCTACATGAGAAGCTTGGGTTTCGCGATCGCGGACCTGGGAATTGTGTCAACCAGCCTGGGCATTGCTCTGATAGTTTTCGAGCCCACTTGGGGTTTTTTGATAAACAGGCTGGGTGCCAAAAAGATCTTCCTATTGTCAACTTTGTTGATGGCCCTGGTTCTTTTTTCATATTCTCTCGTTACTGATCTTGCGGGGTTTATCTTTCTGCGTTTCTTGACTGGAGTCGTCGGAAGCGCCAATGCAGTCTCAACGAGAACGCTTGTTTGGGAGGCAATCCCTCGAAAAGAGAAGGCTTTCGGCATTTGGTACGCAATTTCAGCGGCTTCCGGAGTCATCGGCCCTGTTATTGGCGGAGTAGTGGCCGCGCAAAGTTACGTTTTGGCTTTTTACTTTTCAGCATTAATCGCTGCAATCGCCCTTGTCCTGTCGATTGGAATTTCAGAATCCAAGAACTCTGAATCTGCTGGAGCAGATTCAACGATTAAAAGTATGGACAAATCTGAGAAGAAAGCGCTGCTTATTTGTTCTTCCTTGATAATTATGCCTTATTTTCTGAGGACCGTTTACATGACCTTCGTGCCCGTGTTCGCAAAAGAATCGGTCAAATTTTTGTTAGGACCGGTTGAAATAGGCATAGCTGTTTCGGCGATGGGAGTTGCCGGGTTCTTTGCTCCTTTCGCGTTCAGTGAACTCGCGACCAAGAAGGGCGTGAAAAACGTGATCGTCTTGGGCATGGTCGTAGAAGTTTTTGCGTTCTTGTTGTTGCCAATCGTCGCTGGTTTTCCAGCGTTGTTACTGACGGCTGTTCTCTTGGGGCTGGGAGAAGCCGCGATAAGCCCGTGCATGATGGCATTCTTGATAAGCAAATTCCGGTTTTCAAACCGAGGTCTGGCCATCGGCGTTTATGGCGCCGCTGAGGACATTGGGATACTGACCGGACCTTTGGTTGCTGGCTATATCTATCAAGATTACGGCGCCGAATTTTCTTTCTACTTCACTGCCGCTTTGATGGCGACCAACGCTGTGATCGCGTTGCCTCTTCTAAGAAAGACATCGCAATAGGACAACCGTCATGTGATTCTGAATTTGCGTTCGTGCTGTTCTTATAGGCGTGAACATTTTGTTGACGTACTGAAGTGTGTCAATTTGGCAGGGCTTCTCGATCCTTTGGAAGTCAAGGGGCTGACTCTTCGGAATCGTATAGTCATGCCTCCTATGCAGACTGGTCGGGCGACGTTTACGGGGGCGGTCACGAACAGGCTGATTGGCTTTTACGTTAGGCGTTCTGCTGCTTTGGGCTTGGTGATCGTTGAACACTGTTATGTTTCTAAGAGTGGAAAGTTGGGTCTGAAGCAGTTGGGGATTTATGATGACGCGCTGATTAGCGGGCTGGAGCGGCTTGCGGCTAACGTTCATGCTTTGGCCACGCCTGTTGTGGTTCAGATTTCGCATGCTGGAGGTGTTGCGCTGAAAGACGTCATTGGTGAGCAACCAGCTGGACCTTCGGCCGTCAGGGGCACTAGAGAGCTGAAAGGGAACGAGATTGAGCGTTTGGTCGAGGAGTTTGCGGCTGCTACTGAACGGGCGGTTAAGGCGGGTTTTGACGGAGTTGAGCTTCACGGGGCTCATGGTTTTCTGCTTAACCAGTTCTTCTCGCCACTGCTCAACAAGCGTAAAGACAAGTATGGGGGTTCTCTTGAGAACCGTATGCGTTTTCCTCTCAAGGTTGTCAAAAAGGTAAGGAAGAGTCTCGGAGGAAGACTGCTGCTTTACCGGGTGGGTGCAGACGACCTGTGCGCGAGGGGGACTCAGGTGAAGGATGCGGTTGATTTTTCGAAAAAGCTTGAGCAGGCTGGCGTTGACATTGTTGACGTGTCGGGCGGGTTCTGTGGAAGTGAACCTAGGCAGCTCTGTAACGTGAAAGGTTACTTCGTTCCTCAAGCTTTTGAAGTCAAGAAAGCTGTCGGAATCCCAGTTATCGGCGTTGGAGGCATCAGCGAAGCTGACTATGCTGATAGTTTAGTCCGAGACGGAAAAGTTGACCTAGTGGCTGTAGGCAGAGCGCTCTGGAAAGACCCGAAATGGGCCGAAAAAGCCGTTGAAACGTTGAGGGCAAAATGAGTGGCGATGTCCGAAAGGTGGACTTGCACCGAATTCTGGACGGTTACGAGGCTGTTCGTTCACTTTCATTAGACTGCTTGCTTTCTTTGCATCTTGAAACCATGTCTGCCATTTCCAAGGTTACACGATGTAGTGATGTTCTTTCTTTGAATGGCACGTTTAAATTGACCCGTCATCAATTGATAGAATAGAGGTGTGCCACGAAGTTTTCTCTTCATTCCTCATCTCCTCTAATTTGCCGTGTACGCACGCGTACGCGTTTGAGTTGTGAGAGAACGTGGCACATTCTCTCTTGGTTATCACTTCGGCGATGAAGATTGCTGAAGCTCTTCAGAGCTAGAGTTGTATTCAAGAAGAAAGTGAAAAAGGAGGGTTTGTTTACTCTGTTTTTGTTTCTTTCCATTTTTCTACTAGCAGTTTGTCGTCGCCGAGTTTGAAGGTCAATTTAACGAAGATGGAGTCTGATTCCGTGAAGGGGAACGTGCTGTCTTCGGCCAAGTCTTTAGGTAGGTAGATCAGGTATTTTCCGTCTTTTCTTTTGAACAATCGCCCTTTTCCGTCGTTAACCAATCGTTGTCACCTAGATTCAATCTTTGGGATAAAGAACAGAATCATCGTTCGAGGTATATTTAAGTTTTTTCTCAATCAATTCAAAGAATTACAGTTTTGTGATATAAGTGAACTTGTGGCGTGCATTGATTGAAATGAGTGTCAGCCGTCGCCGAATTTGATTGGTCGTTGCAGTTTGCTCAATAGCACGACGCGGCTGTCCTTTGATTCGTCAATCAGGTTGTAGCCTGTTTCCTTCGCGAGTTCCGTTGAGAAGACGCGAATTTCCTCGTGCGTCGGCATGTTTTCGTAGCCTAGGCGAAGTCTGGAGAAGCCCACGTGCATGTATGCTTTTGCTTCGATGTAGGTTGGGTTTGCCCTTTGAATTAGCTTGGCGTATCCTTCTGGGTTTTTCATGTTTATTCGGCGGACAGAGGTTATTCGCATTACGGTTGGGCACTTGAAGCTTGGTAACAGTTGGAGTGTTTCTTCGAGTTTTTGCCAGGCTTTCGGGATCTGTGGACGGCAGGTGTGGTTGTATGTTTCTTCGTCTGGAGCGCAGATGGAGACGTAGAGTTGCGTCGGTTCTTCGTTGAGGTGTGCTAAGGCTGAGGGTAAGGTTCCGTTAGTGACTAGGAACGTTGTGAGTCCTCTTGCGTGAAACGCTTGCATCAGCGCGTTGAGGTGTTTGTAGAGAGTGGGTTCCCCGGTTAGGCTTATGGCCACGTGTTTTGGTCTGAGGGCTTCTCTGTATTTTCTCATGTCTGTTTTTGGGTTGTCGGGGTAGCCGGTCAGGATTCGTTCTTGTGCTTCTATGCTTTTTTGAACGATTTCTTCTGGGTTGTCCCATTTTGGGAGGTCCATTTCGTTCCATGTGATTTTGAGGTCTTCGGTTTGGGCTCTCCAACAGAACACGCATTTTTGGGTGCAATAGAAGGCTGCGGGGGTCATTTGTATGCATTGGTGTGTTTTTATGCCGTAGAATTTTTGTTTGTAGCATGGTCGGTCGTGGATGAGGGCTTCGTAGAACCATCTGCATCGTTTGACTGCCGAATGATTGCCGATGAGATGGTACTTTTGCCTTTTCAGTACGTCAATGAGTGCAGTTGGAGCCGGTGCGTCCATGCGGGTCCACTTTCTTTTTCTTTGATTTTTGTTTGAAAGTTAAGGAAACGTTGAATAAAAGCAGTTTGAACGTTGGAGGATTTTGCTTAAATCATTAATACAACCTGAAATTAGGTGATAAATAAGAGTCCGAGAAGGAGGGAGGTGACTGAATGACCGTTTTCAGAGTAGAAAAATATGTCGTAAGACCGGAAAAGCACGAGGAGTACGTGGCTATTATGAAGAAATGGGCTGATTATGTGAAGAAGAGTAAAGAGAAGTGTAAGGAGCTGAGATCGTGGAAACTGTTCTCTCAAGCAATTGGTGGCAACGTCGGTGAATACATCGAGATGTGGGAGCTTGAAAGCCTTGCGGACTATGAGAAGTTCATGCACAGGGTCTTTCATGGACAGGATGAATCTATCGCGAAGATCGTGTCAGGGTTTACGACTTGTACGGTGCCTGGAACAAACTCGGTGAGCATATGGAACTCTGTCATGTGAGGAAGGTCAGAGGGTCACAGACCCGTGAAGTCTTCCTTCTTTCCTGAAGTGGTTCTTAATTACTCTTCTAGACTGATCAGTATTTCTACGGCTTTTTTCACGAAGCCGGAGCATTTTTCGTCGCGTACGTTTGATTTTCGCAGTTTTTCGAGATCCTTAGGATCAGTTAGGTCGTAGCCGATGAGTTCTTTACAGAAGGGGCTGCCGCATTCTTTGGCGAATCGATCGTAGAATTTCAGTGCAATCTGGTACGCTTTTTCTTTTTCTATCAAGACCGTCTTGTCGGTTCCGTGTTTCAGTCCGATGGCCATTATGGCGCCTGTTAATGCTCCGCACAGTGAGCCGCGTCTTCCGATTCCTCCTCCGAAGGCCGTGGCTATTTTCGGGATTAGTTCGTTTTTGGGAATGCCGTAGAATTCTTGCATAGTCAAGAGGACGCTTTGGGCGCAGTTGTAGTCTTGTCTGAAGTAGTTCGCCGCTTTTTCTTGAAAGTAATCTATTTGTTTTTTCATGGACGGTGTTTCCAGCTTGATTCTGAAATATCTGACCTCATTAATGTTTCGCATTTCAAAATCCACACATAGCGGAAGGGCTGCAATAGGTTTTGTCCAGCGTTAGAGTTTACGTTGACGATTGAAGTTTTTGTTCTCTCTTTTTCACTTCGTCGTAGAGATATTCGAAATACCAGTATATCGATGGGTCGGCGAATTGTCTTCTGGCGACCATTACGCCGGATCTTACCTTTTCCCATGCCGCGTGTGCGGGGCGGAGGACAACAAGCAAGCCCAAGGATTTGAGATGGTTTTCACGCTTCGAAACAATATTCGATTTCTTGGAATTCGGCTGAGAGTCTGGCTACTTCTTTCTTGATGGTTTCTGGTTTTTCCTTGTCTATTACTGTTCTCTTGAGGAGTTCTGCTATCTTGTGCATTTCGTGCTGTTTCATTCCGCGTCTTGTGACTTCGCAGGTTCCGATTCTGATGACAGTGTCGGTGATTATGTTTGCTCGTTGGAGTGTTTCCGCGACGCTTCTTGCCTTGTCTGGGTCGTTGTACTCTATGATTGTTTGGTGTGATTGGGTGAACCCCAGGTGCTCGCAGATCACTGGAAAATCGCGGTCGTGAAGCGCTTTTGCGAGTGTTTTAGAGTTGCGAACGATTTGAGCGGCATATGCTTTGCCGAATTTTTTCATTTCCGCCAATGCTAGAGTCAGTGCTACGATGCGGTTCCAGTGGGCGTTGTCAACGAAGGCTGGGTAGATTTTCTGCTTCAAGTGTTCGCCCGGTTGTTTGTTTGCTAGGATTATGCCTCCTTGGGGTCCGAAGAAGCTCTTGTGGGTTGACCCGAACAGGAGTTGTGCTCCTTCGCGGATGGGGTCTTGGAATTGTCCGCCGGCAATTAGGCCCAGTACGTGGGAAGCGTCGAACCCGACGGTGGCGCCGTTTTCCCTTGCGATTTTGGCTAGTTTCTTAACGGGGTGGGGGAAGAGGATGAGGCTTGCGCCGAAAAGCATGACCTTAGGTTTAATCCTAGTTATTAGCTTCTCAGCCTGTTCGGTCTTTATGTTGAAGTCTTTCTTCGAGAACGGGAAACCGACCGCTTTGAGTTTAAGGAAACCTGCCAAACCGTTTTTCCACATTCCAGGATAACCGCCGTCATCTTCTGAGACACACAACAGGGTGTCGCCGGGCTGCGTCAAGTTCGCCAACACTATCAAGTCGGCAATGTGCCCGGAAAGAGGACGCAGGTCCGCGGTTTCAACTTTGAAAAGGTCTCTGGCGATTTTCTCCCCGTAGTGCTCGATTTCGTCAGTGAAGTGGGTTCCCATGTAGAATCGGTCTACTGACGTGTAACGGTGGGCAAAGTCGGATGAGAGTAAGGCTCTGACGGCTGGGCTCATGACGTTTTCAGACGGTATCAGGTTCAAGCACTGTTTTGTGCGCCACTTCTCATGGTCCCGTACGAGACCCAGAATTTCATTAGTCATCTTTGACTGCTTCCTGTTGAACAACTCTATCCGATGACGGGCTTAATTCATTTTTGGAGTCTTGAATGAACTAGGGCGCACTGTTTTTTCCAAAGTTTAAGGCAAACATTATTATGTCGAATATGTCAATCGTCAGGTCTTGGTTTGCGTCTATGTTGATATCATAGTGTAGATATCCTGGGCAGCTTCCGAAGGCGTTGGCTACTTTGAGGCAGTCACGTATGTCCACGATTCCATCTTTGTTTAGATCAGATGGGATAGTCGGAGGAGCTGTCGCGTACAGGCTCATGAGAGGATGTTGATCTTTGTTTGCTGCATCAATTGTATATGGGCTGTCTCCGATTCCGTCTTGGTCGATGTCTGTGCCGTTGTACTCGTTCCAGTAGTTGCCTTCAACGCCATTGTCCCAAGCATTCAATTCTTCTCCTGAGGTCACGTGATGAGCGTTGTTGACGAGATTATTATGAAAGAGAATGTTCCTGACGCCTCCCTCTATGTCGATGCCAAAATCGTTTGATCGTATCGTGTTATCTTGGATGGTGTTGGCTGTCGCTTCTGGGTACATTAGTTGTATCCCAATATCATTTGACAATATCTGGTTTCTGGCAATGAGGTTATGGGGAGACCTACAGACGACAAGTCCTCTTTCGTTAGTTGATAATGCGTTGTCAATGATCAGATTTCGATCGCAGTCTACTAGTGCGATGCCGCAATGAACGCTAGAAGCTATCGTGTTGTTTGTGATTTTGTTGCAGTTGGAATGCTCCATTTGGAAACTGCAGACATTACTGAATTCAACAATGCTGCCTTCGAAAATGTTGTCATCGGATTCGAGCACCAGAATCCCGTAAACATCATTTCTCGTAATATTGGCTCTGAGTATCTTATTTTTGTTGGAATATAAGAAGTCTATTCCTCTGAAGTTCCAAGAAGCGTCTACATTTTCAATCACAGAATTATTTGTGAACGCGAACACCAGACCTTGTACATTCCATTTCAGTGCTAGGTCTCTTACGGTAATGTTTGTTGAATTTACTACAGCCACGTATCCTGCATCGTCAGGAACTTGCTTGCTGTCCTGGTTAATCCAGTAGTATATGGGCTTATCGTCTACCTTGTTGGAGATGTCCACGTCATTAATGAAATCGGACAAAGAGTCCCCGACTACCCCGAAGTTGAAGGTGTTGCCCAGCATTTTGTTATTCCTCAGTAAGTTTCCAGAAGATGAATCAAGTTCGATTCCCTCAAAACAGTACGAAATGCTGTTGTCTGCGACAACATTGTTTTCAGCGTTTACAATGCCGATCCCATATCTGTTACAAAAAATTTCATTGTCTATGACACTATTGTTGTAGGAAGATTCGATTTGAATACCATAGTCGTTATTTGTGATGCTATTGTTCACGATACTGTTGTCACTCGAATACCTCATCAAAACACTGTAACCATTCAAATCTCTTATGAGATTGCCAACTATGTTGACCCCACTACAACCTTCCAAGAAGATCGCGCTTCGCGGGTAGGCAAGACTGCTGTTTCGTATCGTGAAGCCGGTGACGTTAACGTTACTTGCCGAGATATACATCACTGTTCCTGAACCATAACCATCAACAATGGAACTGCAATTCGCTCCAACAAGGCTCAAGGGCTTCTCTATGACCAAATGCTCAAAGTAGGTACCCTCTGCTACCAAGATGGTGTCTTCAGGACTTGCCGCATTGACTGCAAGAGTGATCGTGCCGTAGTCATCCGGCACCCTTATAACCTTATGAGCAGAATCAGCCAACGAGTTTGGAAGCATCAACACGATCAGAGCAAGCATCACTGGTATTGTGGCTTCCCTTAACCAAATCATTGTTCTAACCTGTTGATCTGTGCTTGTGCGAAAATTTATATCTTTCGCGCGCGCGCGACAGGACCACAGCCAGATTCTATTGGGGAACCACAACCTACAACAGCCGAATACAAAACCTACAATTCACCTAGAAATAGCGCGCGCGCATTTTTCATGACTGCGCACTAGGTTCAAGATCTCATTCATCATTTTCGACAACTCGAATGTCTGACAACCGTATCGGCCAAGAGACTTAATTCATTTTTGGCGAATTCATCCGTGTTCTCTTACCTCTCGACGTTGGGGGCGTTGAGCGTTCCGTTTGAACAGCGCGCGTTCAGGGACATCCGCAGAAGCATCATTCAGGCATGCCGTGGTTTAGTAAGGAAAATCCCTTTAGCCAGCATTTCTGACTATACACTTCCAAGACAGTGATAGAAATGGATGTTTTCGAAGCTGTCCAGAAGAGACACTCCATTCGTGCGTATAAGCCAACGCCCATTCCTGAAGAAAAACTCAAAAGGATCCTAGAATCCGCAAGGTTAGCTCCATCGGCTGGAAACATTCAACCATGGTACTTCGTGGTCGTCAAGAACCGTGAAAAAAGAGAGACACTGGCCAGAGGCGGCAGGTACGCGAGGTTTCTCGCTGAATCACCGATCGTGATCGTTGGCTGCGGTGACCAAAAGGCTTCGCCAAACTGGTACGCCGTGGACGTTGCCATCGCACTGCAGAACATGGTTTTAACTGCCACGGCAGAAGGTCTGGGCACGTGTTGGATCGGAAGTTTCAGCGAGGAAAAAGTCAAGAGCCTGTTGAATATTCCAGACAGATTTCGAGTCGTGGCCCTGATTGCCATGGGTTACCAGCGTGAAAAGTTGGAGTTGGGAAGCAAGATCTTGCACCTCGTGAGAAGAAAGAAGAGTTTAGAAAAGATTACGGCTCTCGATGGATTCGGAAAGACCCTTAAGCCGAATATCGCTGACTGAGAGTTGTGCTATTGAACAACCTCGTTTTTCTCAAGACCATTTGGCGAGTACGACTTGTTGAAAACTGAGAACGTTCCGAGATTTGAAACGCCAGTGTCTTTTGATGCTGGAAGAAACGAGTCGTATTCGTTGGGACAAGTCATTCCCAGTGTTTTCCATAAAGACTGCAGAAAATTATCGCGTCGAATATGTCGATTCTCCCGTCATCATCAAAGTCTACGAGTGGATCTATTGGGGGAGGATACCAGGGATAGATGCACACGTGATACCCACCAGGAGCCCAAGCATTGGCTAGCATTAGGGCATCGTACACGTCGACCCATTTGTCGCCGTTAAAATCCCCTTTGATCGTGACGAATACCCAGAGATCGTTGATGAAATTGTCCGAAAGGTTTGTTTCGTTAAATACTGGAGTGATACTTGCACTTATCGAGTAGTTGCCGTAGGCTAAGCCCACGACTGTCCATTTGAAAACAACAATCGTGAAACTTTGTCCATCAACAGTCACGTTCAAGGTTTCATGGATAATCGTGGAGTTCGCGTAGAAAGTAGCGTTGAAGGTCTCGGCTGCAACTCCATAGTTGGTAACGTTGATGCCGAGGGTCATTACACATTTCAACCCAACCACTCTTTTGTTCGCAGAGATGCTGGCAATTCCAAGGTTCGGAGATTCTGCAGAGAAATTCGTGGTTCTGGATTCCAGTCTGGCTGCCGGAATTATGGAAGAGAAAGTCAGCATGCCTGATAGGAGCAATGAAGTACATAGAACTAGGAGTGAGCCTTTCATTGTCCTTCTTTCTCCACGTTTCTTATTGACACTTCCTCTTAAATAACACTTGCGGACAAATGTTCCGTGCAACTGGCTGTCGGGATTAGACGATGCGTCGATTCTGTGAGATAGAAGACACGAGGCGTCTCACAAACTAGATCGGGCGTATCTTCTCAAGAACGCCGCAGAGTTTCGTGCGTCATCAGGAGGACGGGGACTCTTAGAAACAGGTCTATCGCGACTGGTAATAGAAAGAGAACTGTTGGACCAACCGTTTCATATATTATTCCTCCTATTATGGGCGCTGGGATTCTCACAACGTTGTCAAACAGCATGAGCATCCCGCTCCATCTTCCCCTCTGGTCTTCGGGAACCATCTCCATGCTCATCGCGCTCCAGACTATCCATTCCCATGGAAACCCAAGGAAGGCCCAGGCTAGTATGAGCCAATAGGCGCCGGGGGCAAAGGCGATGAGCAGGTAAGAAGCATACATTATGGGGCGCATAAGCGTCAACGTCTTTTTCCTGCCGATTCTATCGGCTAATCTACCGATTGGAATGGCGAAAATCATGTTGCTAAGAGTAGCCGCCATGCCCATGTACCCCAAGATCAGAGGATCTGCGTTCTTTCCTTGCACGGCGAAAACCATTGCGAAAGGAAAAACCATTCCCATGGAAAAGTCGCCTAGGCACTCCATGAACATGAATCGTTTCAAACCCTTTGCGTTCTCGAATAGAGATCGGAAATCTCTGAGGAAGTTGTTTGTGCCTTTTCCGGTTCCATGTCCAGACTTGCTTGTTTCGCCAAGATTCAGGAATATGGCGATGGCTAAGGGTATGAGTCCGGCCAATTGGATGATGAAGAGTGGTCGTATTCCGGTTGTGTTGATTCCGCCGAAAGCGATGACTAAGTACGCGGCTATTATTGGTGCCAGTGTTCCTCCGATCGTGGCTAGGACCGTGGCGACTCCGAAGCCGCTTGCCCTGTCTTCGTTTTTGACCGAGCTTGCGATGTAAACGTTCTCGACGGCAACCGCGATAGAACGGAAACCAGTCAGTTGAAAGAATATCAAGGCGGGTATGAGCAGTATCCAGTTCCATGCAAAGACGTAAGCGAAGGGAACCAGAATTTCCAGGATCATTGCGAAGAGCATCATTTTCCTTAGGCTGTACCTGTCCACAAGCCTGCCGACTGGTAACGACAGGATCGTGCTGACTGCGCTTCCTACGCTGTTCAACGTTCCTAGGCCGATCATGTCTACGCCCAGAGAAATAGCGTAGAGCGAAGTGTACTGATTGCTCAGCCTTCCAAATAGATTGTATCCGAGTTTCCTGACGAGGAGAACGCGATAGTTTCTTGTTTGTCTCCTCACGAAGTCCAAGACCCAATCGAACGGTGTTCTCATCGCACTTTCTCGCCTTCTCAGCGCTCTCATGGCCCTTGTGCCGTGTAAGTAAGCATCATATTCTTAAAAACATGCATCACGTGCTGCACAAGAATGCTGCGCAAGGTAAACGTGCCTTTCAAACAATTCGCCACCTCGATATCTCAACCGCAAAGATGAATTTGGAAAAAAGTGTCTTTATCCTGAATGCACCGCAGAATTTATCTGTATGTTCAACATAATAGTCTAGGGGGAGGCTAATTGTCCAACAGACTGTTTGATCAAGACAAGGAGGGACTCTTCACCGCGTTATTGATATCTTGTTTGATAGTGTCCTCTCTTGCAGTATCTGTGGCATCGTCACCTCAACCGCCGATCGACCCCACCGTTTACAACGTTGCCACGATCGGTCAACCAGTAAGGATTGACCCGGCTCGTGCCTACGACACGGCAAGCGGCGAGCTTTTGCAGAACATTTACCAGACGCTGATATGGTGGAACGACAAGAAACCAGTCACGTTCACTCCGGGGGTCGGCTACAACCTAACAATTGCAGACTACTCTGACCTGACACAGTACGAACCCGTTCTTGCGACCGAAGTTCCAACTATAGAGAACGGACGATTGGTCGTCAATGCTTCTGGAAGCTACTGGAGGTTCACGATCAACACGAACGCTCAGTTCCAGCCGTGGGTAGATCACCTCGGAAATACTGTACCGGCGCGAAACATCACCGCAGCCGACGTTGTGTACTCCTTCAGGAGAATGGTTGTCTACGACTCGATCTACTCGCCTGTTTGGATGTGGATGACATCTGCCTTCGGATATACGTCATGGAGAAGCCTATATGGTGGTCCATACGCTACATATACCAACTACACATTTGTGAACACGGCAGACGAGTTAGCATGCGGCGTTCAGATAACGAACTGGTGCTACAACATCGGTGACGACGTTTACTTCTACTTCCAGCAGCCTTGGGCCGAAGGCATACTGAAGCAAATCTTCTCTCAGACATGGGGTTCCATAGTAAACCCGGACTGGGTGAAGGAAATGGGTGGTTGGGGCGGTCTTTTCGTAGCAGGCTGGACCAACAACTACCACGGGAAACCAACGAGCACACGCAGCGAGCTAGATACGTACAAGGACCCGGCAGTCTTTCCGGGACACGGTTCACTATATGCCTCATTCACATTCGGTGCATGTGGAACAGGTCCTTACAAGTTTGCAAGTTGGGACAGAGTGAACAAGATCGTGAGGATTGACCGCCACACGGGCTACTGGAGAGGATGGGCAAACGCCGGAGACAAAGCGGGCAATTACTTCCACACTGTGATTTGGAAGGGCATTGATTCTTGGCCGACGAGGAAGATGTTGTTTCTCGAAGGTGAATTCGACGTGTGCGTCGTTCCAAGAGCCAACATGTACGACCTCTTAAGTGGCGATACACATACCGCGATTGCGGGAATAAACCTTGTCTACAACATTCCTGCATTGCAGAACGACGTCATGCTCTTCACCTTCAGCGTTCCATCTGCAAGCCCCTACCAATCATACGTAGGCTACCCAACACACAAAACAGGCGGGCAACAGTTCTTCTTCAACAACTCCCACATGCGAAGAGCCTTCGCTTGGGCATTAAACTACACGGCATACATCAAAGACGCGTGGTTCGGCGAAGCCATCGAGCAGCGTACATGGTGGGTTGAAGGACTCGCGCCAGCGTCTTACAAGAACACGAACGCAAGCATGCCACAGCGGACTCTTGACCTGACTCAAATGCAGAACGAATTAAACCTTGCGGTCATCGGCGGTTTCAACGTCGGTACCGAAGGGTTCGAAATGACGTTGGCCTACAACATCGGCAACGACCAGAGACTCATCGCGTGCAACCTCATCGCACAGGCATTCCTGAGTCTTGGCTCAAAGTACAAGTGCAACGTCGTCGGCCTAGAGTGGTGGTTGTGGTCTTATGTTCTCAATCCAGGGGAACCGGGGAGGCAATCAATGTACGACGTGGGCTGGCTGGCAGACTTCGCTGATCCACACAACTTCTGTGAGCCCTACCAGGCTTCATGGGGCGCTTTCTGTAGCGGACAGTTTGACCAAGCCAACAACGCGATGCCAGAGGACCAAGCCCTTGTGGACCAGGAGATCAATGCTGCATTGGTTGAGCCGGACCCTGCAAAGCGTGAAGCCATGTACCAAGACCTGCAGTACAGGTACTGGCTGGACGTTCCAAGCTTCCCTCTTGTTCAACCCACAGGTCGCAGGTTCGCGAGAGACTGGGTTCAAGGCTGGTACTACAACGCACTATATCCAGGCTTATATGCCTATGACCTGTGGAAATCGACAGAGCCGCTTGAGAACGTAGACGTTGACATAACCGGAACAGTGACGCCTGCAACACCAACTTACAACCCAGTGTACATCTTCCACAACCAGATGAGGATAGGCAACGGTGACCCATCACCGGCATCGATGACCTATACGCTGCACGTTACGAGAAACGACGCCAATAGCGCTATTACGATACTGTACGCAGCTGTCGCCTTGTCAAGGACGCTTGGCAGCGACAAACAGTATGCGAACGGCACCTACGTCGCACTTCTAGTCGGCGGCAGTGCAAGCGCAACCGTCATTTGGTGGGAAGACGGCACCAACCAAGTCATGGCTGGCAACACTACAGGCATTCCGTATGATGTGGCAGGCGAGGCTTACCCAATCAACGCCAACGCAAACGACACCGACCATGGCAATAACCAACAACCCGCTGGCACCCTAGTCGCAAAAACGCTGATGGGCGACATCACTGGAAACGGCTTCGTAGACATCTTCGACGCCATTCAGATGGCAAACGCCTTCGGCACTATGACAGACCAATATAGGTTCAAAGCTGACGCCGACCTGAACGGCGATGGCAGAATCGACATATTCGATGCCATCCTGCTCGCAAATAACTTCAACAACCACGTGCCATGAGCTGATGACTATAGACTGAACGTCCCCCTTCAAACACACGTTGACTGCATTTCGAGTCAAATCCTGTCCAATGCATCCGCGACAGATTCCTTATTCGTCACTCGCTACGCACTGGACATCTCGCATCCAACTGACAATTTTGACAATGTAAAAACTGTTCACATTAATCTCGCGGCGCGTGTGATTTATAGTTTTAGAAACAGATATCCGTCACGCGTCAGATCTGATAAGTTTGGTTGAAGAGAGAGGTGCAGAGGAAAAATGATGAAGAGTGCAATTCTGATCTTGGTTATCCTTTTGGGCAGTTCTGGATTGGCATTTGCTGACCCAGTGACTGTACCGTACAGTTTGGAGGCAGCCAAAATTGTCAGTGGAGGCGGGTATTTTTGGCTTGAAGTAACAAGCAATTGGGGGCCTAGTGGCGGGCGAAGCATGGGAAGTGACATATTCGTAAGATTTCCGAGTGATTTCTCGTTGCATGCAGTTTGTATTAACAATCAAGAGGTTACTGTAACTGTTTTGGCGGTCAATGACACTCTGCAGATAGCAGTATATCTAGAGCCGCTGGACAAAGTGGAGGTTCTGCTTTCGGCACCGTATTTGGCCGAAAACGAAACCGTGAGACACGCTGTCATCAACGTAGGCATCATTTCTCCATTAGGAGGCACGGTCTTCACAAGCACTTTCCACATGTCAGTGGTCGGACTAGCGTTTCTACCAAACCCCGATGCTTTGGAAACCGCATACCAGCAACTGTTGACCGAAAACGCCAACATGAACAAGACGGCAGACGATCTGCAATCGCAAGTTAACGATCTGAACGATCAGATTGCGAACCTTACCGCAGACAATGACGCACTAAATGAGACCGTAATAAACTTGAACACCGAGGTTGCGAACCTTAATTCACGGCTGATAAACGAATCATACGCTATTATCGTCGTTGCTTCTGCCGCCGCGTTGGCGATAGTTACAGCTGCGTACCTCGCTGTTCGGCGAAGAAGACCAACTCAGATCGCAGGCCAAAGCTCGACGCCGAATCGTTGAAACATCGGAGCGCGCGCTTTGCGAGTACTATCAGTTACCTCAAAAAGGAAGTTTGAAGAATCTATGCGTGCTTACCTAGCTAACAGGGAAATGCTAACTAACCCGCGCTGGCAAATTCCAGGTTTTCTAGACCTTTCAAAAACCCTATCAAAGTACGGGCCTTTGATTCGTTTGCATAATTCACAATAACCAGCTGGTGCTCCCAGTACAGTTGACTCTTTAAGTTAATATCTTCAATCTGCAAAGATATCTTGAGGAGAAATACAATGGCGAAGGCAGAAGAATGCGAGTTTTATGCTGGCGGTCAGTGTAAAGCACTGGTCAAAGAAGGAACAATGAAAAGAGATGAGGCATGTCTGAATGCGAACAGAGCTTCTTGCTGCTACGAGTGTTCCAGAAAAGACTCCTGCGACATAAGTTGCGATTATCTTGACGACTTAGAAACGAGTGCGAACGTAGAGACGACCGATTCCACGAACAAACCTATACTCCGCCAGGCTAGGACTTTGGCGTCCCAGGCTGACGAGTGTCCAAAATGCGGAGGAGAAATGATCCAAGGCGAAACTACCAATTACGTTCGCATTCTAAAACCGGGGGACCTGAGCGGAGACGTGGTGGACGCGTTCTACTGCAGACAATGCGGTTTCGTCGAGTTCTATAAGAACGCGTCAAGCAAAGAACCATGGAGATGGCAAAGACAGCCAGAAGAACAATCGAAAGACTCAGAAAAGATACCAAAAGAGGAAGAGCCCTCCCCTGAAACTTCTAGAAGAAAGATGATAAGGTAAGCGCCAGCCCGCTTTTTTCTCCACGAAACCTTTCAGCAGACCCCACATGAAACTGTCCTCCAGTACTGTGCAAGAAAAAAACCTAGGGGGGAGAGGGGTAGGCCATTATTACCTGTTTTCAATCCAGAAGCAACCAAAAATCCCGAAAGGATAAGCCACCCTCGTTTCAAAACACAACAGGAAACGAGAAAAATAGCCCACGTCAAACAGTGACGGAGACCGAAAGGTAAAGTTTAAAATGGTCTCAGCGTAACAGATGTTCACACCTTAAATATAAAACGCGAGGGAAAACATTGAACAAAACCAACCTCAGAAGAATCCAGCAATTAACCCTCCTGACCCTCATGATCACGACGGTCTTCATGGCCGTTTCATTCCTACCAAGAACACATGCCTCAACGACAATATTATTGGTAGACCCGCAATCTGGACCTGTGGGAACTATCACAAGAGTGACAGCCAACCTGACCACCCTCAACGGACCCTACGAAATCAAATATGACGGACGATTGGTCCTCACTGGAAATGCCTCGGCAAACAGCGTCATCAAAGACATCACAATACCCGATGCCTCCGCAGGAACCCACAACGTCACGGTAACCGACTTGACCGCAACCGAAACTTCCGAGAGCGCTTTCACGATAATAACAGCGTACTACATCGATATCCCAACAACCACAGAAACCATCCAGGAAAACGACACCGTGCCAGTAAGAGTCAACATAACCGGCGGAGACTCAGCCACAACCCAAACCGCAAACATCGCCGTCCAACCTCCAACCCAACTTACCTACACTAAAATGACAAACGTCACCTTATCAACCTACGGGAACGGAACCACAACAGTGAACTACCCAACCGATTTCCCCGCAGGCGCCAACACCAGCTTCGTCGGCAACTACGTGGCAATCTTCAACACCACACTGTCCAACAGCACCTTCGCCGTCGGCTTAACAAATGCAACCGAATACCATCGAAACCAAATCGTAAACATCAAAGCCGCCTACGGACCCGAAGAACTAGTAACCCTCAACATAAACGGAGGAGAAATCAGCCTCGCAACCAACACAACAGACCCGTCAGGCCTAATCAGCTACAACTGGACCGTCCCAGCAAACGCACTCATAGGATCCTACAACGTCAAAATAGTCTCAGTAAATGCCACAACCAAGAAATCCCCAGGCGACACGCAGAACTTCACCATTCCTGGGTTCACGATCAATGCCACCGCTAAGAACCTCGCCAACGAAACCGTCGAATCCATGACTATCCGAGCCTACGAAGGTGGCACACTTGCGACTGAAGTCACCACATCATCGAACGGACTCGCAGTCCTACAACTAGAAGTCGGCAACTTCACAGTCAGAGGATACTTGAAAGACACAGAAGTCGGAGAACAAACGATCCAGGTCAATGACACACTAGCCTTCGACCTTTCCTGCAACCTCACCAACGTAAGAATCCATTTGTTCGCTCAAGTTAGCGGATCTGAAATAAGCATCCCCGACGCCGGAGTCTACCTGACACCGTACAACAAATCCTTCGTCACAGACATCAACGGAACCGCAATCCTCAGCTCCATGTTGCCTAACGCCACTTTCAGTCTGAACTTCACAAGATACGACATCTCATTCAACATAACAGACTTTACTAACCTATTCGTGAACGGCGACCCCGTTGCTTGGTTTGACGTCAACGTCACCTGTCCAAACTTCAACCTCCGAACCACCGTCACAAAAGCTGGAGGACAAGCCTTCGGGAACGCCAGAGTGAAAGCGCAGGACCTAGTGGGCGCACCACTTTTCGAAGGAACCGCAGACAGCAACGGAATGATCACGTTCAGTTCACCGTTCGGCGAATACAGACTCCAAGTCTTGGATAACAACGGGGTCGTCCTGAATGAAACAATCGTTAATCTATTCGGAGACCAGAACGTCACAATGCGATGCGACCTCTTCGGCATCACAGTAACGGTCCAAGTCGTCGACTACTTCGGCCAAGGCATCTCAGGCATGAGCGTGAAACTCCAAGGCGACGCCCAACCCATGATATCCGCAACGACACAAGGAGACGGCACAGCGACCTTCGACAACGTGGTCGGCGGAAACATGGAAGCAACGGTCTATATGGGTGACTCTTCAACGCCTATCGCGGCGCAGGGCTTCGCAGCAGAAACATCGCCAGCGAACGTGCCCATCAAAATCAACAAGTACGTAGTGCTAGCAGGCATGCTCGTGGAAGCAAATGTCCTCGCAACCATTATCCTCATAGCCCTCGCCATAATCGTGCTCCTAATCGTGGAACTAGTCAGACGCAGGCGAGTCAAAACCGAGAAAAGTGAAACTGAAAGTCCAAATAAGGAGCCCTGAGGAAGAAAGTTTATATCAAAAACCCGCCAAAGGTACTCTTGAGAGAAGTAAACTCGGCAACCATAGAGTTTTATAAAAACAATTAACAAAAGGGGTTGTGCAACTATTGGCACAGGTTAAAACTTGTTCTCAAACATGTGAAGCCTTCAAATGCACAAAAAACGCCACGATGAATCGCCAAGACGGCGTCTGGTGCAGATGGACAGAAGACATGTGCAACGTCGCCAACTGCACCTATGCGATCTGCACAAAAAGACGATTGTTGCCAAGAGGAATCTGTGGAGAAACCATAAAAAGAAAAACGGTTGAAAAACAACCGGACGAAGTCATCGGACCCGGAGTCAGACTCCACGGGAAAACACTTCGCAAAATCGGAGAGAAAGAAATATTCTGAAGACTACTACCGACCGCCAAACCGTCTGCTAACATTCTCTCTTTTTTAGTTTCTATCTATTTAGCCGGTATCCGTTTGACCACAGGTGGCTTGATCTTCTTCAAAATGCGGTATCCACAAACAATGCACTTTGTCTCTCCGCCGCGCATATCCAACTCTTCAGACGGAACCCGCGCCCCGCACTTGACGCATTCATAAACAATGCCACCGGACGATTTTTCCAAACATTTCCCTCTTTCTACAAGGAAAAAGCCAGTTTGCTTTTAAACGTTTCCCGACCAATTCAACAATCCCGAGAAAGCTGACTAACTTGACCAAACGCCTGAAGGCATTACTTTCAGAAATTCTTCCTGCAAGGGAACTCTCCAACGTCTATAACTCATACGACATCATAGGGAACATCGCAACAATACGGTTAAAAAAAGAAACCAAAAAGTATGCAAAAAGAATCGCAGAGGCACTAATGTCAACACACCCGAACGTCAAAACAGTTCTGACTCAGACTGAAGGTGTCAGCGGCGAATTCAGACTTCGAAAACTCTCACACGTTGCTGGCGAAAAGAAGACTTCAACGATACACAGGGAATCCGAGTGCCTCTTCAGCGTCGACATAAAAAAATGCTATTTTTCACCAAGACTTCTTCACGAACGAAGGCGCATCGCGCAACAAACCAAAGATGGAGACGTGGTTGTGAACATGTTTGCAGGCGTAGGCTGCTTCTCCGTACTCATCGCCAAACATGCCAAACCTAAAAAGGTGTATTCGATTGACGTGAACCCAACCGCAGTCGAATACATGAAGGAAAACATCAGAATGAACCGCGAGTTTGGGAAGATCATTCCGATTCTCGGCGACGCCAAGAAAGTTATCAAGGAAAACCTACGTCACAAAGCTGATCGTGTTCTCATGCCCCTGCCTGAAAAGGCTCTCGAGTACATCCCGTTTGCGCTACTCGCACTCAAAAAACGCGGAGGCTGGATTCATTACTACGGCTTTGATCACGCAGGAAAAGGCGAGGACCCAGTTGAGAAGGCCAAGTTAGAGGTTTCCAAAAGACTTCGAAAACTCGGCGTAGCCTTCGTGGTCTCCTTTGGACGTGTTGTGAGAGCTACGGGTCCAAACTGGTACCAGATTGTATTGGATATCAAGATACCTAGTTCGCGCCATTTTGTGGACTTAGACGATGCCAGTTGACCAAATGGCTCGAAATCTGCTGTTTGTATTTGAAAAAGCTTTAAAGTTTTGGGCTGAACATAGACTGGGGCGTGGTACTATTAAAAAAACGTTGATGGATATCCTTGCTTGCCCAATTGACAAGCATTACCCGTTAGAACTGCAGGTTTTCGAGGAAAAAGACGAAATTGTTGAAGGTCTGATTGTTTGCCGAGAATGTTTAAGATGGTATCCGATCCGAGACGAGATCCCTGAACTTCTGCCTGACGAATTGCGAAAAGCAAACGAGGACCTGCCCTTCCTGAAGAAATGGAAGGCCAAGATTCCAGAGGACATTCTTTCGCAAGGAAAGCCCTTCAACCTGAAGAAAAGTCAGTGTTGAAGACTCTTCCTACTTCAACTTGATTATCCTTCCTGAAGCCGAAGATTTCAGGGCTGCTTCCGCTATTCTCAGTGCCCTCAACCCGTCCAGCCCTGTGATCAAAGGTTTCTCTTTTCCAAGCACGCAATTTGCAAAGTGACGAAGCTCCAACTTCAAAGGTTCAGTCGTCGGATACCTCGGTTGAACCGTTTCTTTTGCATCTTCGATGCGCAGTTCCTGAGTGATGTAGTCAAGGTTCATTATTGCTTCGCTGCCTGTGACAATGAGAATCCTCGTCTTGTACGGCGTCAACCAATTGGATTCGATGAAGGCTGTCTTTCCCTTTTCGAAAGTGAGCATGATCTGCGCGTAATCCTCGAATTTCTTGTGTCTCATACTTCCGGTTTTCGCGTAGACGGCTATAGGGTCCTCGTTGAAAAGGTACAGCATTACGTCTATGTCATGGATCGCGGTGTCTTTGACAACCCCCACGTCGCCGATTCTCTCTGGCCATTGGGAGACTCGTTTCGCAGTGGCAGACACTAGTTCTCCGATGGTTTTCTCCTCCACGGCCTTCTTCATTTGCTGAAGACCTGGGATAAAACGCATAAGAAACCCAACTGTCAAGTGAACGCGCTTTTTCTTAGCTTCGTCGACTAATCTTTCGGCTTGCTTGACGCTTGCGGCCATCGGTTTTTCTACGAGAACATGCTTTCCAGCTTTCACTGCTTCGATCGCCACTCTTGCCAAGCTCGTTGACCACGTGCAGATGCTGACTGCTTTGATTTCTTCGTTTTGGAGCATTCTACGCACGTTTGTGTACGGCTTTGCGCCGAACTGGTCGGCTACCGCTTTGGCTCTTATGGCATCTATGTCACATACGGCTAGAAGATCCGTTTCTTGCAGATCTTTGTAGACTCTTGCGTGGTTTTTTCCCCAGAAGCCCGTTCCAACGACAGCTGTGCCCAGTTTTTTCATTTAGTCCAGACTCCTCTTCCCAGCCCACGGTATATGAAGCCTTCCTTTTCAACTTTGCCAGGTTCAACGATTCCTTCAAGGTCCACGATCGCGCTCGGCCTCTTCATCATAAGCTTCAGTTTTGCCAGGTTCAGCCTCTTAAACTGGTCATGCTGCGCGATTATTACGATACAGTCTGAACCTTCGACGGCTTCTGCAAGGCTCTTCTTCGGGCGAACTTGAGAGTCCGCTAGATCGCCCTCTGAAAAATATGGGTCATAGAGTGTGATTCTGCAACCTCTCGTTGTCAACACTTGAGCCAACTCCTTCACGATCTTCTTTGGGCTACCCTTCATGTCCGGAGTCTCTGATATTCCGAGAAGGGCTATTCTGGCTCTTTTCGGGGTCTTTCCGCAACTCTTGAGAGCGTCTTTGACCAGGTTTGCCACGTGTTTGGCTGCCTGCTCGTTTATGTCTCGGGCAACCTCCCCGATGCGAAGCTTGAGGTTCAGGTTTTCCGCTTCAGCAAGAAGAATATAGGGTTCGTCTTTGGACGACGCATTAGGGAGTGCTGACGTAGACAAGGAATCGTCAGCATTGCCTTTCAGAAGTTTGTCCACTTCAAGATAATCCACACATGTTTTTTCGCAGAACTGCGTCAGCTCGTTTGTGAACGCGAGGTTCAGGTCCTGCCGTTGAACTGTGAAGAGGGCGGCCGCTTCTGCAGCTTTCATATTGTTTGTTTTTTTGAGTTCGCCTTTGCTGATCGGTTCCAACACTGCGGATGCAATGCCTAGGGTATTCTTGTCTGACGCTGCAATCATGCGTTGACCAGAGACCGATTGATATGGACTGTACGCCAAGCCGAAGTCTTTCTCGACCTTCAGGCCCGAAGCGTTTTCCAACGCTTCTTTGATGGTGCCTTCAACCACACTCATTCCTGTCAATCTTGCAACTATGACGAGTGATCCGATCGCAAGGCTCTGGCCTATTTTCTTAAACATGCTTTCTATTGTTGAATAGTCAACCTGTTTCTTGGAGTCTATTTTGGCAGGAATCGTTACTGTAATGACATTGCTACTGGAGACTGCTTCTTTGATGTCATTTGTTGCTGTTATTTGCTTATTCCTGACTTGACTCTTCATCTTATCTTTTATTTCATCAGCTGAAAATGGAGCTTTTCCTTTCATCAGGCTGTTGACAACCGTTTGGTCAGAGTCAAAGCAGATGACCTTGAAACCTGCTTCAGCAAAAAGAACAGCGTGAAGAATGCCGACTTGTCCGCAACCGATTATGCATACGGTGTATTTTCCGCGTTTCGCGGAGGTGTTGAGGTCCTCGGGTTTCGAGAGGATCAGTGGTGTGGACACTTGTCTACTCTCCAGAAGCAACTATCGGCAACGATCACTTGTCGAGGCTGGCGATTATTTTCGCGAGTTTCTCAGTGTATTCTTTGATAAGTTTCTGGGCTTTGTTTTCTGTTTTGGCTTCGGCATAGAGCCTAAATATAGGTTCTGTGCCGCTCGGCCTGATGAGTATAGCTCTTTTGTCGTCAAACCAGATCTTGACGCCGTCGATGGTGCTTATGTTCATATCTTTGACTTCTAAGATTAGTTTCTTGAGGATTTTTCCTTTCTGCTCTTCCCTGCACTCAACTCTTCCTTTCTCGATAAAGTATTCAGGTAACTCTTGAATCAGGCTCGAGAGTTTCTTGCCTGTTCTCGCCATTATTTCAAGGATCAGAGCCGTTGACATGGCCCCATCTCTTACTGGTTGATGTGGTCCATAGAAGATCCCGCCGTTTTCTTCTCCGCCTAGGTTGGCTTTCAGTTTCTTCATCGTTTGGGCCACGGTGACGCTCCCCACTTTCGTCCAGACAATTTTGCCTTTGAAGGCGTCAGCAACATCCTTTATCAGAGTTGAGGAACTGACCGGAGTAACTATCTGCTCGTTAGGATGCTCTATCAGGTAATATTTTTCTACGATCGCGAAACTCTTGTCGCCCATATGGATCTGCCCCTTCTCATCGACGAACACCGATCTGTCAGCATCTCCGTCATAGGCAACACCCAAATCTGCATTCATAGCTTTAACCGTCAATGATAGTTCTTTGAGATTTTCTGGGCGCGGTTCAGGAAGTCTTCCGGGAAAAGTTCCGTCTATATTGGCGTTTATCGTCGTTACCGCGCAGCCGAGTTCACGAAGCAGACGTGGTGCGGCGAGCGCGCCAACGCTGTTTGCGGCGTCAACGACGACGTGATAATGTTTCTTCGTCAATAGCTTGATGTTAATGTGGTTTTCTATTGCCTTAACGTACTCGTCGGTTACCCCCGGAAGGTCGTGGATTTCTCCAACTTTGTCCCATTTTGCAAGCTTTGCTTTTCGTTTGAAGTAGATATTTTCAATTTCTACTTCCTGTTCGTGGGAGATTTCGACCCCGTCGTTCCAGAGGACTTTTATTCCATTGTACTCGGGCGGGTTGTGGGAGGCCGTTATTATGACTCCGCCGTCGACCTTGTGATTCTTGACTGCAAACTGTAAAGCTGGCGTCGGAGCCATTCCTGCGAGAAACACCGTACATCCTGTTGCATTCAGCCCCGCGATGACGGCTCGTGCCAGCATCGGCCCACTAGTTCGGGCGTCATATCCCAGTATCACGGTTCCTCTCTTGAAGAACGTGCCCACTGCGCATCCGACTTCCACCGCCATTTCAGATGTCAGGTCTACGTTGACTAGCCCGCGTATTCCGTTCGTTCCAAACAACCGTTTTTCCGTCGTCATTCTCCTTTTCCTCCTCAAAATTGCGACTCACGGGTGCCTTGTACTTCTTCTTCAACAACCTCTCTTGCCGGACAGATTGAGGTTCCGGCGGCAAGTGAGACACCATCTTTTATCCGAGCGTGGTCACCAACTATGCACCCTTTTCTTATGTGTACCTTCCTGCCGATGTAGACGCCTTCACCGATTATAGCGTTGTGCACCTCGGCGAAATCAGATATTTCTGTCCCAGTAAGGATTATCGAGTGTTCTATGTCCACGTTTCTTCCAACTTTGACTCTGGGTCCTAGCACAGCGTACGGGCCGATCGTTGATTGTTTTCCTATCGAGACTTCTTTGCCGAAAGCAACAGGTGCCTTGATTTCCGCGCTCTCCTCGCTCTTGCTTTTCGTCCATTCTCCATTCCTATCCAGCATAACCCTGTTCAATTCAAGATAGTCTTCCGGGTTGCCGATGTCAGTCCACAAATCCTGATGGACATAACCGTAAAGTTCGTTTTCCTCTACGAGCTTCGGGAACACTTCGCGTTCGATCGACATGGTCTGCCCATGCGGGATATACTGGAAGATCTTAGGGTCGAGCACGTAGGCCCCAGCGTTAATCAGATTGCTCGGAGCAGTTCCAGCCGGCGGTTTTTCAATGAAGCCTGCTATTCTGTCGTGTGCTGAAAGCTTCGCAACGCCATATCTGCTGGGATCCTGAACTTGATGAAGAGCTATTGTGGCTATGCAGCCGCTTTTTTCATGTTGCTTCAACATTCCCTTGTAGTCTATGTCCGCAAACGTGTCGCCGTTCAACGTCAAGAAAGGAGAGTCATGGCCGACCCGTTTTTCTGCCTTTTTGATTGAACCCGCCGTTCCCAGAGGCTTTCTCAGTGGGTCATGTGAATACGTAACGTGCAACCCGCATCTTGGAACTCGGTGCTGTTTTATGTAGACTTCTGTCTGGTAAAAGACCGCAAGAACTACGTCTTTCACATCGTTTTTTACGAGCCTTTCAAAAGTCCATTGCAACAGGGGTTTGTTCACGATTGGAAACAGGATCTTCGGGCGCGTACAGCTTAGAGGACGCAGTCTCGTCGCGAAACCTCCAGCCAAAATCACCGCCTTCAAAGTCCAACCACCGAGTCTCAAGTTGTAAACTTATATTCGGTAAGCTTACAATAAAACCGTTTCGTGGAGGAATGATTCACCTGAAAGTGTTGCTTCACGAGATGAATTGGAAAGAAGCCAAACAGTATTTTGCAGAAAATGACCTCGCTATCTTGCCCGTGGGCTCGAACGAACAGCACGGACCACCGAACCCGCTTGGAACAGACCATTTGATCGCGAAAGGCATAGCTGAAGAAGTCGCAAAACGAACAGGAGTCGCCTGTTTACAGGTGATTCCGTTCGGTGTGAGCCCTCACCACAAGCAGTTCTGGGGAACCATTTCAGTCTCCCCGAAAGCTTTGAAAAAATACGTAAAAGACGTTTGTCTCTCACTGAAGTACTACGGTGTCCACAAGATCGTCATCGTGAACGGCCACGGCGGCAATCTGGCAGCCCTCGCAGAAATGGCAAGAGAGCTGAGAGAACAGGAAGCAATTTTCGTATCGATTTTTCAATGGTGGCCAGCTTCTGCAAAGCTCCTACCCGAACTCTTTGAGGACGAAGAAAGAAGACATGCAGCCGCTGAAGAGACCTCGATGAACATGGTCCTGAACCCCCAGCTCGTCCGGGTAAAAGAGGCTGTCGATGAAAAGGTCGAGAAGCACAGGCTGTTCGCAGAAGGTGTAACATTGCCCTTAAGCACGGCCGACGAAACAGCATCAGGCTCGTTCGGAAAAACCTCAACAGCTTCTCTTGCAAAGGGGAAAAGGGACTTTGAAGCTGTCGTGAAAGAGCTCGCCAGACACATCGAACTCCTGAAGCAAGCGAAGATGAAGGATCTGATCGACAAACCCAAAGTATGAAATTAACAGCCCACAGAACCAACCGCACCGAGAACCACTCGTAACACCTCAAACAGCTCCGTGTTCACATTGCAAAGGGGAGAGAGGGTAGGCTGTTAATCTCAAAAAAAACGACAATTAACAGCAAGAACCCTTCCAACAACAACGACCCGGCGCAAATTACACCTCCAGCCATCAAGCATCCTCATTTATCATCTAAAACCGAAAAATCGAAGCACACGCAATTCTACTGATTTTAAATAGTTGTTTGGCAGACTCAATAAGCAAGAATGGAGGACCCGAATTGTCAGTAGCACAAAGAAAATACTTCACAGAAATCGCCGCACTAGCCGACAAACATGTCATCGTCACAACCGCAAACGCCCAAAAATTCACCGGCACGCTCATCGGCATCAACCCCGACAACTTCAGCCTATGTCTATCAGAAGCAAAAGATGAAGAAGGAAGAATCATGCACCGCATCTTCCTCAACGGAAACACCGTGACCCACATATACACGGTTGAAAAACCCTTCGACATTAAAGCACTCTCAGAACGCCTAGAAAAAGTGTTCCCCACAATGGTCCGACTCTACGAAGACAAAGGCTTCATCTGGGTCATGGACAAAGTCAAAATCACAGAAAAAGGCGTCGTCGAAGGCTCAGGCCCTGCAGCCGAACGCGTCCAAAAAGTCTACGAACAATTCATGGGCGAAGTCAAAGGCAAAACCTAGATAAACCAGCGAAACTGCTGCTCCTCTCTCTTCTTTTCTTCCCCAACATTCCTAATCAAACCAAAAGACTCCAAAATCCTCTTCGTCTCCTCCGCCGCCAAATCCAACTTCGACAAATCAACGTTCATACCCAAAAACCTGTTCAAAACCGACAACGCCGCCCGCGTCGCCTCCACATCGGGATAAGTCCCCAAAGTATCAACCAACAACGAAAAACTTTTCACACCCCTAAGCCTTGCCAAACCAACCATGATTCCAGCGATACCAAACACCTGACCCACCATAATCTTCGGACCCAGCGCCAACACCTGCTGAAGAGTCTCCTGGTCCGAAGCCGCACAATAAATCTGAGGCGGATTCTTAACCTCTTCCTGCCTGAACCCCCCCAAAGTAATAATGTACTTACACTCCAACTCCTTGGCAATGTCCAGGACACGTCCGCACAACTCATACTGCCCTCCTGTCGTCAAAGCCTGAGTGTTCCCATACCAGATCACAAAATCCCGTTCACCCTCCTTGCCCTTAGAATAATAGAGCTCGTTCAAAGGAGAACGAGTCCCCCCATCCTCTGTCGTAACCGCCAAATCCTGAAAAGCGGAAGAATGAATCTCCGCAAAACGCTCAGCCCTCAGTTCATGGATCAAATGAAGAGTCGCAATATTGGCCACGAACCCTATCCCAGGCAAGCCCTCGATCAACACAGGATTCCTGAGCTTCGGCTTCTCAAACATCTCGACCAAACATACCAAAGGGTCTCTCCCCTTTTCCAGTAATATGAACGGTAGTAGATGAAAACCATGTTATAAGTGTGTTCTGATCTAGCCCAACTGCAAAAATCATCCGAGGGCTACGAGCTTTAGTTTCTCTAGGTCTCTAACCATCTTCACGGCACCCTCAGGCTTCGTCTCACCATACTCGGCCGAAATCGCCTTCAGAATCTCATACAAACTCCTCTCCCCGTCCATAAAGTTTAGCATCTCAGCCATCTTCTTGCCGAACTCCTTGTCCTCCTCCTCAACTTTCCGGTACCACTCAAACTCCTCCGCACCTAAGCCTTTTCTGACAAAGTCGAAGCTAAGTGTCCCCTTAAACAATCTTCGAGGGATCATCTTCTCCAAATCCTCAACCTGCGCCTCTTTCACTTCGGCTGGGAGCTCCAAGCTCAAAGTTTCCGCAACAAAGCCCAAAACGTCTCTGAGTCTTGCCATTTCCTGCTTACCCAAATCCTCGATGTCCTCACAGTATTCGTTGACAAACGCGTTCAATTCTGGGCTTTCTCCTAAACTCACAACCGACTTGACAGCTCGCTGTTCACGCCAGATAATATGCTCAATCCTCGCAGCGTGACGTCGCTTCGTTTCCGCAAGTTCTCCAGCCAACTCTTCCAGCTTGCCTTCGAATTTGGCGTCTTTTTTCTTTTCGACAAGGTCCAGAACCGCTTCTCGCATCGCATCTTCTATCCTTGACATTCCTCTGGACGCCGTCTGAGCAGCGAGCAAGAACGCTTCCTCCGCTCCGGCGTTTGCAAGCGTAAGGACCGCAACTGAAGCAATCCAGCCTACTCGTTTCAGGCTGTCCTCGCTTACCTTGTCAATCGTGTCCAAGCTTGTATGGTAATAGAGATCCGGCCACTGTAGCAGCATTACGCAGGGGACGCCTATTGTAGAATCGGTGAACTCAGCATGGTCACTTCCCCCGCTGAAAGTGGTTGTTGCGTAACGAAACGTGGAAGTGGACCCGAACGCCGAAGGAGCGTCAAACTCCTTGACAGATTTCTCCATGATGCCGAAAACAAGATCGTTCAGGAAAGAAGGCAATGAATCCGGAGTACGGTCAAGATTCAACGTTGACCTGCAAAGCTCTTGGTTTTGACCAACCATGTCCAAGTTCAAACCTGCAATCATTTTCGCCGGTAGATCTTCGTGACCATGAAGGTATGCTATCGAACCAAACGTTTCGGGAACCCACAAGAAACGTATTGTCCTAGCTGGTCTCTGAATCTTGCCCTTTGTGATCAAGCTGCTGATGGTCCTCGCGATTTCCAAAAGAAGACCGCTGCCCGAAGCGTTGTCGTTGGCGCTTGGCTTGGGATGACACAGGTGGGCAATCAGAAAAATCTCTTGTTCTGCTCTTGAGTTTCCTGGAATCGTTGCCGTCACAACATCCAAGTTACCTGGGAAAAGCTTGGCCTCAACCTTAGCATTCAGTTTCACCGGTTTACCAGTTTTCAACAAGGCACGAAGATGGTTTCCCTGTCTCTTGCTCAGAGAGAAGCCAAACTTCACCGTTGACAATTCCTCTGCTGTGGGCCATATCGACTGGTACGCATGAGCGTCCGGTATGTCAATGCTTTCACGGACGTTTGGCACTTCAAAAGTTATCGTGTCTGTTATTACTCCTGCGGCACCTCGTTTGAAGACGGCTTCTTCATGGACTCGTTTTGCTCTGCCAGTCGCTAGAACGAACTTGCCTTCAACGGCTTTTCCCTCGTAATCAGCGGGCTTGGAACCAGAGCCGACATCAACCAGTTCTGCCGTTACACCTTCGGGTCCTGTTCCGTTGCTGTAGGTGTGCAGACACTGAGGGATATCTTCATACGTCGCAATCAACTTCTCCTCAGGTTCAACAAAACGCAGTTCGGCACTGGTCACTGTCCAACCGACGGGCGAAACATACGTCCAATACTTCGTCGCACCATCAGCAGGAAACTGCTCGATGGCAGCGTTTTCGAAACCCATGTTTACGAGTTCGCTCTTGACGTATTCTGCGGCTTCGTGAAACATCGCCGAAGCCTGAATTCTGTGGTAACGCGAGATTTGTGCCACAAAGGACTTGGCCACGTTGCCAGAAAGTTCTTCCTTAACGACTTTGCTTAGACTCACGCCAATCACACTGCCCGACTCAACACTGTATCTGCTACATGTTTTTTATATGTGTGTTTGCCTGTGATTGATGCTTAAGGCTCGACAATGTCTTTTGAGATCAAGGAAAAGGACCTGTTGGCAAGGATAGGCCGACTTAGAACAAAAAGCGGAACGATTGAGACCCCCTTGCTTTTCCCAGTGGTCAACCCGGTAAAGCAAACAGTGTCTCCAAGAAAAATGCGTGAACAGTTTGGTTTTGAAGCTCTAATTACAAACGCGTACATACTCAGGAAACATGCGAGCGCGAAGCTGAAGCCGGACGGCCTGCATGATTTCTTAGATTTCAAAGGAACCATAATGACTGATTCCGGCGCCTACCAAATTCTCGTTTACGGGGACGTAGAAGTGAAACCCGCCGAGATCGTCGCGTTTCAGGAAAGCATAGGCTCCGACATAGCCACGATTCTGGACATTCCGACTGCCTGGAGAGTGACGCAAGAACATGCGACACAAACCGTGGACGAAACGTTGAAGCGAGCTAGAGCCTTTTTTGAGCAAAAGACTCGAGATGACATCCTGTGGGTCGGTCCCGTTCAGGGTGGAAGATACCTGGACCTTGTTATCAAATCGTCTCAGGAGATGGGAAAACTTCCGTTTGATATTCACGCCTTGGGCAGCCCAACGGAAGTCATGGAACGCTACAGGTTTGACGTCTTGGTTGATATGATAATGGCTGCCAAGATGAACCTGCCCGTGCAGAGACCGCTTCATCTTTTCGGGGCAGGACACCCGTTCATGTTTGCCTTGGCAGTGGCTCTCGGATGTGACCTTTTCG
>Ga0315289_10001839_pt1 | contig 33056 bp, 18 predicted proteins | sample YL17G11_40_MG_FD_203452 | JGI IMG/M metagenome (GOLD analysis project Ga0315289, IMG submission 203452) | Sediment microbial communities from Yellowstone Lake, YNP, Wyoming, USA - YL17G11_40 | ecosystem: Environmental > Aquatic > Freshwater > Lake > Sediment | place: USA: Wyoming | collected... | reverse complement strand
GTCAGTATCAAAGCATGACCCATAGGGCAAGAAGTGCTGGCGCTGGCGACAAATAGGTCCGCGGAATTGTCAGCGCTGTCGCCGGGGGCGATATTGCCAAAGGCGCCATTGGGGTCATCGATTGTGACGTATGGGTCGCTTTCAGAAAGAACACCGACAACCGAAGTTGCCAGCGCTGACCCCGAATTGCTCAGCCAGACGGTAATTTCCGCGGTCTCACCCGGGTCAAGGATACCGTTGTCGTTGCCCGTATGGTCGTCCACAATCATTCTCATGACGGAGATGGCGGGAGCATGTGCAGGGATGAAAAAATGGCTTATCCAAGGGTCGGGCTCGCTGCTGCTGACTGTGAGGTCGAATTGAATCAAATGACCGTCCGGAATGCCTCCGGAAACGTCGAAGGCAAAAGCGCTGGGACGATTTGCTGTTCCGTTGTTGCCCAGGATTGTACCATATGGTTCGGTATTATCGGTCACCGTCACGAAAGCATCGCTCGTCGAGAGAACGGCGACGACATTAAAGGCGGTATCGGGGCCGACATTGCGGAGCTGCACACCCAGAACGATGTGTTCGCCGAAATCCACCAGGCCGTTGTTGTTGCCTCCGCTATCGTTTATCGTGTTGCTGTCATATATGACGTAGGGGCCTTCGGGCGCGATAATCTGAATGGTGGCGATATAAGGAACCCTGTTCTGAGCGGTAACGACGATGTCGGCCACACCGGGACCGCTGAACGGCTCGAGAGAGACATCGGCAAAGCCGGAAGAGTCGATGTAAGCGGCGCCGTGAAGAACTCCATCGAGTGAAATCCCGACATATGATCCAGGGTCGGCATGCACGGTTATCGAGGTGGCCGTAAAGATCAGCGTGGGATCATGAATAACGTTATTTGTAGAGGGTACGCCGAAGTAAGTCATCACCGAAGGATCACCCATGAGATGGTAAATCTGCCAGTAGTAGGCTATCATGCCGCTGCCCGATTCGGTGACAGCCATGTTTCCGCAGAAGTTGACGGCATCATTGGTGACGTAATGTAGGGCGACGGGTTCGCCGTGATCGTGAAACATGCCGTCATAGGCGCCGATACCGTTTTCCTCGTAGGTGGGGTTGCTGACAATTGGTCCAAAGCCAACGCCCCACCAGTAATCCTCATCCCAATAGGAGCTATTGGAGGCTCCGATGTATCCTACCGCCCCTTTGTTTGATGCCTGTAGCCAGGTCTCGCCGAGGCAAGGGCTTCCGTAATCCGTGCCGAAGGTATTGGTAAGACAGCAATTGCCGACTGCCAGGGGATATTTATGGGCGTTGGTCAAGGCGTTCACGTTTGCCGAGGTCAGAGTGGGGTCGGACCAGCTGTCATGGGAACCGTGGGCGGTATAATTAATGTATGACACGCCTTCATTGATTGTCTGAATTATGGCGCTTTCCACAGGGCCGGCGGACTCCGGATAGAGCCAGGTATTGGAATGAATGCCGTGAGCTTCGTTGAAATAAAGGCTGGTGCCATAATTGATCTGCCCATTGCCCCACACAGGAGCGAAGTTGGCATCGACGCCGGCAATCATCGTCACCGCGCCCAGGAAACTGGGATCGGGCATGAGGTACTGCTCATACTCCAGGGTTTTGTCGATTTGAGGCTGGAGCTGGCCGGTGTTCTGGGCCGAGAAGCGCCCGTAGTAGATCTCTGGGATATTGTCGTTTGTGTATTCGCAGAAGTCGAGGTCCGAAATATGGCCGCTGTGCGGGAATGGCGGAATCTGCTGGGCATCGCCTACAAATAGCACAAACGAGGGCGCGGGGTCATCGGGAGTGCCGTTGTCGTACAAGTCCCGAATAAAGGTTTTGATAGCGGTATTGGAATAGCCGATATCGTCCGTATAACCGGTGATTACGGTGAATCCCTTCTTGATTTTCCACTCTATGAATGGCTGCAGTTGAGCCTCGAACATTCGGTCGGAGATTATGACATATTTCTGGGGGTATCTCGTGAGGTCTTCGAGAAGCATCGATTCCTGTCCCCGATAATTGAAGACCTGCTGGTAAACCGGGGTGAAGAAAGGCGAATAATAGCGTCTCCAGATTTCGCGGGTGGAGGCCCAATCAGCGCCTATGTAATTGACCCTGACGGTCACCGACTTATAAACCCGGAGCTTGTTCTCGGCGGGGCTGTATTGAAAAGGAGCAATGACGACACGGGCCAGCCTCATGGAGCGCATGATTCCGACAATCTCCGCAGATGCCAGCGGCTGCGAGTAATAACCGGGCTGCTGGTATAGCGCTCGATTATATTCAAAAGGCACATCTTCGGGATTCTGAGATTTCGACAACGACGGCTGGGCCGGGATGATCGGCTTGGTGATGTTGAGGTCCGTCAGCAGTAAGTCCTCAAACTGCGAGTCGATAACCTCAACGTCAAGATCACAGCCAAAGGGAATGGAAATCAGCCTGTTCAGCGTTGGGAGGTTCGGTTCACCGACTTTCTGAGAACGTACAAAGCCGCCCACGGCCATCAGGGTGAATATTCCTTGGGGGGTATTGACATCGAAGAAATCGATCGAGCCGACGTCGACGCTCATCGAGAGTCCCGATTGGTCCTGCTCGAGGAGAGCGGCGCCGGATGGCAGATCAGATATCTTAACCGACTGGGCGCCCGATGCTGACAAGAAGCTGATGGACAGGACAGCGAGCGCCGCACAACAAATCAAAGTGAATTTTTTCACAAATACCTCCGTCTGACACTCATTTATTCAATATCACATATCATCTTTCCAAAGCCAGTCTCCCCTGACCCTTCGCGATCCCCGTTGGGCATCGCGGATAAACACTTCTATGTTCGATTATAACTGATTCTGTCCCAATGTCAAAGCCAAAAGGTTGGCTTTGGGCCTGGGATTATACGCCTACCTACAATCGCCCGCAAATGGCGGAGGGCCAAAACCCTTAAGATAATTGACCAGATAAACCACGTCGACGCCGTTGACATCACAATTGCCGTTTGCATCTCCCAACAACATGGGGTCAGGCGGCGGGCCAAATCCTTTCAGGTAATTGACCAGGTAAGTGACATCGACACCGTTAACGTCGCCCGAATTGTTTGCGTCGCCGGGAATAAAGGGCGAACCCGACACATTAATAAAGCATGGAATCGTGACGACAGGCTCGTCCGGGTCATTGGAAGATACGTCGGCCAATACGGTCATTTCTCCTGGAAGAGGAGCCTTTATGATCAAAGTCAAGGTTGCAGTCTGCCCCGGTGTGACCGACCCGGTAGCAGGCGATACCTTGACCCAATTCGTATCGGAGCTTATCGAGTAATCAAGGTTGATCTTACCGGCATTTCCCAGAGATCTATAGACCGTGTCTTGCGAGCCGACATCGAGGGTGTCATATATTGGCGATAAATCGAGGACTATATCGGGCATCGGCGTGTAAGCAATAGGGGAGAGAACTTTAAGTATCCAGTCGCCGGGATCGAAAGTGAGGCTACTCGGGGCCGAGGGAAAGAACATCGAGTAGTGCTGGTTCTGCAGGGAGTTCCAAAATACGACTGTCGTATCAAAGCCCGAACCTTGAAAACGAATATCGACGGGCATGGTGAAGACCGGGGCATTTGATTGATCCTGCCTGATTTGAAAGAGGACATTCGTCTGGCCGTTATAAGCCTGCGTATCCCAGCCAAAGCGGTAAACGGGGTATCCTTGATCGTAAATCCAGGTGCCGAAGAACCAGCCAAGGGGGTCGCCATAATAGGCTTCCATGGCGCTCTGGAAATCATCGGTAGACGCGTTGCCATAAGCAAATGAATCCGAGTAAGCATGCATACCATCGAAGAACGCGGAATCAGCCATCACATGCCGCAGCATGTGCAATACCCAAGCCCCTTTTTCGTATTCCGCCGCTCCAAAAAGGTAATCTGGCGGGGGATCATAAATCGGGTAACGGGCGTAACCATCTTCGTTGAAATATTGATTTCTGAAGCCTGTCATGCGGTCGTGAAAAGCGCTTTGCCCATAGAAATGCTCACTGAAGAGACCATCGAGATAGGTTGCGAAGCTTTCATTAAGCCAGATATTGCGCCAGTCGAGACAAGTAATCTTGTCGCCAAACCACTGATGGCCCAATTCGTGGGCCACTATCCACTCGTAATAGCGATAGCCGGTGATAAGGGCGTCTCCGAAAGTAGTGTTGGTTTGATGCTCCATGGCCCCCCAGCCGTTGAAGATACGGGTGGCCGACATGGAGTATTTCTCGCCCATAAAAGGATAGGTGCCGAATCGTTCGGAGTAGAAGGAGATCATGGCGCCGGTATTGGCAAAATCATAGGCGGCTTCCGCCGAATCGCCGTGATAAACATAGTTCGTGAGTGGTAAGTAGGTCCCACCTACAAAAACCGAATCACGCAGCACGGCGAAGTCGCAGGCCGCAATTGAAATCAAATAAGTGCTGATAGGGAAATTCTCGATCCAGTGCCAGGTCCTATTGCCGGGCCCGGGGCCATCCCAGTAACCTGCAAGATATCCGTTGCCGGTGACCTTCATGGAATTGGGAGCCGTCACCGTTATTTCGCTGTAGGCTTTGTCCCAGGGTTCGTCCCAGCAGGGAAACCAGTATCGCGAATCGGAAGGCTCCGTAAAAGAATACCAGACCGGCTGGCTATAGGAATTGGTGGCAAAGTAGAATCCGCTCTGAGGCGTTCCGTGGTAATAAACATCGACCGTGGCGCTATCCCCGGCTGCGAGAGGCGCAAGGAGATCGAGATAAAGCATTCCTCCCGTCCGGCTATAGGAAATCGGCGCACCCCCCTGCCTTACGGAGTCAACCGTCATGCCGATGAAATGCAAATCGATCTGCGAAATGTTATCGTCCACCGCTCTAAAACGGAGGCTGACGCCGCCGGAGAGCAGGTTATTTGAAAGAGTGAGGTTAAATGTGTAAGCCAGCGCGTCGAAGCTGTGGGTGGAATCCCTTGTAGAGAGCTCATAATAGGGTCGTCCAGTCTTCGAGGCGGCAAGCTCACGATAGGAACCTTTGTACTCGGGCATCTGGCTGTAGGCCACTGAATAAGCCAGAATCGCTATTGTCGAGAACGCGACTGTCAATCTCATCGGCACCTCCAGGTCAAGCGAGAAAGAAGACTAAACATATGATAGCATGGAAAGAACGGAAGTCAAGGAATTATGGGAGGGGGTTTCACTGAATTCTAATTTGGCAATACGCCGGGCTACCTCGAACGCCCAAGTTAGTGCTTGCTCCGGCCGCTAATATCGACCGGTGCCCAGAGCACATTAATCTCATTGGCAATTCAGTAATATACCTTGCAGCCCTAAAAGGACCCTTCAGAGAGCCATTTACGATGCTAGAACCCCGCATTCCATAATGCGCCAGCGGCCTAAAGCAGATCGACGCAGTCGCGGAGCTTTTCGGCCCGTGATTTGTGGCGAAGCTTGCGCAAGGCCTTGGCCTCGATCTGGCGAATCCTCTCCCGAGTCAGATTAAAGATCAGACCGACTTCTTCGAGCGTCCGCGGAAGTCCATCGTTCATGCCGAAACGGAGCCTGATGACATCTTCTTCTCTCTGGCTCAGAGTCGACAAGATCTTTTCTACCTGGTCCTGCAGGTAGACAAATGAGGCTTTGCCGCTGGGGACGGAGAACTGAGGGTCGGCGATCAGGTTAAACATCTGGTTCTCTTCATCGTCGCCGATCGGCTTGGAAAGAGAGACGGTCTGGGGTATGACGCTCAAGATATCTTCGATCTTCTCGTAAGGAATTCCCACGTGTGACGAGAGTTCGTTGATGCTGGGTTTGCGCCCCAGCTTCTGGAATAGGTTCTGGGTGGCCTTGGCGACTCGCCCGTACTGGCTGTTGAGATACATCGGCGTACGTATGGTCTTGGCCTGTTCCGAAAGGGCGCGTGTGATGGCCTGGCGGATCCACCAAGAGGCGTAGGTTCCGAACTTGAATCCCTTGCGGTAATCGAATTTATCGACGGCTTTGACCAGCCCGGAGTTCCCCTCCTGGATCAGGTCCATGAATTCCATGCCTCTCCCGATATATCGTCTGGCGATAGAAATGACGAGACGCATATTGGCCTGGATCATAATGCGTTTGGCCTTTTCCAATTCTGATTCCAGGAACTCCAGGCGGTTCTTGAGGATTTCGAGTTCGGTTTGGGGCATCTCTTCGGCAAAAAGGTAATCCGACGAGTCGTGGGACATCATTCTGGCGGTATCGTTCTGCGGGCGATGAGAACGCCTGGTGCCGTTGACCTGAATCTTAAACGTCGACACCAGGTTTTCGAGGAATTCGAGGTTGAAATTGAATTTCTCGACTTCCGAGAAAAGGCGCTGGCGGCATTTCAAACGATACCGCAGAATATTACCGTTGCCGGACGCCAAAGCGTCGAGATTGTCGCCGCGCCCCATATGAAGCAACTCCTCGATTTTCTTGAGGCGGTTGAGAACCTTCTGCCGCTCGCGCTTGATATTCTCGGGAGCGAACCAGCGACAGGTTTCGGGCGACACGATGTCTTCGAGCCTTGCCTGCTTGGAAAGGAGTTTCTCCTGGCAATCGATAAGATCATCGAGAACGACAATGGATGAGAAGACGATTTTTTTTATGCCTCGCTTGTGTCCCTCGATTCGTCGAGCGACCTGCACCTCCTCTTCCCTCGACAATATCTTGAACCGGCCCATGTCTTTGAAATAAACATAGGCGGGATCTCCCCCGCCGTCCACGGCAGCCGAGTCCAGGACCACCGCGGACAGGATTTTATTTTCCTCAATTGCGCTTTTCATCACCCCTCCGGTCGAATCGTCCCCCTGTTTTCCTTTGATAATCGCTGCAGCATCATGCTGTGGGACCGAGTCCCGTTCGAATTTGCCCGCGGCAGTATCGAGGCGCGCAGCCCTGGAATCGTTATTTTGTGTCTCTGGCGTCATTCGTTTCCACCTCTGGTTTGAAGATTTTGAAACTCCCGGGTCAATTCATCGATTTTCTGGCGGTCGGCTTGCCGCTCGGCCTCGCCGATTAGCCGTTTCAGCTCCTCCCTGCGTTTCTTGACGTTTATCAACTTAAATCCCTTTAAGTATTCCTGATACAAAACATCTATGTTGGAATTGTCTTGTTCTATGAGTGCTATTTCCGAAAGGCGGCGTCTTTGTTCTTCATTGTCGAGCTTATCGAAAAGGCCCGATGTATCCGCGGGGACACCGTCGCCGCTGAGTTTCACGAGAAGCGCATAAAGACGGCCGTTGGCTTCGTCAACAAACATCTCGGAGTCCACGACACTCCGGCTTTGGGCCAGCATCTCGGGATTAGACAACAGCAGAGCCAAGAATTCGCGCTCGGGCTTCTCCCGGCCCCGAGTCGCTCCAGCCGCGGGTGATTTGTCTTTGGCGGCCGTGACCTCCTTAAGGCCCGTCAGCGTTTTCAAGTCGATATTCAACCGCGAGTGCACCTTCTCGAGAAGGAGGTTTCTTGTCAGGCGGTCGCTCACTGGCTCTATGGTATTCATGAGCGCGGTCACGATTCTCTTCTGCACGGGCAGCGATTGCTCCGAAAACTCACCTTTCACGCTGTTACAGATAAAGTCAACGATGTCGCCGGAGGACGCGACAAGCTCTTTGAGAGGACGCGCTCCTTTTTCCCTGACGAACTTGTCGGGGTCGAACCCGTGGGGAAGCGTGGCGATTCTCGGCTGCAATGCAGAATTGTAGAGCATGCCACAGGCCCGGTAGGCGGCTTTTACCCCGGCGGAATCGGAATCGTATAGCAGAACCGCCTTCTCGGAGAAGCGGCCAAGCAGCGACGCCTGTTCAGGAGTGAATCCAGTCCCGCTCACAGCGACTACGTTCTTGATGCCATGTTGATAAAGCGCCATAAGGTCAAAATAACCTTCCACAACTATGGCTTCATTGGCCTTGCGAATATGGTCTCTCGTGACATCAAGAGCAAATAAAATCTGACCTTTCTTGTAAACTTCCGTTTCCGGCGAGTTGATGTACTTTGGCCCTTCATCCTCGAACAAAATCCTGCCGCCAAATCCGACTATCCTGCCGGAGATGGCCTTGATGGGAATCATCAGCCGATGGCGGAAGCGGTCGTAATAGCCTTCTTTTTTTACTGCAAGACCGGCCTTCTCGAGGGTCGATGTCAGTATTTCCCTGGCCGACGCCACTTTGATAAGGCCGTCCCATCCTTGGGGAGCGTAGCCTAATCCGAACTCGTCTATGGTGGCATCCGACATGCCGCGCGAGTGCAGGTAAGCGAGCACGGCGGCCCCGGCTTCGGTGGAATGCAGAGCCTTGACGAAATAGGAGCCGGCAAGCTCAAGAGCGGCAAATACCTGCTCGGCCTCGGATTTCTTGCCGCGGCTTTCCGGGATAGTGATACCGGCCTTACGGGCGAGATAGCGTAGAGCGTCGGGATAGTCAAGACGCTCGTGGGCCATTATGAAATTGACCACGTTGCCGCCGGCGCCACACCCAAAACAGTGATAGAAACCTTTGCTCGGTATGACGAAAAACGAGGGAGTCTTTTCTTGATGAAAGGGACAGAGGCCCTTGAAATCCTTGCCGCTTTTCTTGAGGCTGATGAATTCGGAAATGACCATGACGATGTCGGATTCCGACTTGATTCTCTCGACTACGTCATCAGGGATATATCCTGCCATTACTGTTCCTTCTTCAATGCCACAACTGTGACCCCACTGGAGCCTTCGTTCCAGTTGCCCAGGCGAAACGACTCCACTCTGGGATTGCCGCCAAGATAGGCCTGCACCTTCTGCCGCAGAACGCCGGTTCCTTTGCCATGTATGATCGCTACGGTCTCGAGACCGGAATTGGCAGCATCGTCGATGAAGCGCTCGACCACAGGCTCGGCTTCGTCAAATGTCATGCCCCTGATGTCGACTTCCAGGCCGGGGCTGGGGGCGTAGTCGGTCCTGACTCCTCCGGAGGCCACGGTTTGAGATGCGTTCTCCGACTTCTTGACCAGCTTTTCGAGATCGGTTAGCATGGTTGCGTTCCCAATCCGGACTCTGACGCGCCCCGAAGAATCTGCCGGCTCCAGGACTTCACCGTCGGCATCTATGCCCTTGATGTGAACCTTTTCACCGGGCAAGCCGCGCGCCGGTTCGTAAGCCGGATTGACAGTCAATTTTTCCAACTCATCCCTGGTTTTGTCAAGGCGTTCGGACAATTGACGCCTCGATTGCCGCAGGGATTCCCGATCATGCCGCTTCTCTTTGGCGCTTTCAATGAGCCTATCGAGCTCGTCTCGCGCGGACCTGATAATTGCTTCGGATTCCTGAAGTTGCTTCCGGCGCATCTCCTTTTCCGACTTATGCCAGGCGTCAAGTTTTTCCTGGTAGATTTTTACCAGCGATTCGTAAGAGATGCGGTCAGCCCTCGCATTCTGAAGTTCTTCCGCCAGCTCGACCGATCTTTGATTCAGTTCCGCTATCAGCCTGGTCAGGTCGCGTTCCTTCTGATCGAGCAAGGAGAGCGCCCGTTCCGTGATCTGTCTCGAGAGGCCGAGCTTCTGGGCGATCTCTACCGCATAAGACGAGCCTGGTATTCCCATACGGAAGATGAACGTTGGCTGCAGATTCCGGCTGTCGAACTCCATGGACCCGTTGACCACGCCCGGCACTTTTCCCGCCAATATTTTCAGGCGACCGTGATGGGTGGTGACGACGGCGCAACACCGTCTCGAGGAAAGGTGTTCGATTACAGCCTGGCCCATGGCGGACCCTTCATCGGGATCGGTCCCGGCGCCAAGCTCATCGAGCAAGACGAGGGAGCCCGAATTCGCCTCTTCCATAGCGGTCTTAATGCGGTTAAGGTGCGATGAGAAAGTCGAGAGCGAACTTTCTATCGACTGCTCGTCGCCGATATCGGCGAATATCTCGGAGAACATGGCAAACATCGATTTGGGGTCGGCGGGAACGTAAAGAGCGCTGGCGGCCATCAAGGAAAGGAGACCGACCGTCTTCAGGGCCACGGTTTTGCCCCCCGTATTGGGGCCGGTGATTATGACGATATTTTCCGTGTCGGTCAGGGAAAGGCTGAGTGGCACCACCTGCCCCTGCTTTCTCTCGAGGCTTTGAATGAGGAGCAACGGATGTCGGCCGTCAACAATAGACATCGTCTCCGAATCCGAGAACGCCGGGCGGGTGCACTTCAGCTCCCTGGCCAGGCGCGCGCTGCCGGCAATGAAATCCAGATGTGCGAGAATGGCCACGGCCCCGGTAACAACCTCGAAGTTGGTGTACAGCATCTCCGTAAGATGCCGCAGTATGCGATTGATTTCCTCTCGTTCGGCGGTCTCCAGCTCCCGGTGACGGTTGTTGAGTTCAACTGTCTCCTGGGGCTCGATGAAGAACGTGACGCCTGATGACGAGCGATCGTGGATGATCCCTTTGACGCGCGCCTTGTCGGACTCCTTCACCGGAAGAACGTAGCGTCCGTCGCGTATGGTGTAAAGGTTATCCGACAGATAAGCCGAGGTGCTCGAGCGCAGGAATCTTTCGAACCTTTCGTTCAGCTTGCTCCTGACCTCGATCAGCTCCCGGCGTAATTTTCTTAGTTCCGGCGACGCGGAATCCTTGATTTCGCCTGTAAGGTCGATGCAGGAGTCTATTTCCCGATGCAGGCTCTCGGGGTAGACGAGGCCTGAAATAACGCCGCGGAGTTTGACATGCCGCGGACTGATTTTCCTGCACTCCTGTATGATCTGGAAAAATCCGGCATATCCAAGGAGCTCTTTCGGCTCCAGGATATGGCCATCGGACCTGGCCCGCTCCAAGTCCTCACCCAGGTCTCCAAAAGTCAATGCGGGCGGCCCGCCATCGAACTCAAAGACGTCGATCATTTCGGAAACAAAGTCGAGGTTCTCGCTCACCGTTTCCAGATTGGAAAAAGGAAGCAGGCTTAACGCCTTTCTTTTTCCAGGAACCGACTCGCAATGGTGCGCCAGCCGCTCCAAAACCAATCCAAATTCCAATACCTTGAGGGTATGGAGTTTCATGGAAGCTGAATGACCCTTTGCCTAATACTTACTGCTGTTTTTTGGCCTTGTAATACTGATTCAACCTGTCGAGCGTCCTCATATCCTCGTCTGTCATGCCAAGCAAGGCCTCACCCTCGGCACCTTGACCCTGGGAAAGCATGATGCCCTTTTGCACCTCGGCCATGAATTCGCCAGACCTGGGGTGAATGACCGAGGTGTTGTTGTAGATGACAGGCACGAATCCGCGAATCGGCCTAGCCATGGCCGAACTCTCAATGGCGCTATCGATGCTTCTGAAAGGAGTCGGAAACAGAAAGAGAAGGAAAACCAGCGAAACCACCACAAGACCCTTAATTATTCCGAAGACTCCTCCGGTTATCTTGTTAGGCGCCTTAAGAGGCGCTATTTTTACAAGCTTGTAGAAGAAATGTCCCAGAAGCTTTAACAAGATAATGCAGACCGCCAGAACAAGCGCGCAGGAAACCATGTAAAGAACCGTGGGCGAGAAATTGAATTTGCCGTGCAATTGAGCGGCCAGCCAATCGGCGTTATTTACGGCGAAGACGACGCCGATGATCAAGCCGATGAACGTCGAAATCTCCTTGAAAGCCCCCCTCCTGTACCCGTTCAAGAACGCCAGAATCAGAATGAACAGGATGACCAAATCGATCCAGTTCATATCCCCTCCTAATTATTTGCCATCGAGCCTTGCCTTGACGGCGGCATTCACCTCTTTGCCGTCGGCGCGCCCACGAACCGCCGGCATAAGGTTCTTCATGACTGCGCCAAGGTCCTTGATTGTAATCGCGCCAGTTTCCGCGATAGTTTTATCGACCAGTATGTTTAACTCCTCGGTCGAGAGTTGTTCAGGAAGATACTCCTGAATGATTTTGATTTCTGCAGACTCTTTGTCTGCGAGGTCCGCTCGTCCGCCGCGTAAATATTCGTCCCCGGCCTCTTTCCTGCTCTTGACTGCGGTGCTAAGAGTGGTGACGATGTCATCTTGCGTCAGGTCGCGGCCGAGTTCAATCCGCTTATAGCTCAGGTCCGATTTTAGCATGCGCAAGACCTGAATGCGCAAATCGTCCCTGGCTTTCATGGCAGCCTTTAGATCCGATTCTAATCGCTCTGCGACGTTCATTCTCTGTTAAGAGCGCGACGCGACTTTTGTCTGGCCGCGTTCTGTTTTCGCTTACGCCGATCGGACGGTTTTTCGAAGTGCTGGTGCTTCTTGATATCGGACAAGATGCCAGCCTTCTCGCAAGACTTGGTGAAACGTCGCAAAGCTTTTTCAAACGACTCGTCTTCCCTGACACGAACGCCAGTCATTACATTCTCAACCCCCTCTCAACAGGTTTAAGATTATTGGACCCACGACCATCCTTTGAACAAAAATTACATTTAACTCGGTTCAAGTTAATGGATTGCGTTATGCCTGTCAAGAGAATTCTGAGTCTCAAGACGGGTTAACCCCAGTTTGCTAACTTTTTTAACCATAAAGTGTTACGAGAGAATATGCAGCCGCCTTCGAGTCATAGGCTATTTTATTATAGAACAACAGATTATGGAATGACGGTTATTTGCTCCTCGGCCCGTCTCTCTTTGGGATGCCCCAACGGCTTTCATTTTCTTCGAAGCCAATCAATTATGGCGTTACCCTATGCAACAGGCGGCCATGCAATCGACTATTCATCGAGAGAATCGTAGATGCTTAAGTAATCCCTGTAGCGAAATTCGGCGATAGCGGGGTCTTGATTCTCCAGGGCGCCCTTGATCCCACAGTTCGGCTCCCGGATATGCAGGCAATCATCGAAACGGCAGTCTTTTTCGAAGGGAGCGAATTCGGGAAAGTAATGATGAAGGTTTTTCCGGGTGATGCCGACCAGGCCGAGGTTTTTTAGCCCGGGAGTATCGGCGACCCAGCCGTCCGGAAAGATCTTGAAGAGATTGGAGCGGCTGGTGATATGCTTGCCGCGTTTTGTGGAAGACGAAATCATGCCGATTTTCAGGTTCAATCGGGGATTGATGCGATTGAGCAGGGATGATTTGCCGACCCCGGAGTGCCCTACCACGACTAAAGTTCCCTTTTCAAGAATTTTCCTAAGGCGATCAATACCCTCGCCGCTGTGAGCGCTGGCACAGATTACCTCATCGGAGATTCTTCGCCAAGCCGCAATCTTATTCGCTATCGAACGGACATCGGCTAAATCAACTTTGTTAATTACTATTAAAGGGTGAATCATGGCTTTGGCGGCCACGACAAGGAAGCGATCGATGAGTCCGGCGCTGAGAGGCGGCTGGGCGATGGAGGCAACGATGACCATGCGGTCAACGTTAGCGACGATGACCTGGATGACACCCTCATTCTCGACTGCCGGACGAGATATGACTGCACCGCGCCTGAGGATTCGCTCGATCGTGGCGATATCCATAGATCGTTGATGGACTTCGACGAAGTCGCCGACCGCGATGAGGGACTCGGCGGCGTCGACGCACTTCAACTTGCCGCGGACGACGGCCTGAACGACGAGGTCCCCGCACATGACGTCGACTCTCTGGCCGTAAATTCCGGTGACGCGTCCGATCGTGTTCGAATAATCTTTCGACATGTCCAACAGCATCGGCAAATATAATCAGATAATGCATTGAAGCTAAGGGAATTTGTACTCACGACGATTCAAATCATGAAAACGGCGGCGGTCGGGAGCACCTAATTGACTTGACAGCACTATACGCCACAGGCATATTTCAAAGGTTGTCCCGGAAGCGGCTGGGGTCGCCGATTTGAGCTCATTATGGAGGATCGATGAAGCAAGAGCATTCGATTTTGGCTGTTTTCATTGGCATAATCATTGTCTCCGGGGCGATCATATACCTTTCTCAAGGCTCACGCCCCGACTTGACCGTAGAGACTAACGCGCCGGAAGATCAGGGACCGTCACCAGGGCCTGACCCGACGAAAATTGGAGAGCATATTGAACACTTGAAAGAACAACTCAGGAGCGATCCCAACAATTACAACGTTTTGGTCGATTTGGGAAACTCGCATTATGATTTGAACGAGCCGGCTCTGGCCATAGAGTATTACGAAAGGGCTCTTCAGATTCGACCAAATGATGCCGGAGTTCTTGTGGATTTGGGAGCCATGTACAGGCAGAACGGCGATGCCGACAAAGCCATCGAGCTATTTAATAAAGCGATCCAGATCGATCCCCGGCTGCCGCAGGCCTATTTCAATCTTGGAATGGTGTTTCAAGTGGAAAAAGGCGATTCGGTATCGGCCGCAAAGGCCTGGAAGAAATATCTCGAGCTTGACCCGAACTCGCAGATGAAGGGTTTTCTGCAAGAGAGGATAAAGGCGGTTCTGGGAAGCTGACGTCGAGCACGTCCCGCAGCCATCCAACTCAACTCTAAATGATTTAAACGTTAATCAAGTATGGAGAAGTTCATTTCATATTTCTCGCTGGTGGCGCTGATCCTGGTCTTGATTCTCTTGACATGGGCCGTCATTCTCATGTACGAGCAGAAGACTCGCAAGACCACCGCCAGAAGCAGGCTCGCTGAATTGCGCAAAAAAATCGAGGCGCTTCCGGAGGCGACGGATGAGGAAAAGGTGAAGAAGGAGGCTCTTTATAAGGAACTTCACCTCGAATACCTCGACAATATCCTGGGTGAAATGGAGAAAATGCAGGCGGGTCTGGCCAAAAGAGAAGGGAAAAAAAGCAAGTCGCGCAAGTAAGCGAGGTGTAAAGAATATATGGAGCGATTCCCCATGAGGAAATTCGTTTTCTCGATTATGCTGGCCATGGCTTTGGGATGCGGCAAAAACAACGTCACCAATAACGATGACGGCATATCGGTGGTTATAACTCCCAGCAGGGCGGTTGTCGATTTTGGCAGCACGTTTCACTTTATTGTCGATGTCTACGGGACTGACAGCACCGATGTAACCTGGCTGGTTCACGAGGTGGCAGGTGGCGATTCGGCATATGGCACAATCGACCAGCAGGGAAACTATACAGCCCCGGATTCGGTGCCGACCGGCCTCGATTCGATTATGGTGACTGCGGTTCTGGTAGTGGACTCGACCCAAAGAGATAATGCCTGGGCGGTGTTGGTCGATCCCCAAGTGATATATGTGGATTTTCTCGGCTCAGACACAAGCGGCATCGGTTCCGAGCGCCAGCCTTACCGCACGATAACAAAGGCGTTGACACGGGCTCACTCGGGCCAGACGATAATGGTTAGCGCCGGAGAGTACGATGTTTTTGCGGGGGAGCGGTTTCCACTGAGGATTACATCGGGTATCTCCCTCGTCGGGGCCAGCCCCGATTCGACGTACGTAACGGGGCCGGGGAATCTGGACCCTCGCCAGGGGGCGATGATCCAGATCGATGGTTATGCCATTCTCATTCAGAATCTGCATATAAGGTCTTCCAATTCGCTGGGAGTCGGAATCTGGCTCAGGCCGGGACACTATACGCAGGTCGTGGGGAATAACATTTCAAACCAGTATATCGGGATTTTCGCAGACGGCTCGGCGCTGTCGGCATCGATAATCAGCAACAACGTTTTCACCGCGGATTCGATCGGAATTGTGGCTGCCGACTCCTGCACGCCCTTGTTGCGCAGCAACTCGATAACCAACTGCCGCAAGTACGGGGTCGAAATCCGGGGAATCAGCCAGCCCAATCTCGGCGACGACGATACCACGGGGGCCGGCCACAACACGATCAGGGATTGCGGCGACGCCTCTTATCACTACTTGATATACAACGGCAGCCCCAGGACGATAAATGCTATCGGAAATGTATGGCAGCTGCCGATACCATCCGACAACGACCAGTTCATCTTTGACGATGAGGAGTCACAGAACTCGTCGGGCGAGGTGATTTTGGAATAAGCTGCATGGCATCCATTGCCGGTGGAAGTCCGGCAGCCGGGATGGGCGTTCTAATAAAATCGTTGAAACTAACTAACCTGCTTCTGGATTTTTACCAGCAGTCGTCGGTGCCGCTTGAGGAGCAGTTCCAATGCGTTTCCATGTGTGGTAGGCGCGGCGATTTCACGTTCGAACTCAATTCTCCTCATAGCTGATTCGGTGTGTTTCAAAGCGGCCCTGGGGTTTTTCAGGCGATGCTCATGATGCTTGGCGAGCTCGACGTGCGGATAACATCCGAATCGTCCCGACTTAAGCATCTCTTCCCAGATGTTTTGAGCAGTCTCCCAATCTCGCGATTTTTTGGCTGCAAGGGCCCGCAGTTTGAGGGCATCATCGGCGATGTCGCGAGACGAAAACTGAGGTTTAACGCAGGATAATAGATCCAGGCTTGTGAGAAAGTCGCCGGCTTTGAGGAAAATCTGACCTAATGACAGAAGAAAAACATCATCCTCGCAGGAATGCTGCAGCGCCAGACCGATGCGACGCGATGTCTCCTGGACCAGCATATACAGACTGACGATATCCTCCCTATTGTGATTCAATATAGGAAGCAGAAGGTTATCATCTCGACTCTGGAGGTAATCGAAATATATCCTGGGGATTAGATAAGCGGGGACGTCGTCCGCCCTTTCGAAACCGAGTATCTTTTCCTCGAGGGCGATCAAGGAAAGCGAGTTCATATGGCGCCTGTACAGGCGACGGCAGGGATGGACGAAGTCGAGATGAACCCGATCGGCAAATGGAATCTCCAGGCGGTTGATGCGAAAGCGCGTGCGGAGAAGAGGCATGTCGAATGTTTTGCCGTTATAAGTGAGCAGAGCGGTCGTTTCGGCCAGATCCGACGCGAAAGCGGATAATTGCGCCGGCTCTTCATGAAAATCCCTGAGAATATATTGTCTGACAACAAATTGTTTACCGACCCAGAAAGCGATGCCGATAATGAAGCAATAAGTCCCTGATCCTCCGGCCAGACCCGTGGTTTCGGTATCGATGACGGCGATCTTTCGGAAATCGAAATCGGCGCTCCGCAGACTTTCGTCGAGAATCCTGAGAGCCTGGCCAGCCATCTCGGGCTCGAGGATGATGTTGCCATGCATATACCCGGGGTCATATACGGTTTCCACCATCCAAGTGGGGCCGAGTTTTGTTTTACGAATTTCCCCAGTTGGAGGAATCCTGAAAAGATCGGGTCTTGGCGCTTTCGGATAGGCGATCTGACTTCGCAGCGCATCATATAGACGCTTTTCGAGATCCATCCTATTTCAAAACCACGGCTTCGATTTTGGAAATGACCAGCGGGTGGGTTTCGATTTCGTATCTCTTGCGAAGAGCATCGAATGCAGGCTTGGTGCCGATTTTTCCCAGAGCCTCGGCGGCGAGCGCTCTGGCGCAAAAATCGTTGGAATTGATTATGACAGACAACGGCCCGACGAAGCGAGAATCGGAGAGATCGCCGCTAACTTCAATCGACAGATAATAAGCGATGGAATCGACAGGTTTTCTCAATGCGTTAAGCAAAGGCTCGATCGATGGTGCGCCGATATTGGCCAGGGCGGCCGCCGCCGAATAGCGCACGCCATAGTATGGATCGGAAAGCGCCCTGATTAAAGCCGGGACAGTGCCGGGATTTTTCAGATTGGAAAGGGCCACCGCGGCCGCGGTGCGGACCAGGTAGTCGCTATCGTCAAGCGCCACAAGCGCCGGGGCCACAGCTCGGCTGTCGGCTACCTTTCCGAGAGCGGATATGGCACCAGCTCTCATTCTGAAATCGGAGTCTTTGGTAAATCGAAGAAGGCCGTCGACAGAAGCTGTATCAGCCACTTCACCCAAAATCCGAGCGGCCAACCTTCGGCGATAAACATCGTTGGAACCGAGAGCATCAACCAGACCCGGCACCGCCGGATGGCCGATCAACTTGAAGACATCCTCGAGAGTCTGCATCTCACGGGCATCCTGGGTCGTCATTTTTTCGATCAACCGCGGAACCGCGCTTTCCCCCATCAAGCTTAAGGATTGCTTGGCCGGCTGCACTAAATCGCCGTAATAGACGCTTATACTCGAGGCCCTCACAAAAAGGGAATCGACTATATGATTAATTGAATCTGCCGGCGCCTGTGCGAAGGCGCTTGAGGCGACCAGAACTGTGATAACGACGAGTTTCATTTATCTATACCCACTCCCCATTTGGAATCGGACCACCAGGTGGAATCGCGCCCCTGGCCACCGGCGTAGCCATCTTTGCCACCCAGGTCAATAAATATACCAATGGATCCGTAGTCGCGGCGCGGCTGGCCGTACCCTTGCGTATTCTGATCCGAACGAACTACGTATGCATCGGCGCCCCGGATATCGGCGAGAATTCCCATCCCGTTGGCCGAGCCCGCGGCCTGCGAAAGATCGAAAGCGTTGTAAGAATCATTGCCATCAAGATCGACCAGTATCCCGGCCGCCCTATCATGCCCGCACCCTTGGGAAACGCCTTTGGCCGAGTAAATATCATCTCCTGAAACATCATATAGGATTCCCAGCGTCATATGCGTGGCGGCGCCCTGAGCGTACTGAAAGGAGACATACTGGTCGTTGCCGGCACCATCTGATAGCACACCCAGCCCGTACCAGTAGGACGAACCCTGACCGAAAATATCGGAGACATAAACATCATTACCCGACTTGTCGATCAGGAGCCCCACCCCTGCGGACATCTTGGGCCTGATTCCGTAGGCGAAACCTTGCGAAAGCGAAAGGTAGTGGTCTTTGTAGCGCAGAATATCCTTATATTTCCCGCCCGCAAAATAGGTATCGTTGCCATCGGAATCGAGGAGAACGCCTATACCATCGACGAAGCCGAATCCCTGAGCGAATAGCGCCCCCTGGTACAAATCGTTGCCGGCGTCGTCGCGCAGGATTCCAACACCGAAGCAACCCGCCCCCTGGGTAAAGGTATCCCCAAAATACTTGTCGTTACCGGCCGCATCCCAGAGCACCCCGACACCGAACAGCCCGGAGCCGAGAGAGAACGATCCGGCATCGTAGGTATCATCTCCGTTATAATCGACTATTATGCTGCCGCCAAAGAAGTACGGAGAAATCCTGTTTCGAGGAAAGTTATAGACATCATCACCCGAATAGTCAATGATGTAGGTCTGATGCCCGACACCATCGAGATTGATATCATAAGTATCGTTTCCGCCCGGGTCGATGACAACAAACAGGTCTCCGTCATAATGGCTCGCTGTGGTGTCGCCAATAATGATCTCCCCATAGTCAGTCATCAGCGAAAATCTATATGCCGACGGCGGGATTACAGGTTTTTTCGTCAACGATGTCTCGAGGAAACTCAGTACCTGGTCGGCAACCTCGCCCCTGCCCTGCAACCCGTCGAGGAGATTCACCAAGCGAGCGGCCCAGCGGTCCTCATACTGCGCTATGCTATCCAGCTCGTCAACCGACCGAAACTCGTCATTGCGGTTTTCCTCGAGTAAAAGCGTAACACCCTCAATAATCGAATCCTTCTGACTCTGGGAATACCTGTCAAGAGCCTCCCAATTGGAGGGATCGACGGCTCCCGCAACCTTCATCAATTTCTGGATCAGGAATGCCCCGGCCTCGCCAAGCCGTGATGTTTCCTGCTTGTTCATCCTCAAAGAATCAGCGTTATTCGCTGTCGAGCGCGACGATCGGCTCGTCGCACCAAAAGGGCCAAGGCAGCCACGTTTGATATCTGAAAAGCCCTTGAACTGCAGCGTGGAGCCGGCGTAATTGATGATGCTCAAAGGCTCCTTCATCAAAGTGTCAATCTCGGGCAAGCGGTATGTGTCCTCCTCCAAGTAATCGCCCCTGAACGTCAGATCGCCACGATGCATCTTGAGGGCCTTGAGACTCAAGTCTATAGCCTGCTGGAGCGAATCGAGAGGCACAAAAGCAGTTGAATCGGGGAGAGATTCCTGAGCAAACAGAGGACCACAAATCAAAACAGCCAAAAGCATGATTTTTTTCATGCGGCCATTATAAAACGGTCAAGGCCAGGAGTCAACAGATAACGCTGCGGCGTAGCGGCCCCCGCCATTGCGCGGGGCATTTGCCCCCGGGCAATCTCGGGAGTCGGGTTCTTGGCAGGCTCACCAGCATCAACGACATCAGCAGGGCCAATCACAGCTCACCCGAGATTGCCCTCCCGCCGAAGGCGGGGCGCAATGGCGGCTGTGACGCACGGTAACGCGATTTCGATATCAGTACAGCCCGTACTTGCTGATCCTATCTCGCAGGGTATTCCGAGATATTCCCAGCAGTTCCGATGCCTTGACCTGGTTCGAGCCGGTGTAGCGCAAAACTGATGATATCAGCGCCTTCTCAAAGCCCGATTGTAGATGATGATAAATGTGACTCCCCGAGATATTCACGATTTTCTCGAAATTCGGGGCCAGAATTTCCGAGAACATTTTGGCGTAGTCAGCCTCGATTTGTTCCAGGTCGATTCGGACTGTCTCACGGTGTTCCGATAGGACCGGAAAATCCTCTGGGAGAAGGACTTCCCCTTTGGCCATGACAACGGCGGTATGGATGTTATTTTCCAGCTCTCTTATGTTGCCCGGCCAGGAATATCTCACCAGGCCCTCCAGCGCGGCTTTGGAGATTCCCGCGATTTCCTTCCCGGTTTCCCTGGCATAGATTCTCATGAAATGGTCCAAGAGAAGCGGTATATCCGTTCGCCTTTCGCGAAGCGGGGAAAGATAGATAGAGACGACTTTCAAGCGATAGAACAAGTCGACCCTGAACTTCCCCTCTTTTATGAGCGAAACCAGCGACTTATTGGTGGCCGCAATCATGCGCACGTCAACTTTGATGGTCTCGGTCCCGCCGACGCGCTCGAATTCCTGCTCCTGCAGAACGCGCAGGACTTTCGATTGCGTCAGAGGGGACATATCGGCGATTTCATCCAGGAGGATGGTGCCTCCGTTGCAAACCTCGAATTTCCCCAATTTGCGGGTGTAGGCCCCCGTGAACGCCCCTTTCTCATGGCCGAAAAGCTCGGATTCCAAAAGCGTCTCCGGCAGGGCGGCGCAATTGACCGACAAGAATGGCTTGTCTTTTCGGAGCGAGTTCTTGTAAATCGAACGGGCGACAAGCTCTTTGCCTGTGCCGGATTCTCCCATGATCAGGACTGAGGCGTCCGTGGCGGCGACTTGTCCGATGATTTTGGCGATTTCCACGATTTCCGGCGAACGGCCGATTATCTCGCCTTCGATGATTCCCGGTTCCATGGAAAACGTCTCCAGGCCTTTTAGATGGCTTGATTTTTTCATCACGCGGTTGACGAGGGTCGCTATTTTGTCGAGGTTGAACGGTTTGGTGACGAATTCGTATGCCCCTGATTTCATAGCCTCGATAGCCGCCTCGGTGGAGACAAATCCGGTCATGATAATAACTGGAAGGGTAGCATTTATCTTCTTGATCTTGTTGAGAAGTTCAAGCCCGGAATAATCAGGCAAATTGACATCGAGCATGACCAGCGAAAGCTCAGGATCGGAAAGCTTAAGCAATGCCTCAGCGCCCGTCGTGGCGACTTTCATTTCATAATCAAAATTATCGAGACATTCTCCCAAAGCCGTCACGATTTGAGGATCGTCATCGACGACCAAGACCGATTTCTTGTCCATACCCCTCAATTTCCAGGAACACGAAGTCATCCCGGATGTTAGAAGACAATCTCGCCCCCATTTACGGGAAAGACCCGCTATTCTATTACATCGGCAGTCTATGGCAGGATTTTACCTGTAATAGCCGGAGAATTCTAAATTTGAGGGCTTGGAGAGGTTAACCCAGCCAGCTCCGAATCAGGGCTGCTATCTCATCGGAGGACCGGGCTCGGAATTTTTCTCCCCTTACAGAGTTCAGAAAAATGGGGCCAAAAGACGTTGTCTCCACGCGGCTATCGAGAATCACAACGCATCCGCGGTCGCTTGCGGTGCGGATAAGACGACCAAAACCCTGGCGGAATTTCACCACCGCTTCAGGCAATGACAGCTTTGCGAACGAACTTTCGCCGCCGCGTTCGATTCTCTCCAGGTTGGCCTTGAACCAGGGCCTGTCCGGCACCGTGAAGGGAAATTTGAACAATACCAATAGTTCCAGAAGCTCTCCGGGAAGGTCAACCCCTTCCCAAAACGTGTCGGTGCCAAACAACACTGCTTTCTTTGAGGATTTGAATCGCCGGAAAACTCGCTCGGAACTGAATGACCCCTCCTGGTGGAATAGCTCCATTCCGGCATTTTCTATTGTCTTGCTCAGCATCTGGATGGAGTTTTGCAGCGAGCGATATGACGTGAACAACACCATGGCCTTCCTGGCGCCAGCCAAGAGAATATCGGACAGGGACTGGTTCGCGGCCTGATCGAATTCAGGGCGTTTCGGAGATGGCAAATAGCCTGCCGATATGACGGCGACCTGGGCATCGATATCAAAAGGGGAATCAAGGCAGATCGATGATAGTCTATCTTTCGAATCCAGGTCCAAACCCAACCTCTGAGTTATATAATCGAAATTGCGATTGACACTCAGTGTGGCCGATGAGAACACCACCGTTTTCAAATGATCATAAAACCTTTTGTCCAGCAAATTGCCAACGTCAAGAGGAGCCGATAGGAGCCTCGGGCTGTAACGAGGCGAAGACGGCTTTTCTATCCAGTAAACATAGTCGGGCGATGAGGCATAGAGAACGTCCTCGGCTTGCCCTCTGAACGATCTCAAGTCCGAAAAGAACGCCTCCAGACGGATGACTGCATCCCGGCGCTTTGCAATACTGTTTCCCTCTCGAAGATTGGCTATGAGGGTTTCGATTTTTTCCAGGAGACCGTCGATGCTGGAGATCAACTCATCTCTCTCATCAATAGCGCAGGGGTTAGCCCCTGAAGTATACGCTATCTCGCGGGCTTCACTGGAGCTCGAAAGCGCCTGAATTTTCAATGAAAGTGCCTCGAAAAAACGCGCCGACGCGTGATTGAGATTCGATATCGCATCGATCACCCTTTCGACAGTATCAATCAATTCGTCGCCCGGTCTCTCTGAAGCCAATCCGATCTTAAGACTTATCAAGAACCCCGATTGCCTGGGGCGTGACGAGTACATACCCGCAAGCGACCCGTCAAGTGTTCTCTTGTCAATGACATTTCCCAGGTAGGATGCCGCCACCTTTTCGAGATTATGCGCCTCATCGAAAACAATATTGCCAGCCCCTATGGCGATCTCACCTCCTGAGACGAAGTCGGCGAAAGTCAAGTGATGATTGGTCACCACCAGCTGCGACGACAGGGCTTCCCGCCGCACTTTCAAAAGAAAGCAACGGTCCGCAAAAACGCACCCCTGGCCAAGGCAGAAGCTCCCCTCGCACGAAATTCTGCTCCAGATATAATGGTTGTGCGAGGGGTTAAATCCATTGCACTCGGAGATATCTCCAGTTCTGCTATTCTTAACCCATAGGGTGAGGGCCGAGAGCGACTCTCTATCCCTTTTGTCGAACGCGACTTCAGCCTCCGCAAGCAACTCATGATACTTGTACAGGCAAATGTAGTTGCCTTTCCCCTTGAGAAGAGTTGCTTTGAACTGATACCCCACAGCTACTTGTATTTGAGGCAGGTCTTTATAAAACAACTGAGCCTGAAGGCTTTTGGTCTGGGTGGATACGACGACCCTCTCCCTGTTAAGCGATGCCCACCAGGAAGCCGGCAAAAGGTAGGCCAGGGATTTCCCCACACCGGTCGGGGCCTCGCAAAGGAGAAAAAGAGACTGGTTGAATGCCTCGGCCACTTTCATGGCCATCTCTGCCTGCTGGGGACGATATTCATATGAAGGGATTCTCTTCGCCAGAATCCCGCCGGGAAGGAAATGGTTTTCCACGGCGACGGCATCTATTCGGACATAATCCTCCTGCTTCTGCGGAGGAGTCTCTCCCATGACGTTGTCCGGATACAATTCGCCCGCTTCGGCGACCTCGGGTTCACCGGGAATGATCGATACCTCACCCGCTTTGCGAAGAATGACCTTAGGATTCACGGCAGAAATCGATTTTCTGAATAGATCGATGAAATCGGCACCTAACAGAAGACGCCCCAAGCTCTCTCTGGCGGCGGGACTTAAGGCGGCCAGATGCCCCAGCAATTTGATATATATCTCTGCCGTGGCGAGCGAATCGTCCAGGGCCCTGTGGCCCCTCTTGCGGCTGACATCGAATTGAGCAACAAGACTCGGTAGACTATACCGCGCCAGACGCGGAAAAAGTGCCCGCGACAAAATCGCCGTGTCAAGCGTCCTCGCTTCCAGTATGCCGAATCTTTTCTTCTCGAGACGCTTCTTCAAAAAGCCCAGATCAAACGCAACGTTATGCCCTACTATCCACGGCCCTTCTTCGACAAAGCCTATAAAACTCTCCAGAACCTCGTCCAGACCCTGGCAGGATTCCACCATTTGATTCGAAATGCCGGTCAGTCGGGTAATCTCGGGAGATATGCGAGTCGTCGGCTTGACGAGAATCGACATCTGATCGACCCTCTCGCCATCTGCATAGCGGACCGCGCCGAGCTCTATGATTTCGTTTAGCGATGGATCAAGGCCTGTCGTCTCGATATCTATCGCCGTGAAGGAGTCGAATCCTTTCATCGCTGGATAACAATCATTCTTATGTCCGTCAATTCCTCTATGGCGTATTTGAGTCCTTCACGTCCCAGGCCGGACATCTTGACGCCTCCATAGGGCATATGGTCGGCTCGATATGTGGGAACGTCGTTGATAATAACACCGCCGACTCTGAGTCGAGCGATAGCCTCATTTATGTTGTCGATGTTCTTGGAGAAGACGCCTGCCTGGAGCCCATAGATCGAGTCGTTCGCCATATCGACCGCCTCAGGGAAATTGCTGAAAGGCACCACGCAAACGACAGGGCCGAAGACCTCGCGATTCATCACCTTCATTTCGTTTGTAGTGTCGACCAGCACTGTTGGCTCATAAAATGACCCGTGGCGCTTTCCCCCCACCAAAGCCTTGGCTCCGGCCGATATCGCCTCGTCAACCCAGGACTCAACCCGAACCGCGTCGCTCTCGGAAATCAGCGGCCCGATATCCGTATCCTCATTCAAAGGGTCTCCCGAGACGAGGGCCCGGACAGCGGGAACGAAGCTTGCCATAAAGTCGTCATACACCTCTTCCGCCACGAAAATTCGTTGAACAGAAATGCAAACTTGCCCGGCATACGAGAATCCGCCGGCCACCAATTTGGGCACCGCCGACACGAGGTTTGCGCTGGCGTCGAAAATGGCGGCCGAATTGGAGCCGAGTTCGAGGATTAACCGTTTAATGCCGGCGTTCCTTGCAATCTCAAGCCCAACCTCAGCAGAGCCGGTAAATGTTATCGCCCGGATGTCATCGGACTTGACCAGAGACATGCCGACGCAGGTTCCCGGGCCATAGACGAGATTAAATGCGCCCGCGGGTAGTTCGGCTCTTGAGATCAACTCGGCCAGCATAAAAGCCGTCAAGGGCGTATAAGAGGCCGGCTTAAGTATCACCGGACATCCTGCCGCCAGCGCCGGCGCCACCTTGTGGGCGACAAGGTTGAGAGGAAAATTGAATGGCGAAATCGCTGCCACGTTTCCTGCTGGCACCCGGAGATAGAATCCGTACTTCGATTCCGAGCCGACAGCGGCGTCAAGGCGAATCGAGGCACCTTCTATTTCACTTGCGCACGAGGCGGCGAACTTGAAAGTCTGCTGGGCCCGCCGCACTTCGGCCCTGGCCTGCTTGATCGGCTTCCCGGCCTCGATGGCGATCATTTCCGCGAATTTCGATTCCTCCTTCTTCAGGCCCAGGGAGATGAATTCGAGCATGTCGGCTCTTTTGTGAGTTGGCATTGTCTCCAGCGCCTGCCCGGCCTCGGTGCAGGCGGCCACGGCCATCGAGACCAACTCTTCGTCGGCAACGGGAAAACTTCCGGCGCATTCTCCAGAGTATTTGGCCGCCACGCGCTCCCTATGATCGGCGTCGATGAAGTGACCGCCGATATACAGCTTCGCATCTATCATACAACCGCCTCCGCCAGCAATTATATCAGGCTGCATTTCACGCCGCAAGGACAAAAAAGAGTCAGGGGCCAATTATAGGGGTCAGCAGTGGAAGAACGGCGAATCCTGGCAAAAAAAGGGGGTGAAGAATCACCCCCATCCAAAACCGATTAGAGCACGGGCCTCAGAAGTTCATCTGCCATTTTGAATCTGTGGTGTGAAATGGTCTCTGATTCTCCCGTTTCCTGCCTTTGCCGGGCCCCCTGGTGGGCAATCGGCGCAAAAACCGAGCTCAGGTCCGACTCCTTTCAGGAAGTTAACGAAGTAGGTAATATCGACGCCATTGAAGAGGCAGTTGCTGTTGACGTCTCCGCTGACGTAGAGATCCGCGTGCGGCGGACAAGGACAAAGGCTTGATGGCGCCTCACCAAAACCCTTGAAGAAGTTTACGCTATATGTGATATCGACGCCGTTAGCATCGCCATTGCCGTTCACGTCACCGGGAATGTAATCGCAGCCACCCAAAACATAAAGTGTCACAAGGAGGCTGTCGGCAATTTCTTCATCGGAAGCGATAACCACAAACGTTGTGTCGGCGGCGCCGAGCGGAGGAACTCCCAGCAGGTTGTTGTCCACTGCAATCAGCCAGCTCGGATAATCTGCGAATGCGATTGCGGGCACGGTACCGTCGGGGTCTTCCGCAGTGCCGACATAGGCATAAGGCACGTCCACGGTGGCGGTGTCCACGGCCTGAGAAGTGACGTAAGGCGGATCATTGACGGGGATGACGTCGACCTGGACCTCCAGGGTATCCGCCAGGAATCCATCGGATGCAGTCACCACGAACGACGTGTCGGCGTACCCCTCGTGAGGCGTGCCGGAAACGTAGCTATCGACCACCGTCATCCAACTGGGGACGTTGATGATCGCAATGGTCGGAATTGTGCTGTCGGGGTCAACCGCGGAGGCGAGATATTCAAACATCTCATCCTCGATGGCGGTGCCCCATGCGGGTGATGTTATGTGCGGAGGTTGGTTGCCAGCATGAATCGTAACCGCCACTAATTGAGTGTCAGCGAGAGACCCATCGGATGCGATTACATCAAACGTCGTGTCGGGCGCTCCCACCGGCGTCGTGCCGATGAGCGAGTCTCCGTGTACCGTCAGCCAGGATGCAAAGTCGGCAAAAGACAACACCGGCAATGTCCCGTCGGGGTCGCTGGCGGTGGCGACGTAAATGAATGGCTCCCCCTCAACGGCCGAAACGGAATCGGCAGACGTCACTATGGGAGCATCATTGACAGGAATAACCGTGACCTGCACAACCAGCGTGTCCGAAAGGCTTCCATCGGAAGCGATAACTGTGAAAGAGGTGTCCAGATCGCCTTCAAGAGGAGTACCCGATATGGTATTGTCCGAGGGTGCCATCCAGAAGGGGTAGGCGGCAAAAGCGATGGTAGGAGTTGTGCCATCTGGATCGGCGGCAGAAGCAACATAAGTGAAAAGCTCATCTTCGACGGCCGTGGCCGTGTCCAGCGACGTCACGTAGGGAGCATCGTTGACAGGTGTTACATTGACAATCACGATCATCGTGTCGTTAAGGCCGCCGTCAGATGCAATTATTCTGAACGACGTGTCCGGGTATCCTTCAAGAGGTGTGCCGGAAACGGTATCGCCCAGGACAGACATCCATGACGGGTAAGAATCAATATTGATTGTTGTCAGAGCTCCTTCCGGATCATATGCCGTCGCCACATAAGCGAACGGGATATCCTCCGTCGCCTCGGCACTTGAGGGGGATGTGATTACAGGAGGATCATCGACATGTATAACGGTCACCGAGACTCTCATCGAGTCGGCGTATGTTCCGTCAGAGGCAATGACCCCAAAACTGGTATCGGCTGCCGCTTCCGGAGGCACACCGGATATTTGCGCTCCCGATGGACTGAGCCAAATAGGATAGGCAAAAAAGCCGATGGCCGGAGATGTCCCGTCGGGGTCGATGGCGGTGCCGGTATAGGTGAAAGCCAGATGCTCGACAGCGGTGGCGGTGTCAAGAGATGTCAAGTAAGGCGGGTCATTTACAGGCAAGACCGTGACGGCTACGATTTGGGAATCGGCGAGATAACCGTCCGATGCGATGATCCTGAACGAGGTGTCCCCCATTCCCTCGAGGGGCGTGCCGCTGATGGTATCCCCGAGAACACTCAACCAGATAGGATAATTGCTCAAAGATAAGACGGGAGTGACGCCATCGGAATCCATGGCGGCGGCCACATATGAGAAGAGAATATCCTCGGTGGCAGTTGCTGCCGGCGGCGATGTGATCACCGGGGGATGATTATACCGTCTGAGCGTTGGAGAAACCTCGCTTGTGTCATTTGGAGTGACCGGTACGCCCGCGACTGTCGTATCGTAGTAATCGGTGCGGCGGAAACTGACATTATAGGTAGCAGCGTTCAGACGCGATGAATAATGCCCGTTAGCGTCAGTGTAGACCGAGTCTATAGCCAGAAGAAGCCCTTCGGAAAGTCCTTCGTCCTCTTGAACAAACTTGCCGTCGGCGTTCTTTAATTTGGCGGATCCGGTGTTAAAGACGACGTAGACGCTCTCAATGGGAGCTGCGCTTGAGTCGCGCACGGTGCCGGCGATCCATCCTGGAAGCTGCTGCATGACAACATTGAGCGTGGTGGTATCGCCGGGAGTGATGTTGACACCGCCAATCGTGGTGTCACGGTAGTCCGGGTTCGTGAACAGTATGCTGTAAGTCCCATCGGTTATGCCATTGATTCTATAGAAACCTCCAGCATCGGTAGTATCTTCTTTGCCCGCGCCTTGCACTATGACCCGAATATCGGGTGCGGGGTTAGATGGCGCCTTCGTAACTGTGCCTTTGACGGTCCCGGGTAGCCTTTGCATCGTCATGTTCAGTGTCGTCGTGTCGCCGGCGGTGACAACGATGCCGGCGACGGCGGTATCGCGGTGATCAATGTGCGTAAAAGTGACGCTGTAAGTATCAGGTGGAAGTATGACGGAGTAGGAACCGTTCGATGCCGTTGTGTCCCAGGCATTACCCGCGCTTCCAACAGCGTGAACATAGGCGCCATTGACGGGGCCATGCGAATCGGAGACGATTCCAGTTATGGTGCCGTTTTGAATCGTGTCGCATTGAGGCGAGGTAAGGCGGATATCATCGATGTTCCATCCGCAATATTGCCAGGCTCCGTCGGTGGAACCGATTCCGAAACGGATTCTGAAATTCGCATTATTGTCTGCATAGGAAGAGACATTATACTTATTCTCGCTCCAGGCCGACTCGTCAATGGTCACTGAGCCATTGGAAAACAGGGTCACCCACGATGAGCCGTTATATACCTGGAAATAGGCGTGATCATAAGTATTTGTTTCGACCCCAAGCCATCTGTAGAAACTCAGAGAGATATTGTAGTAGCCGGTGCAGTTGATGGTCGGCGATGTCACCCAATAGGTGGAGCCTAAATTGGCGCTGTAGTCCCCTCCGCTTCCGGAGGTGAGATCATTGCCAAGCAGTCTGTTGTTGCTGGAGGGGCTGTGGTCAGCGGCCGGGTCGGGGCCGCCATAGCCGTCCGAGCCGGAGCCGCCGGTGGCAACTCCGATTGTCCATTCGCCGGAACCTCCCAAGCCACTCCATCCTTGATTGCTGGAGAAATCGTCATTGTAAAGGGCTACGACCCCCGTGGCGCTTATGGTTGTGTAATAGACGCTGGGAGCGTTTTGGGGGTCATTGACTGTATTCCCCTGAGTTGTCTGGGCGCTGAAATAGTAATTCACCGTTGTTCTGCAAGTGAATGCCGGAAAGATGGCATCGTAAACATTGGGGGAAATCTGCGTCATCGCAATCGTGACCCATCCGGCGCCTGCGTTATAATGTAGCTGCCCTGTATTTGGCTGTGGATTTTGGGCAATACCATAAACTTCCACCCTGACGGTCGTGCCGCCAAAAGGATGGACAAATTCCGGGAGGCCGTTGGGATAATTGAACCCCAGAAGGTTCAGCGGAGGGCAATCCATATTATGGATGCCGAAACCGGCGCAGATTTCGGAATGATGCGGCGTGCCGTTATCGATATTGCCATCGTCGTCATCGAGAGTCAGATAGTCGATCGTAATGCTGGGAGTGATCGACGTCCCGGTGTGCAGCAGTATCGCGTTGATGGCAAGGTTGGAAATAATACTGCGGTAAGTGGTCGGATTGGTAATGGCGAGCTCATTTCTGGTTTCCCAGACGCACCCGGAAAGAAGCTGACCGCAATAGTGAATTTCGCCGCTGCATTGGTACTGAATGTTATTGTCGGCGTTACGCAAGGCCTGGTTGCAGGGACCATAGAATCCCCAGGCGGCCCCGGGATCATCAGTGATGAGCAATCCCATGACATCACCCATCCCCTCGCCGTACTCTCCCTGGCCACTGCCGCCCATCTGCACAAGATGATGCCCATATTCATGATGCACTACGGTCGAGAACGCCGTATTCGGATATCCGCTGGCGGCCCGGCAGAAGGTGATGGAGACACCATCATACCAGGCGTTTCCGGGGCAATAGCCGGTGTTGTCGTTTACATAGACGGGGAAATCGGTCTGATTGTATATCGTTGGGTAGGAGGGATTGTATCTGAGAGTATAGTCCCTGACGATATTGGCGTGAACGTATCCATTGACCTCCGCCCTGGTAAACTCTCCATTGGTCTGGTTATGCAGGAAGTTCACCGGTCCCGGGGGAGTTACCGATTGCGATAAGTAACTCTCGGAACCAGCCTGGTTCCAAACCTGGAACCAACGCCCTCTGACATAGGAGAGCACTGTCACAGGTGAGCTGCCGCCATTGGGGATAACAAAGTTTCCCGCGGAATCGGCGAAAGCAACGTTGCCGCCCTGGATATAGACGCGCGCCCAGGGGTGGATAGTTGGAATTTCGTTGCCGCATTGCTCGGCCCCGAAGTTCTCGGTAGCGTTCCCTTGCACGTTGCCGATGACATCCACGTCTATCAACTGATCTTCCTGATACAGAATTTCGCCAGTCAAGGCGTCCAAAATATACCTGTATTTGATGGTCGCGTGGGGGGCGTCGGCCGCAACGAATTCCACGCCGACTTTGGGCTCGACCTTCAAGTCATCGACGCCCGCCCAGATGACTTTTCGCGGCTGCGTATACTGGGTGTATTGAGGCGAGATTCCAGCAAAGGCCTGTTGAACAGAGCGAGGGTCGGCCGAGGCTGCCGACGGCTCGACTTGAAATTCACCGAGGTCCTTGAGCGACGAGGCCGCCAGCACCAGGGGATATCCCGGTTCATTGCGCACCAGCAGCCTGAGATCCGCCAAATATATAGGAATACCATCTTTATACTGCGAATAGTAAACCAGGGTGAATTTGTACGTGCCCGTTTCCCGGAGATACATGAGGGGCTGGACGTTTCCATCGCGAATGACATAGCTCTCGGGCAGAAGCTCTCCGGCGTCGACTCCAAGCATAGGCGCGTAACTTGTCCTGAACCTTTCGGCAGTCTCTACAGGGCTGGCGCCCGAGCCAAAAGTCTGGCCGTAGATTCGTGTCAAGCGCGTTCCGTCATGATAAAACTGCGTCTGAGGATAATTCGCCGCGAAATCATCGACTGCAGCCCTGCGCATCTGGTAATCGACCGCCGGGGAAACCGAATAGGCGGTTGCCAGAAAGGCAAGAATGAACAGAATAGTAGGTCTGATGGTTTTCATCGCAATCTCCGGGTAGATTTGATCGGTATTTTTCAAGTTAGATGTGACTTTGGCCATTAGTGTCGCACCGTACGGCGCGTTATGCCCGTTTGGTGCTGTCCCCCCCTGAAATTCAAATCGACTCAAATCGGGTATTCGGGCTGAGCTTTTCAACGTATCGGTCAAGATGTCGCAAGAGCGAAGCTAATTATCAAGCGCCCTGATGATATTCCCATTCTTCAAGATTGTCAAGCCCTTATATATATTATCGGATACAACGCACGCTGTTCTTAACGCAATCATAAGATGATGATAGACCATAAAATAAAAGCGCCGTCAGGGGTTGGCGGCGCCATGGGTTTCTACGAGTGTAAGATGGCCTATTTGAGCAGCGTTACCTTTCTGCACTGCACGAATTCGCCCGCCTGGAGCCTTAGCAGATAGACGCCAGAGGGAACATCATGGGCAGCCCAGGTGGTCTGGTAATAACCGGGCAGTTGCGTCTCATTGATGAGGGTAAATGCGTGTTTATGGAGAAGAGGATATCAAGGCGATAGCGGAGACCAGTACAAAAAATCTGGCTTTCATTAGGCCTCCTTTTCCCCATCATGGGGAGTTTAGATTTGTGATTTACCGGCAGTTTCCTTCAATAAGCGCCGGCCCATTATGGAAATAATTGACAAAGTATGTGACATCTACCCCGTTTACCTGGCAGGTCCCGTTGACATCGGCCAGATAGACATCGGGCGGCAGCCAGGGAGCTATCCCCTTGAGATAGTTCACCAGGTAAAGAGGGTCCAAGAGATTAATCTCGCAGTCGCTATTCATATCGCCGAGGATGCCTCGGCCGGGAGCGTATTCCCTGATAGTAGTCCCGGAGAGCAAACCTCTGTCAAATACGAGTTCGCCCCAGCCATTGCTGTTCGTATCGTAAACGCGCATGTCAGCTCCCGGAAGGTCGTCGAAAAGCAGAAGCAATCGAAAGTTGTTATCTCCGAATGCTTTGAAGAGACCAGCCCGTGTGACCGCATTGACCGCCAACTCGTCAATTCCGTCCCGGTCGAAGTCCCAGAGACCGATCCCCCCGTGCTCCCAGGCGTTGCCAGGAATTGAGTCCACATACACTTGTTCGAACTGGTTGTCTCCAGTGGTCTCGAAAAAGTAGTAGAAAAAGCCCCCCCTGGAGATGGAGTTGCTCATGACCACGAATTCCTTTCTGCCGTCCTGGTCCATGTCGGTTGGTCCCACGATAAAATTCGCGTTGTAATGGCTCACCTGCCCCCTCCAAACCTGCCGGAAACTGCCGGGGGCAACGCATTCATAAGC
>Ga0315289_10001838_pt1 | contig 33057 bp, 33 predicted proteins | sample YL17G11_40_MG_FD_203452 | JGI IMG/M metagenome (GOLD analysis project Ga0315289, IMG submission 203452) | Sediment microbial communities from Yellowstone Lake, YNP, Wyoming, USA - YL17G11_40 | ecosystem: Environmental > Aquatic > Freshwater > Lake > Sediment | place: USA: Wyoming | collected... | reverse complement strand
GAAGAACATGGGAATCGTTCTCGACCAGTTTGAGGCGATCCCGAAAGACACCCTCCCACACGAGTGGGCGCGCGCGTGTCTGCCCCACCTGCGCCGCGCCCTGGCACTGGCCCGGGATGAGGAAGCGATGCGCCGGCTCGCCGAGGTGGCGCTGAGCAGGCTGGCTCCCCTGGCAACCGACGCCGGGGAGTACGTGCGGAAGATGGACTGGAATAACAAACACGAGCCCAAGCACCTCTGGGAGCAGGTCTCGTGGGTCAGGGCGGTGGCCCTTTTTCTCGGGGGAGGCCCCGGTAGAGCGCAAGGCGGACATCTATGAGTTGCGCCGAACGGCCCTGGCCGAGTATCACATACGATCCACAGACATGCCACTGAGCTGAGAGGGAGTCTATGACACTCATTGTCCTCGTGCGTCATGGTCAGACGGAATGGAATCGGGTTGAGCGCTTTCGCGGACAGGCGGACGTGCCGCTGGAAGAGACAGGCCTGGCCCAGGCCGAGGCGACGGCGCAGCGCATCGCGGCGGAGTGGAGGCCGGTGGCCGTCTACTCCAGTCCCTTGTCGCGGGCAGTTAAGACGGCCGAGGCGATTGCCCGGCAGTTCGGATTGTCGGTGCAGATCCATCGCGGCCTGACCGACATCAACTACGGCCAGTGGCAGGGGCTGACGCCCGACGAGGCCAGGGAGCGTTGGCCGGAGCTGGTGGATGCCTGGTATCGCACGCCCGAGACTGCGCAGATCCCAGGCGGCGAGACTTTGAACAACCTGCGCGTCCGCACCATGGAGGCGGTGCGTGAGCTGGCTGCTCGTCACCCTGGCAAGACCATTGTCCTGGTGGGCCATACCGTGGTCAACCGGGCGATCTTGCTGGGTGTGCTTGGCCTGCGCAATCACCGCTTTTGGCGCCTGAGGCAGGACACCTGCGCCATCAACGTGCTGGAGGTGGATGGCGACAACTACACCCTGGTGTCCATGAACGACACGTGTCATCTTAAGGGTCAGTAGGGCGATGAGTTCTTACTGCCCGGATTGCTGGGGGGAAGTGCCAGCGGAGGCGGAGTGCTGCCCCGCGTGCGGGCGCGCGCGCGAATACAATTTTAGGTAGGTTTCCCCCAATGCACCAATCAAGTAGACCTGAACCCGTTTAGGTTCAAGTCCGGCCCAGCCCACTTTATCCCATAACAAATACTTTTGGAATAAAATTTTAGGTGGATACCCCCCAGTCCACCATCTCTACTCGATGATTCTTATAGGCGCCCATGGACTACCTGAATGACGGTTTTTCCGTCCATTCGGCGATACCCCCTACGTTTTTTCACGGGACGCTATATCAAGCCAGTTGTTATACGGCGAAAAAAATTCCATCTTTCTCCTCCTCACGGTCTCCAAGCGGATGATTCGTGGATTTGGCGGTGCCCGGGGGCTCGTCTAATGGCGGTTTTTTCGTCCAATAGACGATACCCCCTACCTTTTTTCGCACCGCCCTCATCGGCGGCGTTGACGCATATCCTCATCAGCGATGTCGCAGGTTTGGGCGACGCCTCTCAGGCTGCCTACGTGGAGTCGTAGAGAACATGAGTTGTGGTTCGAGGGTTAATTTCAAATGAGTAACACGCCCTTATGATCGCCATGCAGAGAGCAGACGCCCTGATGGCGAGAATCCAGAGAATGCCGAACTCCACGTGCATGTTCGTCAGTTTTAACTCGACCGGCGAAGCCCTCGAAGTCCTCAAGAAGCTGTCCTTCATAAAGGTAGACTCCAAGGGGTTGATGCTGCCTCCACACGTCCTTTGCGAGGTCTTCAAAACCACCACAGGCGCATCCGTGATAATCGGCGGCACGGTGTCCGTCGCGGAGTACCAGGAGATGTTCACCGTCTTCAATAGCCACGGGAAGATAAGGTCCATCGCGGTTCCTGACCCGTTCAAGAAGGATGCACAGGCGAAGCCAGAGAAGAAGCCCGCGTGGAAGTTCTGGTGAAAGTCTTCTTTGTCAGCTGAAACACCCGTGCATGGAAATATATTTACAGAATCGTGAGCCCCTCCCCGTCGGCCGCCTCTGCGAGCGCTAACTGTCTGTAGAACCAGACGATCATATGACGAGGAAGACTCAATCTTCCGATAAAACTTATTCAAGGGAAACCGTGTAAGATATTAATCTATGGGGATTTTCGCCTTCTTCAAGCCGGATATCGAGAAGATGGAGAAGAGGAAGGACGTGAGGGGGCTGATCGGCGCCCTCAAAAACGATGACAACGACATCAGGCGGACCGCCGTCATCGCGCTGGGAAACCTGAGGGACGCGGTCGCCGTGGAACCCCTGATCAGGATGCTGCAGGACGGGGACTGGGGCATCAGGTACAGGGCAGCGATGGCGTTGGGCGAGATAGGCGACGTCAGGGCGGTGGAGCCCCTCGTCGAAGCTCTGAAGGACGAGGACGCGGAGGTCCGCATGCACGCCTTGAAGGCCCTCCGCAGGATCGGGGACCCGAGGGCGGTTGAATCCCTAGCCGGGATGCTGAAGGAGAAGGACAAGGCGGTCAGGCTGGAGGCTGTTGTGGCTCTCGGGGAGACGTCGGACGCCAGGGTCGTGAACCCCCTGATTCAGATGCTGAAGGACGAGGAAATTGAGATACGGAGGGCGGCAAAAGAGGCCCTCAGGAGGATTGGGGGGCCTTCGATCAAGTCTCTAGTCAAAGCCCTGAAGGATAAGGACGGTTTCGTTCGGATGTCCGCGGCGGACCTGCTCGAAGGGCTGGGGTGGAAGCCAGAGAGAGACGAGGAGAAAGCCTACTACATGATGGGGAGGGGCGAGAGGAGCAGGTTGATCGAGATGGGTGAAGCCGCCATAAAGCCCTTGGTCCACTCGCTAAGCTATTTGGAAAGCTTCGATCGAATGTTCGCGGTCAAGGTTCTCGGAGAACTCCGCGACAGGAGAGCCGTCGAGCCCCTCATCAGGGCCCTCGAGGACGAGGACGCCCAGGTCCGCGAGGAGGCCGCCTGGGCCCTCAGTAAGATCGTCGACGAGAGGGCCGTCGAGCCCTTGATCGAGAGGCTGAACGATATCCAGGCGGTCCGAGACAAAGCCATTATCGCCCTCATCGAGATAGGAGACAGGAGGGCTATTGAACCGCTCATTCGCGCGGGCGAAGCCGGAGCCGTGGCCGAGATTGGCGACGTGGAAATCGCCGGAGCCCTCATAGACTGGTTGTTCCATTCTGCACCCGTATTAGAAACCCGAAGAGGCGTCGAAGAGAGGACTGAGCGGATGAAACACATCTTCGGCGACTACACGGAACTCGTCGTGGAGGCAGCCGCGAGAAGCGAACCAAAAGATGAGACACATGAAATGAGTATGGAGGCTGTCAAGAAACTGTGCGAGATCAATACGCCGATTTCAAGCAACATCCTCCATAAAGTATCGGCGAAATCGGATTACCTCGTATTCAGGGGTCACGATGAGATAAACACAGATTACCCCGTATATGACAGGATAAACTTCGAACCTCAGCGCGAGACGGCGAGGAACGAACTGGGGAAGAGGGGGAATCCGCCCTACGACCCCGAAGTCTACTTGGACAGAGATGCGTGGAAGCTCACGCGCACTTCCGTTGACCAGTTCACCAAAGATAGCTAAGAAAAAAAAATTTGATTGAGCTATTTCGGGGAGAAATCTACCAGAAGATTATTGGTACACTGATCTTGACGGCCTCGGCCGGGCACTCCTCCTGGCAGATGAAGCACATCTGGCACTCGTCCTCGTAGGCGACGACCGGCTTCCCCTGATCCTCGTCCCACGAGTAGACGTCGAGGGGGCAGACCTCGTAGCAGTGCCTGCAGCCCGTGCACTTCGCCTCGTCGATGTTGACCTTCATGGCTTCACCTCCTTGATGGCGAGGTACTCCTCATGGGTCGGCACCCTCTGCTCCGCCGTCTGCCTCCTGGACAGCCTCATCTCGCCGCCCTCCCTCCTGATGACCACCCTCTGACGGTGCCACGCCGGGTCCTGGTCGGGGTGGTCGATCCTGTGGTGGAAGTGCCTCCCGTACGGGACGGTCTCGGTCCTATAGAGTGCCGCGGCCATGTGCATCTCGGCGACATCCATGATGTTCCTCGCCTCCACCGCCCTCATTAGTTCATGAGGATTCTTGGCGATCAGCTGGGGCAGGACCCTCTCCCTGAGCTCTCTTATGAGCTTCAAACCGTGCTTCAGCATTCCCTCGGACTTGACGACGTTCCCGTACCTCGTAAGGACGGCTCGGACCTTCTCCTCGAGCTCCTGCGGTCTGATGCCGTCCAAGCTCTTCATGGGTGCCAGCGTTGTCTTCTCGATCTCCCTCAACTGTTTTTTGTCGATTGGCAGCGACTTTGACTGGGCGGCGTGCTTGGCGGCGGCCTCCCCCGCCCTGCGGGCGAAGACGAATGCGCCCGAGAGACTGTCCATCCATATCTCGTCGCCGGCGGCGTAGAGACCCTCCAAGGATGTGCCGCCATTGTACCTGTAGTCTGGGCCGCCGAGGAAGCCTATCGGCGTCGGTATCGCCTCGACCAGGTCCTTCCTAGGGTCGAGGCCCCTCTGCCTGTACGACTCGGAGAGGTAGATGTCTGGGTAGTGCTTCTCAAGGCTCGCGTAGGCGTCCCTCTTCTTCATCTGCTCCTCAGGGAGGCCTGTGGCGTCCCAGTAGATGGGCCCATTCCCCTTGAGGACTTCCAAGTGCATCGACCAGAGGCGGCCCCACCTCTTCGCGTATGTCTCCTTGAGGAACTCCTCTCCCCTGTAGTTGACGCACCTGCCGCCCCAGTACCTCCCCATGGTGTTGCCGATCATGTGGTCGGTCCTCATCAGCTCCATCATGGTCATCTCGACGCCGGCGCGGTAGCACATGCCCCTCCCGTCTCCGCTATTCGTGCCGACGTCGCGCATCCAGAACCAGTTTCTCCCAGGGGCGACGATGTACGTCCTGCTAGAGGAGCCCGTGCACATTACGACGGACTTGGCCCTGAAGGCGGTGAGTTCGCCGGTCCTGACGTTCATCCCCACGACGCCGACGACACGGTTGTCCTTGGTGAGGAGGTCGACGGCCATCGTCCTCTCTGCAACCTTGATGCCACGCCTCCTCAGCTCCGCGACGAGGCACTTCTTCATCGTGCCCCCCTTCACCTGTACGCCCGACTCCATTCGCTCGCCTATGAACCTCTCCCAGTAGTTCGCCCACCCTCCGTTCGGCGTCTTGTAGACCTCGAGCCCCCATTTCTCAAGGTCCCTGACTATCGCCGGGAACTCCTCCGCTATGATGTACTTGTCTAGGGGCCTCTCGATCCCCGACCAGCCGGAGGAGGACGCGAGGTAGCCCTCGACGAACTCCTCCGACGTTGGGCCTCCGGGCACGTTTGTCATCGGATTCAGCTCGCCCGTGTGGTGGCCCATGGCGAGGTTGCCGCAACTCCTGAGGACAGCCTTCTCGATGACTAGGACCCTGTCCGTGAACTCGCTCGCACTGATGGCGGCCATGCTACCGGCGGCTCCGGCGCCGACGACCAAGACGTCCGTCTCAACGATCTTCATAGGTATCTGAAATTAACCTTGACCTTAGTTTTATAAGAAAATTCAGTGATGGATGTGGTCAGATTGAAGCGTCTATGACATTCGCCTCGAAAAATCGGGGAAAATGGAGCTTTAAACGCGCTCCAGTTTGAAGATCACGGGGCGGAGGCCGTCTGTGCAGCAGGAGATCATCGAGCCCTTCTTCCTGATCCATGGAAATTCGCCGCCCATGGCAAGGTGAACGACGTCGCGCTGGATACTACATGGAAGTGTTTAAGTTGGAGAACAACGTAGGTAGGATCGGAATGAATCAACCGGGCTGGGAATCCTACAGACTTTGGCTGAATAAGCTAAGGCCCTCAACGGCTAAGACCGCCGGGTCGAACTTCAGGCGGTGGATGGATTGGGTCAGGGCTCACGGGAATAAGTTCTCAGGTTTTACCCCGGACCAAATGATTGAACATCAGCGCAAGGCGAACAACGAGGAACGCTACGAACTCCTAGACTTGCTTCAGCAGTATATCGGCGGCCTCGAAGGTAGGCCGGGTTACATAAGAAACCAGTATAACAACGTTCGTTCGTTCTTCGTTCATTCAAGGGCCGAGTTACCCGCCGACAAGTTCCAGGTCAAGGGAACAGTCGAGGCCGTGATGGGGAAGCTTGAGCCCGATGAGATCCGTAAGCTGATCCTTTCATGTAACCAGATGTATCAGGCCGTCTACACCGCGATGTTTCAGGCAGCCCTCGGGCGCGAGGAATTCATTTGGTGGAACACCCACGGCCTTGAGCAGCTACGGGAGGACCTGAAGGGCGACCCTCAGCTAATCAAAATCACTTTACCAGGCAGGAAAAAGCTGAGGTTCGAGAAGCCCTATTACACTTTCGTCACCGGCGACGGCGTTAAGCTCCTCAAGAGGTGGATGGCTGAACGCGAGAACGTGATCCAGCTCTATCGTAAACGCTACGGCGAATCATACGAGGACCCGGGCGCGATATTCATAGGTCAGAAGGGTGAGCCGATCGGTAAGCTTGCGATTAGTCAGGTGTGGAGCCGCCGAGCCCGACGCCTCGGCCTACTGAATCATAGGGGCTCAGGTGGCGCTCCTAGATATGGGAAGAGCCTTCACGAATTGAGGGATAGTTATAGGAGCTTATGGGAGAAGACGGGGGCCGAGAAGAGCGTCGCCGAGTTCTGTATGGGCCACACGGTGGATGTCTACGGATACAATAAAGCCCACCAGGACGAGGATTGGGTCAGAGAAGAATATTTGAAGGCCGCGCCCTGGTTGAACATTTTTAGTAGCGGGCGACCCTTTAACCAGGTTGACAAGAACGAGGTCGAACTGCTCAGGCGTGAACTCGAAGAGGCTAAACGAGAACTCAGGGCTCAGCTTGAGCAGAGGAGCCAACGCGAAGAGGCGGTCGCCGAACGGCTTGAGAGGCTTGAGAAGCTGTTCGTCTCTCCACCTTCTAAAAGTTAGGTTTAATAACTTTTCAGCTCTTCTTTAATAACTCTAAAAGGTCTGCCTCAGTTTTCGCGCCGAGGACGCCCATCATCCTTTTCGAGAACTTCCGCATCTTAGATGGAGGCGTGTTAATGGATTCAAGGAAGCCCTGAGTGTAGCCCGCCCAGGTCCTAACTATGATCCCCTTATCCGTGACGCCCAGCTCAGCTAGCCTATCGCCGAGGCTTGACAGATTTCCTATAAGTTTCGCCCGGTTCTTAACCCATTTATCGCCGATCTCCTCTTCGAGAATCTGGAAGCACACCCTCAGCCATTTTAGGTCGGGGTAAAACGCCTCATAATTCTTGAAGGTTTTAATCGTATCAACGTCTGTTTCAAAGCTCTTGAAGACACCCCAGAACGAGAGGCCCCATAGAGATATTCGGTTTCCCTTAGCAATATATGAATCGAGTTCTTGAACAAGGCTTTTTTTCCTTAAATTATCCACGGCTTTGAACGTGGTGCTATAATTCTTAATTGGAGCGGATATTTGGATCTCCTCCTTGTTTTTCTTTGGGTTTTCAGCAAGATATTTTATTACTTTTATCTCCGCTTCGCCTAGATAGCTTCTCCTCGCCATAGTATCACTTTTGCATAGTATATTTCACACAACAGGCTATTTAACTTCTTAGGTTTCTAATAAACCATGTCAGAGACGGTCTATATTCCGCCTAATCTTAGACGGGAAGTGAAAGAGTACCAGGATATGAGGGGCCTCGAAAGACCTTCTCAGGCGACCCGTGAGCTGATCCGGCTGGGTTTAGCAGCCGCTAAGAAGGTGGAGGTCGGGAAGCCTTGAACAGTGTGAGAGCCGAGGCCGCCCAGACCCCCGTAAAGCAGGCCGAGCCCGCCGGCTTAACTTTGTCGCCTGAGCAAGCAGCCGAGGCCCGGCAGATCATAGCCGAAATACGCGCATTATTCAGGGAGGATGAGGATGTCCACGGAGCCCGTCGCGCAGGTTAAGGTCTGGGGCCCCGCCGACTTCGTTCAGGAGGTCGCCGATGAACTCTCCTACAATTTCAAGGTTCTCACGAATAGTGGCCTTCGACAGAACGACAAAGACTCGGGGGTTCACCTGTTTCTAACAATAATGCGCAAGGAGGCCGCCTAGAGATGAGTGAATGGCTGAGGAGGCACAAACGCGACATCAAGGAGTTCATCGTCGGAGAGGTCTTTATTATCCTAGTATCGGTGGTGTTCTTTCTCATCTTATATTTCTTCTTCCCCTATTACGAATTCCACGAATGCTTCTGGTTTTTCCATGGAGGCATCCAGCGATGACGCGAATAAAGTGCTTTTATTGCCCCCACACGGCTACGCATAGCACGCATGGTATGGATCTATGTGAGTATCATTACGCCAAAGTTGATGCTGGTAGAGCAAGCCTAGCCGCTTTAGCTGCCCGAGACAACCCGCCACACAAGGTAATTGAACGCATAAGACTTGTCGGAGTTCTCGAAGAGATGCTAGGAGCTGATAAAGTCAAAGAGATCCTCGGCAGAACAGCCTGGTTCACGCGAATTGAGGATATACGCGAGCGCGCTCGCCTCGCCAACTTTATGATGCAAAAGGAGGGTCAATAATGACACACACACGGCCCGACGAGTTTAGGCGATTCCACGGGCTATTAATGGCATCAGCTCCACCCGGATATATCCCACATTATTTCAAGGCAGAACACGAGGGAAAAGATCCCATTAAAGGCGTCTCATGGAAGACGGCTCGGATCAACTACATCGAGGCCATTGAGTGGCTGAGGGAGGACGGCAACGTGGGCTTAGCCGGGACTCCATACGATCCTCTAGTAATCGTTGACGATGACACCGGAAAAATGGATATGAAGCCCACGTTAAAAGACAAGTCACGACGACGGAAGGGAGGCCACGGCTTCTATTGGTGCTTTGAAGAGAAAAAGATACTTAACATCAAAACGGAGAAAGATGGCGAGGTTAGAAGTTATTGGCAATACGTTATCGTCCCGGGCTCCTACGTCCCGGCTGATCCTGAGGGCGTCCCTGAGTGGGATTTACCTAACCTAGGATGCTATACCTTAGAGGTAGCTGTCCCGCCAACCACGATCACCTTCGAGGAGTTACCCAGGTGCTTTATTGAGCAATATGAATACGATCATCGCCCGAACCCTAACCCACCGCGTAAGCCTTTCATCAAGCCCACCACGGGCCACATGAGCCAACTATTCGAGGTTGAGGCACGGGAGATAGCGATTCAGAACGGAATAGACACAGACCCCCGGAAGAGAAGCCCGTCACCATTTCACCCGAGCCCACAGACCCATGCGGATACAAGCCTCAGCGCGAAGGGTTTGATAGTTGATTGGGCGAACAGCCTAACCTTCAATGGCTTACAGGCCCTAGTCTCTCTATCAGGATACATGAGCTACCGAGACGCCGGTTCGCCCTTCCATGGATCAGGCGGGGCCTCCCGCGTCAACGGCGACGATGGAGCAATCTTCCATGCATGGCTCTACGCGAAACAGCACAACTATATTCCCGAGGATGACCCGCTCCCGACGCGCGCCATGCACTACATCGCCCAGAAGCACCTAGGATATGTCACAAAAGAGGGCGAGATCCTCCCCCGCGACATCTACCGTCAAGTTCTACAAATCGTGGAGGCCGAATACTGATGGTCAACCCTGGACGCTCCACACCAAAGGATGTCGAACCTGTGAAGCTTGAGCATATCACCATGATTGAGAATCCCTCAAACCTCAAGAAGATGATTGAGGTCCAGGCAATAGTCTCAAGCACGACAGTAAGCTACGCGGTGCCCTCGAGTGTCAAGGGCACGTGGATCGCTGATGACGACTCTCAGCAGAGCCGCGAGGAGGAGATCACCCCGACAAGTTTCCTTAATATGGCTATAATTAACCAATCCACAACGACACGCAACAAGATCTTGAGTTACGCCCTATTTCCCGAGTCAAAAGGTCACGCGAATATCAAGGATCTGAGTTATCGGACCGTTTACATGGTCCGTGTCAGGCCTCCCGTCTTCAGCTTGGAGAAACAGGGCGATAAACTGGTTGACGAGAAGGGTTACGAATACAAGGCATACACAATTTACGTTATCGCTGAAACCGCTAAGATTGAATTCCAGGCCTCAGCACTTCTTAACCTCAGGGGGCTCGTACTCCCCGACCCGAAGACACAGAGAACCACGATCTTAGTTACAGAGGTCCAATTTCCTGAGAACATAGGTAAGATCGACGAGGATAAACTAGCCACACTTAGCAAAGCCTACGAGGGGAAGACGCCACGCGAGAGATTAGACTGGATTGTTGACAACTTCGAAGCCTACAGCCACGTAATAGGACGCCGAAATATAGCAAAAGCCGTAATTCTGGGCTTCTTTACCCCCACCTGGGTGACTCTGAACGGAGAACTTCAACGCGGCTGGGCTAACATCTTAATTTTAGGAGACACGACTACCGCAAAAACTTTGACAGTGAGATGTGGGATTAAGCTTCTACAGGCGGGGTGCATAATCACCGCAGAGACAGCCTCAGCCGTGGGCTTGGTCGGTGCCGCAACCCAGCTCGATAAAGGCGGCTGGACAATCGACTGGGGCGCCCTGGTCCTGAACGACCGGAAGCTCCTAGCCGTCGACGGAGCTCACAAACTGGGAAAATACCAATTCGCGAGTCTCGCCGAGGCTGAGAGGTCCGGCACCGTCAGCATAGTCAAGGCCGCGAAGGATTCAGCGTACGCCCGAACACGTCAGATCAAGATAGCGAATCCCCTCGACCAGGAGAGCAAACGATATGAGTCAAAGAACCTCAGCGACTTCTATTACCCCATACAGGCCGTCCCGACGTTCTTAGACCTGATGAGCATAGCCCGACTTGACCTTGTTGTATTCGCCGACGCTGACGACGTTAAGCCTGAAGAGATTAATAAGAGACATGAGGAGGGACCGGACCCCGCCCTCTTCAGCCTCGGAGAAGCCCTCAAACTGGTTTGGGGCGACCGCCTAACCATCGAATACACAGAAGAAGCCCTGATTAAGATCTATGAGCAAGCCACAGCCCTCTATAACGAGTTCTTCGCGAAGGAGATACCAATCGCCTCAATTGATCTTAAATGGAAGATTGCCCGACTCAGCACAGCCGCAGCCATTATCAGCCTATCCACAACCGACTATAAAACACTGAAAGTTGAGGTCGAACACGTCACCTGGGTGGCTGACTTTATACGAGAAGAGTACCAAAACGCCGGCCTCCTAACCCTCGCGGCTAAGAATAGGCATGAGATACCTACAGAGGAGCAGGTCACAGATATAACCGCCCAGATAGCGTACGCGGTGAAGTATGAGGGAGACGACGGCCCGGAGAAGGCTAGAGAAATACTCATCTGGACGGCTGAAAGGGGCCGATTTACAAAAGCCCAGTTGAATGATACCTTCAGTCTCACAGATAAGAATCAGATCCGTCCCTTAGTCGCGTGTCTCGCCAACTTGGGTTTAATCACTTCAGGCGCGGGCTACTACGCGACCGCCAAACTCAACAAGCTGGTTCGTTTTGCCGTCCTTGCCCATCTTACCACGGTGAAAACAAGACCCCCCTCAAAATCGGGGGGAGAACCTGAAAATTGGAGGGTGTCTCATTTTGAGGGTGGCAAGGTGGGCAAGGTGGGCAAAACCGAAGGCGAGGACCCTGGCCCCGTCGCCGGCGAGGACGAGGAGGCTGACGGAGAATGAAGAGGATAAAGAGGACACTGATTGATTTCCCATCAACTTATTTTACGATATTTTATGCTATTTTTGTAGAGCTAATTAAAATGGTGATTCAGCCGGTTCTCATTTTTGTCTGCATAAAGAATAGGAGGTTGTCAGAGTTGATTGAGCGAGTTTTCATAGATCAGGATAGGCGGAGATTGCTCAGGGCGAAAAAGTTGAACAGCAACAAAAATACCCGAATCGGGCCCGTAGGGGCTCCCCAGGACCCGCCCAGAATGGGCTTAGAAAAGGCAGAAAAGGAGGGAAAAAGCGAATGAGTGAAAAAACAGCGCGTGAGGAGCTTCATATCAAAGGCGCGAAAATGGAGTTGGAACGCCTAGACCTGGTTGAAAAATACCTGCCTAAGAAGGCTTGGGAGCAATACTGTCAATTAACCGGGAAGCTACATAGCCTAGAAGAGGCCCTGCATAACACCGACGCCCAGCTCGAATGGCTAAGAAACGTTGGCTGGGAGAGGTGCCCGATAAGCGTTCCGTTGAGCTCAGGAAAAGAGCCCCCAGATCACGTCGACAAGCTATGCGAACAGGTAGATTGCCCCAGCTTCGATAATTGCTGGGCTACTACGGGATTAACACCTGAAAACGAGATACTCGCACCCATAGACGACCCTACAGACACAAAACCTCACCCATTATTCAAGAAGTGGGAGTCGGGACGTTGACTGAACAACCTGATACCCAAACCGAGGTCAACCCATTCTTCCAGCGGCCGGTTTTCAATTGCTTCGAGCGGTTGCTCGCCGGGCACTTACTTGAGGCCTCGAAGGGTGAGAAGCCCTTAGAGACCGTGATCCACATCGCAAGAGCAGCGCTATCTTTAACGAAAGAGGCGGCCGCGACGCTTCAAATAGATCAGAATTTGGCGGCTTCACTCTTCACGGTAGCCCAGCGAATGTCAACAGCTACCAAAGTCACGAATAGGGATGGCGACGAAAAATACGTTATACATCTCTACAGCGTAAAAATGGATAAGGATATTAAACCATGGAAGAAAATGGAGGCCTACGGCTACACTTATACTGAACAGGAGAAAAAAGTGATAGAGGAGATACAAAAAGACAAAGAAGCAATATTTTATGAGGCCCTGAGAAGGCTGACGCCGGCTGGTTACCAAAACATGGTTTCAGATTTTCTACTCTTCAGCATCCCAGTAGTCGAAGAAATGTCCCGAAAATTGGCCACACTGGTGTCGCCGGAAACCTACACCGAGTTATTGCGACTCTACTACGGTGAAAAGAAGGCAACCTAGAAATGCAGATTTTACGATGGGGCAGATACATGGGCGACGATCTGGAGTTCGGCGGGACCAACACGTTTCTAAGCTTCGGAATCCGGGGTAGCGGCAAATCTACGCTTCTCGAACACATTGGGCAGAAATTCATGGATGAGGGCAGCCCCATCGTAGACCTGTTCGGCTCACGGGACGGCGAGGGCCTCGCGTGGCTCAGAGCCCCGGAAGCTAAGGATAAGAGGATTCTCCTATTACATGGCGACAATAGCGACGTAGCTAGTAGCTACGACTCTAAGCCCGTTTCAAAATACAGCGTGGCGGATTTGAATCGATACGACCTCGTTATTTCAAGCTCTCCCCTCTACTCCACGATTGACGAGGAGTTCAGGCAGGTAAACAAGATCACCGACCAGATATACGCCCGAATCGTCTGGAAGAAGCCCTGCCTCATAATAATCAGGGAAGCCGCGAACCTCCTCTATTCGAGGCTCAAGGTCAGCCCCGACCAAACCATAGCGAAAAGCGAGATGACTTACCTGATCCGCGAAGCTAGACATTGTGGCTTCTCGATGGCCCTCGACACCCAGAAACTAAGCTCAATCGACATAGACGTCAGAATCACCATCGATTATTTGTTTTTCAAAAGTTTAGGAATTCAAGGATTACCCGACGACTATCACTGGCTCTACAAGGTTTATAATCCTTTGAAACTTCAAAAGATGAACGAAAAATATTTCCTGATTCTGACTAAGACAGGTTCACACGGTATCGGGACCTTCCCCTATCACGACTGGCACAAGCGGCCCGGCGAGGACATACTGAAGGCCGTAGGCGTAGAGGTTCATCACGGAGATGAGCTAATACAGTCAAGGCCGGACCATAGGGTGGGCGACCTGCAGCACGTAGAAATTATAAAAATGCGAAAAAATGGATTTTCCTACAAAGAGATCGCAACTGGGCTAAACACATCTACGGCTACAGCCTACGCTCACATAGCCACTCACGATAAGGAGGTTACTAAGATGGGCACTTGTGAGCGGTGTAGACGCGGAAAAGGTGAATACGCCACGCTTTATGCCGATACTAAGAGGCCCCCCCCGCTTTCGCCCTCTAAGAGTAACGTAGGATAATGGTTAAGATTAGTTTATTCGCGCTATAGGTGGTCCTCCTCAGAAGGAAAAAGTCAGGATTTGAATGGCTACATGATAGGATACGCCTTTAACCCCAGAATAACAATACATTTATAAGTTATATAGCGCTGGATGTCCGCCCAGGCCCAGCTACAGAAGCCCTCCGGAATCGCCATGCCCTTTGAGGTGAACTCTTTCCCCTCCGGCATCGCGTTACACGATGGCTGCATATCCTCGGCGGCGTATTCCCTGAATATTTCGTTGGTTGGAACCCTCTTGAGAACCGTTATCTTGACATCTGAAAACTTCAATATGGATCACAGTATGTTTCAGGGGCATGTATATCAAAAGTTCTATCGATTCGTGCGCTTGGCTCGCGCATCGTGTTCGCGTCGGGCGAACGCTTCATCTGCAGTAGAATTTGAATCGAACACGCAACCATGATTACGCGGAGGGGTAAGAACGAAGAGTTAGGAATAAGTGCTTTTCGTGCTGGAAGAGCTTCCACCAGCCAGTAATATCAATCCGCCTATGAATGACAAAAAGAAACCCATCCCGAGTCCCCAGCTTAATGTTGTACCAAGTAAATTGATGCTGCCTCCCAACGCGTTCCCGCCCTGTGGTAAGGACATCAAGCCCGCAGCGAAGATGATCACTCCTATGATGTTCATTAAGCCGCCGACGATCGCCAGCCATCCTTTCCCTATCGCTGCACTAATTATCCCGATGACTCCTGCGGCGCCAACCAGATAAATGCAGGCCACAAATTGACCCGGGAGTTTTATGTTGATTGAGCCATACCCTATGCCGTCCATGAGCTTAGATAAATCTACCAAGGAGATGTTCAACGAAGCAATTGGCGAGTAAAAAAAGTACCAGGGCAAAACCATCGAAATGAATATGTTAACGCTGCCAATCGCAGCTACAACTTTGTTCATTTCGTCACTGAATTCTTTTCGTATTTGAGTTATAAGAGTATCTGAACATTCATCAGTATTTATTTAAAAACAGGTAAACGGTTCGAATAAGCGTATATATCATTTAAAAAGAGCGCGCTACCGATACGCAAAAAAAATAAGGTTAATAATAGGAGTTATTTGGGTGAAATAACCCAAAAAATTGCCCTAAAAAATGTAGTTTATTGGTGCCGCTGGTGTGATTTGAACACACAACCCCTCGGTCTTCAGCCGAGCGCTCTCCCAGGCTGAGCTACAGCGGCGCGTGAGATACTGAGGAACCCCAAATTCATATAAAGATTACTGGGACCCTGAGACGATGACGCTAGTCTTAATGAAGCCAGCTCATGAGAGGCGGAGGGGTCGATGGAAATGTATGAGGATGAACCTCCTGGGAAGGGCTCAATTTTCCGCTTCAGACGGAGATTCAAATAACGCGAAAATGCACAATAAACCGTGTCGAGCCTCAAAAAATATCTATCAAGAAGGCTCATCCATCACCATGTTCAAGCGAGTCTACGATAAGATCGCCCGTGAGGTCTCGGGCGGGATCGCCTTCGGCCACGTCGCCGAGATAAGCAGGAACCACCGCATACAGGCAAGCCCGGGAATGAGGGACGCCGTTAACTACGCCGTGGAGACCCTGAAATCCTACGGCCTAAGGGCGGAGGCACGCGCCTACCCGGCTAACGGCAGGGACTACTCGTGGAGCAGCCTCATGTTCAAGGAGTGGAGCTGCGTCGACGCCGAGCTGAGGCTCGCCAAGCCGGAGGACCAGGCGAGGTTCCTCGCAAGGTACTCCGAGTCGAAGCTGAGCCTGATCCAGAGGAGCCTCCCGACGCCAAAGGGGGGCGTAACGGCGGAGGTGGTCGCCCTAGACAAGGGGGAGGAGCCCCAGGACTACAAGGGGCTCGACGTCTCCGGCAAGCTCGTGCTCACGGACGGCGACGTCGCGAGGGTCAAGGAGCTGGCCGTCGACGGGCGGGACACGTTAGGCATAGTCTACTACGGGACGTGGGTAAGGGAGCCCAACCTGCCGGAGGGGACCCTCGACGACGCCCTCAAGTACACGAGCTTCTGGTGGGGCGGCGACGAGAAGCCCTGCCTCGGCTTCGTCCTCACGCCGAGGACAGGCAGATGGCTCAGAGACCTCATCAAGAAATCTAAGACCCCGGTAAAGCTGCACGCGACTGTGGAGTCGAAGCTCTACGAGGGCAGCATCGAGGACGCCGTCGCGACGATCCAGGGCGAGACGAAGGAGGAGGTCGTGGTCGTGGCGCATATCTGTCACCCGCAGCCGAGTGCCAACGACAACGCCTCTGGGTCGGCTGCGGCCATGGAGGCGGCTAGGGCACTCAGCAAGCTGATCAAGGCGGAGGAGCTGCCCAAGCCGAAGAGGACGATAAGGTTCACCCTCGTCCCTGAGATGGCAGGCAGCTACGCATGGCTCGCGGAGAACGAGAGGATGATCCCCAACATGGTCGCCGCCCTCAACCTCGACATGGTCGGAGAGAATCAGGACGCCTGCGGAAGCCCCCTCGTCTTGGAGAGAACGCCGGAGGCGATGCCGAGCTACGTTAACAGCCTGATGGAGGCGATATATGACGAGGTTAAGGGGGAGGCTGGGAACCTCGGCGGCTCCGCGAGGTACCCCCTATTCAGGCACGCCGTAGCCCCCTTCAGCGGGGGAAGCGACCACTACGTCTACTCCGACCCGACGGTCGGCGTCCCGTGCCCAATGCTGATCCAGTGGCCGGACAAGTTCTGGCACACCAGTTACGACACCCTCGACAAGGTCGACCCGGAGATGCTCAGGAAGGTCGCGCTGATGACGGCGACCTACGCCTACTTTTTAGCAAACGCCGGTCCGGAGGAGGCGATCTGGCTCGCCTCCGAAACAGCGGCTCGCGAGAAGTCATCCCTAACATCGAAGATTCAGGGCGAGGTCACGAGGGTGATGAGCACAGAGGGCGACGGCATTGTGGGGTCTCCGCCGTTCCTCTCCGAGAAGGCCGATTATTGGACGGGGAGGGCTGCAGCCGCCGTGAGGTCCGTCAGGCGCCTCGCCCCGGGGGACAGGCGGGTAGAGGCGGCTGCTGAACGCCTCGCCTCTGAGGTCGATGCAGCGGGCCACGCGGGTCTCAAGCAGGCCGAGAAGACACTGAGGGAGTACGCCGAGGCCGGAAAAAAGACGATAGCCAGGAAGAGGAGGCGAGCAAGCAAGCTCGAAAGGGAGGCTGCCAACATCTCACCGAGGCGCCTATTTAAGGGGCCAGTATCCACCAGGCCCTGGCTGCATAAGCTATCCGCCGAGGACAGGGAGGCGTATTGGAGGCTCGGCAAGGAGCACAAGGACTCGGGCATCCTGAGCACCTTAGCCATGTACTGGACGGACGGGAAGCGGAGCCTCCTCGAGGTATCCCGGCTCGTCGAGCTCGAGGCGGGCAGGACGGACCTGGAGTACCTGGTCGAGTACTACCGCCTCCTCTGCGCGATGGGGCTCGTCGAGCTGAGGTGAGGGATCGAAAAAGATTATACGTGGGATGCCGCGGTAGATTCACGTGCGCGGGCCGGTGGTCTAGTGGTATGACGTCGCCTTGACGTGGCGATGGTCGCAGGTTCGATCCCTGCTCGGCCCACCACCCTTATTATTTTAGCATCAGATCCGATGAACCGGATACCGGTTTTTTATAAATCGTTTTTTCCTTAATGGTATGAGGCTGGTGCTTGACTATTGCCGGCGAATCTCCCTGCTGAGGCGAAGGCCAAGTGGGATGAGGTCACCCTGACCAAGAACCCTGAGGAGCGCCTCAGGTTGATGGGGGAGTTCCTCAGCCTCGTCCCCAAGCACAAGGGCACAGAGCGGATGTGCAGCCAGGTCAAGCGCCAGATGGCCCAGCTCAGGGACGAGATAGATAAAAAGAAGAAGCAGGCGAAGACCGGCGGAGGGCCGAGCCTCTTTGTCCAGAAGGCGGGGGCAGCCCAGGTCACTGTCATTGGGCCGACGAACGTCGAGAGGAGCAGCCTCCTCAGGGCGGTGACAAACGCACAGGTCGAGGTCACGCCCTACCCCTTCGGGACTAAGCAGCCGGTTCCTGGGATGCTTCCATACGAGGACATCCAGTTCCAGCTCGTTGAAATACCGCCAATCGTCGACGGGAGTAGCGAAGGGCGCGCGGACGGCTTCCAGAACCTGAGCGCGGTCAGGAACGCGGACGGCATAATCATCGTCGTCGACCTCACAGACGACCCAGCAGGCAACCTCCTCATGGTCCAGGGGGAGCTCGACGCGAGCCGCATCCTCACATCGAAGCCGGAGGGGGAGGTCAATATACAGAGGAGGGGGGTCGGCAGGGACATCCAGTTCGTCTGGGAGGGGGAGCTCGCCGGTTGCACCAGGGAAGAGGTCGTGGCACTCCTCAACGAGTTCAGGATAAGGTCGGCCCTCGTAAGGATAAGGGGCAGCGTCACCATCGACAACGTCGAGGACGCCATCTTCGGCAACGCCGTATACAGGCCCACCCTCGTCGTCGCCAACAAGGCCGACCTAGGCGCTGACACAGGAACCATAGAGCAACTAAAGATGACCGCCGACCCACTGGAGGTCCTCGTGATCTCAGCCGAGAAGACGCCGAACCTCGCCACAGCCATAGGGAACAGACTCTTCAAGCTCCTCGAGATCGCCCGCATCTACACGAAGGAACCGGGCGAGGAACCGGCGAGGGAGCCAGTCGTCGTCCGCAGGGGCATAACAGTCGGAGAGCTCGCCAGAACCATCCACAACGACTTCTACAAGAACTTCAAGTACGCCCGCATCTGGGGCCCAAGCGCCAAGTTCCCCAACGAGAAGGTCGGCCTCGACAGGGTCCTAGAAGATGGCACCGTCATCCAGCTTTACACCTAGCCCTCAAATGTGGTTGAAGAGAAGTGCCGTCTCGTTCCCGCCTGTAAGGCGGAAGGTTCGTGCTCTAGGTAGCACCGACGCGTGAGAGCTCCTCGGGTATCGCCTTGACGAGGGCGTACACCGTGCCCACCCACGGCGCTGGGACCATCCCCACACCTTTCTCCATCGGTGGATATGAGAGGATGTGACCCCTTATTTTGGAGAGCGCTTCGACGGCAGCCTTGATGTCGCCGTAGCCGCCGTAGTTCCTCAGAATGACCCCCGTCTCCTCCCCTGTGGGCACTATTATGCACTTCCCAGCAATGTCGCCGCACTTGAGGTCAAGCCACGTCTTCTGGGAAAGGGGGATCTTGCAGCTCAGTACGAACTTTTTGCAGATCGAGTCGCAAAGCTTCTCGTCACCGTTCAGGCCGCTTAGAAGGGGTTTCCTCAACTCCTGTGAGTTGAGGAGTTCCTTCTCGTTGAAGGGCGTCGAGAGGAAGGGGAGGAAGACCTTCGAAGGCGCCTTCATGAAGCCCTGACTCACCTCCTTGAAAACGAGCGTATAGGGAGCCGAACCCTTGACGATGGTGCCCCAGAACGCCGTGGGCCAGTAGATCTTGTTCCCTATCCCCCTCGACGTGCCGTCGTATACATTCTGGGTCTCCACGAGGGTCACAGGGTGCCCCTCGGCGTCGCTGAACTTGGCGACGATGGAGCCGCCTTCCCTTGCCTTGGCGTTCACGCCCATGAGGCGGGAGTATCCGGGGGACAGACCCATCTTGCCTAGCTGCTTCGCGAAATCCGATTTAAATTCGCTGAAAATTTTATCTATCTGCCTCTGTATGTCTGCTACCTTGTTCTCCTCTTGCTTCTGATCCCACTCCCCCTTCTTCTCTTTCAGCTTTCCGAGGAATCCTGACATGAAAACCACCTAACAGTAAGTAGCCCGAGCACCGTCGTGCTGGATTATTTTCTATGCGATCCATAATATTAGATTTAAAGTATAATCTCGCCTAGAAGATGCCAAAACATGCCATTTTCGAGTTTAATGCAGTGCTAATCACTTCATTGTTGCGGACCTACCAAAGAAATAGTTGGATTGGGGCGGCGTGTCCGCTCATTTTAATAGATCATGAATGTAAATATGGTTTAATGGCATTCGGCGCTGAGCTGGATGTCAGCGTCTGATCTAAGAGAGGCGTCTAGATGACACTTGAGTTCTTGATCGATATCCAGAGGTGGGGCGGAGGCGAGCCCACCGCCGTCGGCGAGGGGCACAGCTTCACCTACATGGGGAAGTACTACTCCGTCCTCTACACCAGGGGCGGCATGTTCAGAGGCAACCACATCCACCCCCACAAGCAGCACACGCTGCTGATGGACGGGAAAGGCATGTACGTCTTCAAGGAGAAGGATGGCAAGGAGAGCAGCCATCCCCTGACCGTCGGCAAGATCCTCGACGTCGAGGCCGGCGTCCCACACATCTTCCTCCCTGAGAAGGACTGCCTCACCGTGGAGTGGTGGGACGGCCCATTCGTCGCGGACGAATACGACTTCCCCAACCACACGGTGGCGATAAAGAAGAAGATAGAGGAGTTCAACAGGAAGGTCGAGGAGCTCAAGAAGGCGAAGAAGTAGACCCCGAAACCACATCTTTTCTTCAATTCTCGCTTCGAGGTGCTACTGTCAAATATCCGAGGAGTATATCGCAGGTAGGGAAGGCGTTGTTCGACCTCTTGGCCTGGATGGACTGGGTGGTCCAGAGCTACGGTTACCTCGGCGCCTTCGCCGTCTGCTTCCTCGGCAACGTGACGATCCTGCTGCCCGTCCCCTTCGCCCTCGTCGTATACGCCTTCGGCGCCACCCTAGACCCGCTCATACTAGGGCTCGTGAGCGGGGTCGGCTGCACCATAGGGGAGCTCTCAGCCTACCTCGTCGGCAGGGGAGGGAGGAAGATCGTCGAGGGGAGGTACGGCGACAGGCTCGACGCCGTAGAGCGCCTCATAGACAGGTACGGGACACTTTTAGTCTTCCTGGCGGCCCTCCTACCCATACCTGACGACCTGATACTCGTCCCCCTGGGCGTCCTAAAGTACGACCTGAAGAAGATATTAGGGGCTATGCTCGCAGGGAAAATACTGATGTGCCTCGCCCTCGCCTACGCCGGCCACTACAGTTACTCGATGATAGTCGACATCTTCGAGTCAAGCGGTTTAATGGGCGTCGCAGCTTCCATCGTCGTGCTGATTATCATCTTGTATATCATGATAAAAGTAGACTGGACGAAGCTAATCGATAACATGACAAAAGCAGTCTCATAGATGCCTCCTAGGAAGGTGCCGGGAACCGCCAAGACGTTATCGCCAGTACAATATTTGGGAAGGGGCTGGTCGCCTAGCAGGTATTAAATTCCATGTATCCGATATCAAACAGAGAGGTTCCTCGAATGGTGTTACTCGACCCCAATGGCTGTATCACCGCTCTCCCCAAGTTAAGGAAGAGCCGTAGATGTAGATCGTCGAGCTACGACAGGACCGGCGGGAACAAGGATTACATCGTTATCCCCGCTGGCACCCCTGTCACCTTAGCCGAGACGGAGGGCGCCGGTTGCATCAGGCACATCTGGGTTACCATTGATTCGAAGGAGCAGTGGTACCTGAGGAAGCTCGTACTCCGAGCCTACTGGGACGGCGAGGAGGAGCCGAGCGTCGAGGTGCCCATAGGAGACTTTTTCGGCATCGGCCACGGCCTCACCCACAACTACATTTCGGCGCCCCTCGAGATGAGCCCTCAGGACGGGAAGGGCTTCAACAGCTGGTGGCCAATGCCCTACGGCGAAGGGGCCAAGATAACCGTCGAGAACCAAGGAGTAGTAGACTGCAAGGCCTTCTACTACTACGTCGACTACGAGGAGCACGAAGACGCTGAGCCCGACCTCGGTAGGTTTCACGCGACCTGGCACAGGGAGAACCCGACAGATGGCATACCAGACGCCGGCATGGACAACGGGACCTGGCTCTTCAAGGGGAAGAACGTCGACGGCGCAGGAAACTACGTAATCCTAGAGGCTGAGGGGCGCGGCCACTACGTCGGCTGCAACGTCAACGTCCACAACCTCAGGGAGACCGAGGAGTTCAACTGGTACGGCGAGGGGGACGACATGATACTCATAGACGGGGAGAAGCTACCCAGTATCGTAGGCACCGGCACCGAGGACTACTACGGGATGAGCTGGTGCCCGACCCAAGAGTACTGCGCCCCATACCACGGGCTGCCCATCCCCGGAGGCAAGAACTGGTCCGGCAAGATCACGTGGTACAGGTACCACATCCTCGACCCAATCCCATTCAAGGAGAACATCAGGGTCACGATAGAGCACGGCCACGCCAACAGGAGGAGCGACGACTACAGCAGCACGGCATACTGGTACCAAGCGGAGCCCCACAAGAAGTTTAAACCACTACCACAAGTTGAGAAGCGGTTGCCGAGGGAGAAGCCATGAAGGTGGGAGTATTCAGCCCCAACGACCCACGGCCATGGGTCAGGAAGGAAAACATCGAGCACATGCTCACGCAGGAGAGGCTCCTAGTCGACGCCCTGAGGAAGGCGGAGATCGAGGTCATCAGAGGCGGCGAAGGCCAGCCTAAGGACGACCAGATCGCCTGGAGCACCCGGCTGGTCCAGGAGCACGTGAAGAGGATCGCAGACGCGAAGCCCCAGGCCCTAATCATCAACCAGGGGAGCTGGACCTTCCCGTGGGACAGCGTCGACGCCGTCAAACGCTTCGCCGCCGAGACAGGGGACATCGCAAGGGTCGTCATGTTCAGCCACAAGGACCCCGCCGTCCCGGGGCTCGTCGCGGGGATGGCCGCCGGGGGCGGCCTGAGCCGTATAGGCGTACCGTTCAGCCACGTCTTCGGCGATGTCAAGGACCAGAAGGTCGTGAAGGAGCTCCTCGCCGTCCTCAAATTCTATGAGAAGAGGGCGGAGCAGGCGGGGACGGCCAGGAGGGTCGTGAAGGAGCTCAAGAGTCAGAAGTACCTCGCCCTGGGCGGCATGAGCCTCAAGATGCCGACAACCACAGCCGATGTTGACCAGTGGCAGAAGCTCTTCGGCATAAGCTACGAAGCCATGGACCAGTCAGAGGTCCTGGCGAGGGCCGTCAAGCTGGTTGAATGGAAGGGGAAGCCGGGCACGAGCAGCTACAAGATCAAGGACCCCCGCCTGGCGAAGGCCGCCGAGTACATCCAGGAGCACGGCAGGATAGACTATCGTCGCGAGAAGCTCAAGGACTTTAACAAGCTCCTACTCCAGCTCAGCCTCTACTACGCCGGCCTAGACCTCCTCGAAGAATACGGCGCGACATTCGCAGGCGTCAAGTGCCAGGACGAGCTCAGCAGTAGGTACTGCACCGCCTGCCTCCTCGCCGCCTACCTGAATAACGACGTCGGCCCCGACGGCGAGGAGAAGACGGTGATACCCGTCGCCTGCGAGAACGACATGGACTCTGCCCTCACACAGCTGATAATGTACCTGGCCACAGGGAAACCCTCAGGCTTCGGAGACTTCAGGGACGTCGAGGACGGAGTCTTGTACATAGTCAACTGCGGCCAGCATCCTCCATACTTCTACGGGGGTCCAGAGATGTCGTCGAAGGAGAAGCTCGATAAGGTGGAGTATATGGGGCAGGAGATATTCTACGACGCCGGCGGGAGCAGCGTAAGGGGCAGGACACCAGGCGGCAACATATTAACAGTCGCGCGCCTGGGAAGGGAGAACCTGAGGTACAAGTTGGTCGCGACCGTCATAGAGACCCTTGACGTCGACCCTAAGGAGCACGACAAGTACAACCCTTCATGGCCGATAATCAAGGGCAGGATACCCATCTCGGACGAGGAACTCATCAGCGTCTGGCCATGCAACCACCTGGGCTTCGCCTACGGCGACCTGACGCCTGTCCTCTCGGAGGTCGCCCACCGCCTGGACATAGGCTACACAATATACGATAGGGAAGGCCGAAAGTACGCCAAGCCGTCGTAGGTGCCGAAGTTGTCTTATCTAGTAGGCACGGACATAGGCACCCTAGGCACCAAGACGGTCATCGTTGATGTGGGGGGAAGGGTCAAAGCCTCGGCTTTCCAAGAGTATGGGGTCCTTACACCGAAGCAGGGCTGGGCGGAGCAGTGGCCCGATGTATGGGCTGACGCCGCCCACAAGACCATATCAAGGGTTGTCAAGGACTCTGGCGTCGACCCTGGCGACGTTGCCGGTCTGAGCATAAGCAGCCTCTACGGGGGTAGCGGCGTCCCCTTGGATAGGGAGATGAAGCCTATACGCCCATGTATAATATGGGCAGACAGACGCGCGACAGACGAGTGTAGATGGGTGAGGGAGAAGGTCGGCGTCGACACCCTCTTCCGGGAGACGGGGAACGTCGTGGACCCGTACTACGGATACACGAAGATGCTCTGGATGAGGGAGAAGGAGTCCGGGAACTGGGGGAGGATACACAGGCTCGAGACCCCAAACGCCTACTGCATCAGGGGGCTCACAGGTGAGGAGAGCGTAGACTACTCCAGCGCCGGCAACTACGGGGGCATCTTCAACATACACAAACGGACCTGGTCCGAGCGCATGATGGAGGAGCTCGGCGTACCGAGGCGCCTCTTCCCAGAGAAAATCTACTCATCGGAGGAGATCGTGGGCGAGGTCAACGTTGAGGGGTCAAGGCTCACGGGCCTCAAGCCGGGCATGCCCGTCTGCGCAGGCGGAATAGACGCCGCAGTCAGCGCCTTGGCCGGCGGCGCGATCCTCGACGGGGACCTGGCATCGATGCTCGGGACGAGCATGTGCAACGGCTTCATAAGCCACAGGCCTCGGCTCTCGCCGAGGATGGTGAACTTCCCCTACGTCGTGGACGGGAGGAGGTGCCTCTACTCCTTCACGGGCGTAGCCACGGCCGGCTTCTGCGTCAGGTGGTTCAGGGATGAGTTAGGCGCGGCGGAGAAGGAGAAGGCAGAGGAGACGGGGGAGGACGCCTACAAACTCTTAGACGGGATGGCGGAGAAGGTGCCGCCTGGGAGCGATAGCCTCATCTTCATGCCCCACATGATGGTTGGGGAACGGGCGCCATACTGGGACGAGCACCTCAGGGGCGGCCTGCTGGGCTTGACAGTCTATCACACACGAGCCCACATCTTCAGGGCCATCCTCGAGGGCGTCGCATACGCCATGAGGTACAGCCTCGAGGCCGCCTGGGAGACCGGTATGAAGATCAACAGGGCAACCCTCGTCGACGGCGGCGCCCGCTCGCCGCTCTGGAGGCAGATAATAGCCGACGTCACCGGGCTGAGGATGAGCTATATCCCTGGGGCGCAGGGGGCACCGTTAGGGGACGCCATACTCGCCGGGCTCGGCGCCAAGACGATCTCAAGCCACTCGGTGATAGATGAATGGATGCCCGAGAAGATCGAGATGAGGCCAGACCCAAAGAGAGAGGAGGTTTACAGACACTACTACAATCTCTACAAGGCCGCACTTGAGGCGAGCAAACCCGTGTTCAAGGAGTTCTAGGCGAAGCGAACTATGGCCCCCATAACCAAACTATTTTAACCATAATCTTAAACATGGATATGACGAATTTTTAACTAGAAGATAAAATTCATGGTGGCTTCGGTTTGAGGAAATCAGCGGCCTTCTTGATCTGTTTCTTCCTCCTGATGTGCTTCGGGTACCTCGCCCTGCACTCCTCGTTCCTCATGATCGGGGACTGGCTTGGACCCATACTGGGGTCGTCGTTCTACACCCTCCTCACCGTCGTCTTCCTCCTCTTCGGAGACCCACTGAGCTTCGTCGCTCTCGCCGTCATCTGGGGGCTAGTAGCCTTCATCGGCGGCATGATAATCAGGCGTCGCCTCGGAGCAACCCTGATGATGCTCCTACTCTTCCTGTCCCTGATACCTGTGCTGGTGGTCTCCAGCTTCGGCATGTACCAGAAACTTCAGGAGGCTGGTTTGATGAACCCCGGCTCGAACCCCCTCGAGATGTTGCCCCCCATACCCCGCGGATTCACGTTGGCCAACGTCCTCGAGGCGCCCATCATAGGCAAGATCGCAAGGACGCTGATGGACATGATGATTAACGCGCGGCAGGGGAACACGGGGGACATCTTCGGGTCAATCTTGCAGCCCCTCATGATCGACTTCGCCCTGAAGCCGGTGATCATCGTTGTCGCCGCGCTGCTAGGCGTCGAGGTCGGTAGGAGGCTCGAGAAGCCCCTCGCCCCGCGGTCAGAGTCCATGCGCCTGAGGCTCGGAGGTAAACCTCTCCAGTCCCCAGCGACGCCTGTCACCGCCATGGTCAAGCTGAAGTCAGGGCTACTCCTCTGCATGCTTCTCTTCTCAGGCCTCTCCTACGGGATTCAGTCGGCAATAAGCGTCGGAAATGGCACGTATCTTGAGAATCTGGGTGGCGTTGTGGACAGGAACGGCAGGGCGTACATCGGCGACCTCTTCATTGACTCCGGCACTTCCCTGCCCGGGCTTGGCACCGGGAGCCAAGGCTCACAGGGGCTCATCGTTTCACTCCTGATCTCACACGACGGGATGGTCGACATGTTGTCGAAGTCGGGCGTTCTCCCGGAGGAGGTCGACGTCGGCTCCTTCACGAACCTCCTGCCCCCAACCTTCGCGGTGATGGTCTACGCCGGCGTACCCAAACTGGACGCCGAGAGCAGAGCAAATACCTTCTCCACCGCCTTCTCAGGCGCCTACGGCGTCAGCCTACAGAAGATTGCCGCCTTCGGCATGACTCAGAGCTTCGACACGGCCCAGGTGCCTTTCACCGTCATCCTCTACCAGTCACCCTCCACTTTCAGTAACGTGGCGGGCATCTACATGGACCAGTATGTTGGGCACGGAGGCTTCGCGGAGCTCGTCGACGAGGCATCTGGGAACGGGCGATTGATCCCACACGCGAACCCTGACTCGGCTGACGGCTCCCTGATCTTCACCGGGATGGTTGATATTACACCCTTAAGCGAATTTCTACCATTCGGAGAGATACCAGAGAACTACACCGACATTGTGGCACCCCTCCTTGAGGGACCCGTATGCGTCTCCGGGGGCTTCTCCTACTTCAACCACGGCTACACGAAGGTCGGCGGAAAGGATATGCTGGACCTCCTAAGCCTCCTGGGTGCCGAGGAAACGCCGTCATTCTCGCCCGACGCCACCTCCTCCCTCATGATCCTCATGGCGCCAAACAGCACTTACACTGGTGGACCGGATGAGGGTGCAAACGTCAAGATAACGACAACTCTGCCCCTCGGCCAGGCCGAGTACGATCTCATCTACGGAATCCTGTCGATGTTCGGCCAGGTCCACTTGGGCAAGCCGGGCGAACAGCTGGGCGGCCAGAGCTTCCAGGTGGAGATAGAGGGGGTGGCGCTTCCCCTCAACGTCCGGGTCACCAAGAATGTCTCGCCTGAGACCACGTCCCCCAATGGTGTCGTCCAGGTCACCGTGACGGTGAAGAACGACGACTCGAAGGCGATGACGGATGTCGTAGTCGACGATGGCACGACCGTCTCGGGCTACCCGACGAGCGCCTCCGTCGTCTCAGGATCGACCTCCATGACCGTCGGCTCAGTGGCCCCCGGGGAGTCGAAGAGCTTCACGTATGGTGTTAGGCTTGGGGAGGCGGGAGCATACACCCTGAAGCCCGCGTCCCTCGCATACTCATACGCGGGAAAGGTCTTCGAGGACAACTCCAACCAGCCCGAAGCGAGGGTTGAACGCCCCAACGCCCTGTTCTTGGCTTTCAGCATCGCCGTGAACACATGGTCGCTTGCAGCCGACGGATTATCCGCCCTCATGGGCGGCGGGGGCAGGATAGTCATAACAGGCCTGACCCTGCTCATCCTGGGGTACGTCGCATTCAACTGGTTCAGGAGCTTCAGGAGGTGGCTCTCCGGGCCCGCTCCACCTCAAGCCTCGCCCTCCTAATCCTCCTTCTGCTGACCTCCAAAATGGCCCTGATATAGCTCTGCATCCCCTCCGAGAAGAGGATGAGGCCAGCAAGTAGCCAAGTCGTCAGGTCGGCGATGTAGAGTATCCTGTATGAGGCGGCCTCGTAAACGATGTACGTCCACCCGTACTCGGCGGCTAGGACGAGGCAGACGATGCCCAGAATTATCTTGATGATCGAGTACAGCAGACGGGCTCCACTCTCCAACCCTGTTCACCCTATCCAAACGGCCCATATAGGGAAGCGCAGCTAAATTTGAGGTTATCAAAATAAGGGCCGAGAGCCTAGATAGAGAAAGTGTAACGTCTGGATGTTCTTGAACGGTTAAGGTTTTGAGAAAAGTGGAGGTATCTAAGTGCATTTCCAGGGTTGTCGTTCATCTTCAAAGCGTCAAACAATGATCATGCAGTTATCTGCCAAATTGCCACCATTTCTTTTCCACGATCTTAATGTACCGGTTGAAGGCTCCCCTGTCAAAAGGCATAGCTGTACGAGAATTGTCGAAGCAGCTTTCACACACCAGATCTGGAATATCTCTGAAGTCAACGGCGCTGAACCCTACACCTGCTCCAATCAACTTCGGCTTGCAGATGTAGCCTTCCCCCTTGGAGACTTCCTTTCTGCAGTGCCTGCATTTTTCACTTGATTTGCCGGTTTTTTTCCAGAATTCAACCGCTAGTGCATGTGCCTCGCTCTTGGCTCTCTGCACAACCTCGGGCACCTGCATGTATCTCCTGAAGCCCTCCCTGTCAAATGGCTCTGCTGTGGGAGATTTATCGAAACATGTTTCACATAATAGGTCCGGAATGCCGCTGGCGTCCATCAGTCCGTATCCAAAACTCGTTCCCAGTACCTCCGGCTTGCAGACGTAGCCGTCGCCTTTCTGAACCATCGCGTTGCAACGATCGCAAACACCGGTCGATTTGCCAGAGAACTCCCAAAACTCGAGGGCCAGCCTATGGGCTTCACCTTTATTGTTTCCCATGGCATCCACCTGCTCCAAAACTTCTTTCTAACTTGATTATAATATATTAGAATAATGCAATAACACTTTCGTAAGTTACAACGCGTTTTTGTTGAGGGGTTTGGGTTTTAGGGATAAAATTTAACCTTCTCTCTCTCAAACGACGACGAACGAATGACTTGCTAGCCCAATTGGTTGCGCTAATCGACTCACGATTGATGCGACTCACGACGAGCTCTGTACTGATTAGAAGAGCAGACAAAATGAAGGAGTAAAGTTGAGGTTAAGAGGATCAGGAACGGGAAGCATCAGACGCTTGAGACGCTGATCAACGAGGAGACCCAGTTTTTCGCCAAGTTTTGAGAGGCGAGGCTAAGAGCTGGATCCCGAGAGTACCCGGAAAATAGATTGTGTGCTACAAGCGCAATAAAACAAAAAAAGGAGGATAAGATCAATAAAGGACTACTATCTCAGTTCTAGTGTACTCGATCACAGCAGGGTCTATACGGTAGAGTTCACCGGCAACTTTACCGAACTCGTCTGGAGGACTGTCTGACTCAATACCGATAACAAATTGCTCAACGGTTCCGTATGGATCGCCCATGAAGAGAACCTTCGCACTATTTTTCTTGCAAATTTCCTTAACCTTTGCTACCCAATTTGATACAAATTTGTCGTCAGTGATTTCCTTTTTTAGGGCTTCTCGGGACTCCTTTACATACCAGAGATAAACGAACTTCAATTTTTTCACCAGTTTTTCAAGTTTTGTAAGATCCAGCAATTCACCTAATGATATATTATCACGCCTTCAGCGTCTAAGATGCCTGTTGCCAGGTCTACGTAATAAGTACCCATTTTCTGTATGCCTTCAAATACACCTGTGCCGTGCGTTCCTCTGAAATAACCTTCATTGGTACCTGTAAGTCCTCCTGTAATCTTGCCGTTAGCACTGCCCGACAGAGTATTCTCACCAATGAAAACCGTCCAAGTTCCCATACAAGTTCCTTCTCCAGTCGCTGTGTTCACAGTTATATGCTCCCAAAATACTTCAATTGTCCCAGTGCCCAACGTGCCTACATATGATCCTGACCAAGGCATATCCATTAAATGCATAATGCCGCCAGAAACCCAAAATTTGCCAGGAGAGCCGCTCACCGCGCCTTCGCAATGCTCCCAGTAGGGCTCTTTGTTTATTGCCATGACTGGTGAAATTGCAATCATCGCCAGAAATAGTAGGGCAATAGTAGGCATCACAACTCGCGCAAGTTTAACCATCATTCATCTCGCCCGAATCAAGAACCCCACAAGACCGAGATAAAACGGCCTTATAGTCGACTATGATTTTTATACACTAAATATAATCTTAATCGAGGGTGAGACACGCCTTGGAGAAGCTCTGCAACCTACTCTTCGAGCTGTCAAGCGAGGACAGGCTAACAATGCTAACGCTCCTCAGAGAGGAGCCGATGAAGCTCACCCACCTCTCTCAGAGACTTAAATACACTCCGCCGGAAGCATCCAGAAACGTCTCCAGACTCAGCGAGGCGAAGCTGATAGAAAGAGACCCTGATGGGGTTTACCATCTATCGCCGCTCGGCGAGGAGGCGTTGAGGCTGCTCGACGGGTATCGGTTCCTCTCCAAGCACTCCGAGTACTTCTCCACCCATACCCTGAGGGACATCCCGGGCGAGTTCACCGATAGGCTTGGCGCCTTGGTCAACGCTGAGCAGCCGAGGGAGATTATGTCGACCTTATCTACGGCCGAGAATATGGTGGCTGAGGCGGAGGAGTATGTGCTCACCATCGCGGACTCATTTCCCACGAGCTGGATCCCTCTCGAGCTCGAGTCTGTCATGAGGGGGGTGAGGAACCGATCGATATTACCACGCGGCATAGAATTGACCCCTGAACAGGGGACTGTGACTCGCCACGAGGAGGCCGTTCTAGCGGCTGCGGGTATGAGTAAACTTCTCGAGCTTCGCTATGTTGATAGGGTCAACGTTTTTCTAATGATGTCTGAGAAGGAGGTTGGGGGCATCACCTTCAGGACCGTTGACGGTGGCTTTGACCATATGCACTTCTCTGGGAGTGATTCGAGGTTCCACGGCTGGTGTAAGGATCTTTTTGAGTACTATTGGTCTCGGGCACGCGCGCGCACGTAGGTAGAACACGCGCAAAAAGCTGTTAAATAGTATATGAGCCTAAGAACTCATGAGTGCCGACCAGCTAGCCAAAGCCTTCATCGAGACTGCAACCGAGAAATACGGGGATAAAATACCTCTCATATTCATCTATGGTAGCTACGCAAAGGGCACCGCTTCACCTGACAGTGATCTTGACCTCGTCTATGTAACAGAAGACAAAGAAGCAGAGAATCTCTACACCTCATTTATCTATGATGGCATAGGATACGAGTTCTGGCCCATAGACTGGGAACGTCTAGAAAGAATATCACGTGCAGAGGAGCACTGGCCAGTAGCGGCGTCCATTATTGCCTACTCAAAGATACTCTGGAGCCGTTCGGATAAGGACCTTGACAGGTTTAGAACCCTAAAAGAGAGAGTTGAGGGGTATCGGAGGCCCGAGAAAAGTAGTTACGATAGAACCTGTCGTAGACTTTGATTTAAAGCAGTTCTCAGACTGGATTCTACGGCTTCACGAACAGGGCAACTTAGAATATGTCTGGTTTGGTTTTAACTCAAAGCAAAACATAATAGAATTACCCGAACCTTCTCAGGAAAAAACTCAGGAATTTATCGATATACTTGAAGGCACTGGAATTGTTGTCAAGGGAAAATCGATTAGAAATATAAAATTGATGGAAGGTTGACAAAATCACAAGCACCGGTGAGTTCCATCATTTTGAATAAATTTAAAAAATTACTCATGGATTCCCAAGACCCCCCGACCCCTTTATGAACCCATCCCCAATTAAAAATAGACACCAATCTTTTTCCGTGGTCAAGATAGTCGATGGAGATACTAAAGTCAGTCAATAAACGAAAATGTGCTTGAAACCCTTTTTTAATCATGGATTTGGTTTCAAGGTGTCACAACAATGAGGTCATTGTGAAACAAAAACTTGTGAAGAAATAGTTCTCTTCTTAGCCTATATGTACACATTTTTTTTTAATTTAAGATTATTATGACTCACTACCTCTTTTTTGCCTACCATTATAACATTTCTCAGATTCACAGGTCAAAGTTTTATAATCGTATTAAATTAATAAATAGAGTGATAGTTTGAGCTTAAATGAGAAAATTACTAAAATAATCATCAGCCTTTGGGTTTGTGCAATTGGTTTATTTTTCGCGTATGATATGATGATAAACTCCTCGAACTCATTAGTCGTCAAGAATCCGATTTTAGCCCTTTTAATTTTGTGTTTAGTGCCCTTCCTTGGTTTGTTACTTATGCGAAAAAGATAGCTAAATTAAAAAGGAAGAGGAGCACGTCGTACCGATCTATCTTATGAATTATCACACTTTTTAACCAAATCATCTGTTGCTTTTAGCTAAACGGTATGGATGACGTATAGCATTCTCAACCACCTCAACCCCTGCATGCCGAGAGTCTACCTTAGGGGCGGCAAACCCGTGGCCTTTCTCGAGCCCTGATCAAAACACGTTTTATCCAGCCGATAAGAACATCTTCAGAGTTGGTGAGGGCATGGAGAAGACGCTCAGCTCAAGGCTGCTACACGAGGGAAAGAGCTTCTCGTTCAAGACCGATCAGGTGGAACTTCCGAACGGAAGGATGACGACGAGGGACGTCGTCGACCATCCTGGTGCCGTCGCCATCGTCCCAGTCCTCGACGGCTCGAGGATAGTTTTGGTCAAGCAGTTCAGATACGCCATCGGCAAGGAACTCTTCGAAATTCCGGCGGGCACATTAGAGAGGGGCGAGGAGCCCGACGCCTGCGCGGTCAGGGAGCTCAGGGAGGAGACAGGCTACAATGCAGAGTCGATTGTGAGACTCCTAAGCTGCTACATGGCGCCGGGGTACAGCAACGAGGTCATCCACCTCTACGTCGCCACCGGCCTCGAGAAGGGTGAG
>Ga0315289_10001837_pt1 | contig 33058 bp, 28 predicted proteins | sample YL17G11_40_MG_FD_203452 | JGI IMG/M metagenome (GOLD analysis project Ga0315289, IMG submission 203452) | Sediment microbial communities from Yellowstone Lake, YNP, Wyoming, USA - YL17G11_40 | ecosystem: Environmental > Aquatic > Freshwater > Lake > Sediment | place: USA: Wyoming | collected... | reverse complement strand
TGGAGATCCACTACACGCCCAAGCACGGCAGTTGGCTCAATATCGCCGAATGCGAATTGAGTGTCCTAACCCGCCAATGCCTGCGGAATCGTACCGCGAGCCTGGCGGCTCTGGTCCGCAAGGTGATGCCGTGGGCGCGGGACCGCAACGCACGGCAACGTGGGGTCGACTGGCAATTCCGGACGAAAGACGCCCGCATCAAACTCAAACGCCTCTACCCCGAGGTTCAATTGTCATGAAGCACTAGCCTCGCCACAGGCTGTGTAATAATCCCACCTCGACGTACAGGTGCGTCAGCACAGACACGGTATTCTCCTTACCGACGCGTGCGGATGCCGCCGTGAGTGGGCTCAAGTCGTGGTGGAGTACCCGTCCGAGATGCCCCAGCGCCGCCTGGCGCAAGTCGAGCGGCCGTAGATAGCCCTTCGCACCGATTGGGAGGGGGACATCGGCCGGCCGTAAAGCGAAGGCGTGCGTCTCTTCCAGGCCCGGCCCGCCGGGAGAGCCGCTCTCAACGGAGAAGGCGCAGGGGGGCCCGTTGCGATCCCACCCCCAAAGGACGAAGTCCCCCGCATCAGAATCGACACCCCGACACGGGAGGGAACAAACTTCAGTTCCTTCCACAGGTCCTGCCCGGCAATCAGGCCGCGGGCACAGTCCAACAGAGCCAGGAGAAACTCGATCGCCAACAGAACGCCCACGCGAACCAGACTGTGGATGCTGAACAGCAGGATAAGGAACAACCGCAACGGATATCGGCGCCGCAGCAGAGCGCCCAGTCCCATCGTGCAGGCGCAGAAATGCGTCTCAACCGTGTTTCGCATGCATAATCAATCTCTTAGCTTCTCATCGCGTGGCCGACCGCTCCGGCCATATTCTTGAGCAATTCCCATTCCGCCTTGATCTCTTCCATGGCGTGATGCCAGGAGCTCTCATCCTTCGGTTCGTGCGACTGTCGGCTTACGAGGTTGTCATAGAGGCGCACGAGCCCGCGTCCGCACCGGTCCATGGAGAATTGTCGCGCCGTTTCCCGCGCCGCTGCCTCGAGCTGTCGGCGTTCCAGGGCCGAGGCCGCATCAATCTGGCCGACAGCCGCGGCAAAATCCTCCTCGCGCTCTGACGTGAGCAGACGGCCGTTGTACCCATTGAGGACGACTTCCCGGACCCCGGGCGCATCGAGCGCCACCACCGGCTTTCCGGCGGCCATCGCTTCCGTCAGCACCATGCCCTGCGTCTCACTGCGGGAGGCGAAGACGAAGACATCCATCGCGTGATAGGCATCGACCAGATCCTGCCCGTCCAGCGCGCCCACCAAGTGCAGATGTCTCCTCTGACCGTTCCGGATAAAGACCTCCCGGATCTCCTTGGCCGAGGGCCCCGATCCCACGACGAGGAAGCGCCCGCATCGAGTGTGGGCCGTCTGAGCGCTCACCGCCTCCGCCAGAAAGGCGAGGTTCTTCTCCGGCGCCAAACGCCCGACGTAACCGACGACAAAGGCCCGCTTGGGGATGCGGTGCCGGCGGCGGAACGCCGGACCATTGCCTTGCTCAAATTGATGGATGTCCACGCCGGTGGGAAGGACCTCAATCGGCGTCTGAACGCCCCGCTCTCGGAGAATTGACGCGACGCTTTGACTGGGGGCAATAACGCAATCGCACAGATTGCAGTACCCGGTTACCAGGGCGATCACGAACTCGCGCAGCCGACTCGCTCCGGTCGGCACGTAATGCAGGTAATGCTCGTACATCGTATGGTGCGTAAAGACCAGCGGGCGACCGAGACGGCTCGCGATCCGGACCGCCGTGTTGCCCAGCAGGTGCGGATGATGGGAGTGCACGATATCCGGCCGGCATTCCTCGAGATGGGACGCGAGAATCCCCGGCGCCGGCAGAGCCAACGAGAAATCGCTCCCGTTGAAATCCTGGAGCGCCGGCACACGAATCACATCCTCCTCCTGAAGCGGCATTCCCTCGAAGACCGGGGCGACGATGACCACTCGATGACCTGCCCGGCGGCACTCTCGCGCAAACGCCGCCACGGACCGCGCCACGCCTCCCACAAACGGCGTGAATGTGTTGGTCATCATCCAGATGTTCATTACCGTATAGCTGAGCTTCTATCCGTAAGGCTGGTTCCTCGTTCTGCAGAAGCCCCCGTATAAGAAAGATGCGTGGCCAAAAGCCACGCATCTCTCTGTTAAGAAGTGCCGCGCCATTTGTCTGTTCTTGCCTGGCGCAGGCAAGAATTTGACGATTCGATATCGATCACTGATCATCACCTCACTACCTGATATTACGTCTCCGGCATACGTGCTGCAATTAAGGAATATCCTCAATTCTCCGTGTTGCCTCGCGACTTCGTCGGACCGCAGACAGCATCCGCTTTGCTACGCCAAACGGCAGCCCGTGTTTGGCTGAACGTTCACAGGATTTTCCTGATTGAGGGCAGCCTTTATCGAACGTAGTTTCCCTGAAAGGGGTCTCCTCCACAATGAACGCCAGGATCGCGCTGCGAGACCCGGAAGGAAAGGTGCAGAATGAATGCCCCATGTGACCGCAACCGCAGAATCCAAGTCCATCGGCGCCACGGCATCGTCGAACGGCGCGGCTTGTATCTAAGCCATTATGAGATTCACTCCATGTTCGACGAGATGATCCACCGGCCCTGGGGCGCCGTGCGCTGGAATCCGGCCGTCGATATCCGCGAAGACAAGGATGCCTTCATCATCGAGATGGATCTGCCCGGAGTCAAAGCCGGGGAGGTCCAGGTCCTGGTCGAGGGGCAAATCCTCGCCATCGAGGGCCAGCGGCAATTGGCCCAATGCGACGAGGTCACGACCCACTTGTGTGAAAGGCCCGACGGCCGGTTCGTTCGCACCTTCGAGTTCGATAGCAATATCGAAAACAGAAAGATCGAGAGTCATTGGCACGAGGGCGTGCTGACGGTGACCGTACCCAAATCAAAGAACCAATAGGATCGCGATCATGGATCATCTGCAACAGAACGAGACGCAAGACACGGCAACCCTCGACTTAGGATACCAGCAGCTTCAGGCGGCGGCCCAGCGCATGGAACTGGCCGCCCAGGATACGGATTCCGCCGTCGACTGGGAAGCCCTGAAGTTCAAAACCACGGCGGAACTGGAGCCGCTCAACGAAATCATCGGCCAGAATCGGGCCTTGGCCGCTCTCGAAGTGGGCTTGGGTGTGCCGGAGCGGGGGTATAACATCTACGCCGCCGGGCTGACCGGGACCAGTAAAATCGAGACGATCAAAGACACGCTGCAAAGGCGTCTCGCGGGATCCCCCCCGCCGGACGACTGGGTGTACGTGCACAACTTCGATGATGCGGACCAACCCTGGGCCATCCGCCTGAAGCCGGGCCAAGGCCGGCAGCTCGAAAAGGACATGGATCGCCTCGTCACGCGGCTGAAAGAAGCGCTGCCCAAGGCGTTTCGCCAGCAGGATTTCCGGGAAGAGAAAGACCAGCTCAGCCGCAAATATGAGAAGAGGCTCGAAGAATACACGAATCGGCTGACTGAGATGGCCAAGAATCGCGGGTTCGAGGTCGTGTTCACCCCGAACGGGCAGATCTCCTTCCTGCCTTATATCGGCGGCAAGCTCGCGGAGAACCCGGAGCAACTGGAAACATTGGCGCCGCAGGAACGCGAGCGCATCGGCGAGGGGGAGAAGGAGCTGGCCCGGGAAGTCGGCCGGATGATGCAGGACCAGCGGGAGATGCTGCAGAACCTCGGCGAAGAAGTGCGCGGGGTCGAGCGGCAGTTCGCCAGCTACGTTGTCACCCCGCTCGTCGATGCCATCAAACAGTCCTACGGCGGCAACGAGCGCCTGCTGCAATACCTCGACCGCGTGCGGAACTACATTCTCGACAATCTCTCCGATTTTCGCGAAGGCGGCACGACCCAATCGATTCCGCCGCAGTTGCAGGGCATGCTCGGCGCTGACGGAGACTACCAGCTTCTCGAATACAAGGTCAACGTCGTCGTGGACAATAGTCAGACCAAAATGGCGCCGGTTCTCGTGGAGGAGGCGCCCACGTACCGCAACCTCTTCGGCAGCATCGACCGCACCGTCGACCGGCGGGGCCGGCTCGTTTCCACCTTCACCCAGATCAAAGCGGGCAGCCTGCTCCGCGCCAGCGGCGGGTATCTCGTGTTCAATATCGAGGACGCCTTGACGGAGCCGTTCGTCTACAAAAGCCTCAAGCGCGCGCTCAAGAGCGGCTGCATGGAGATCGAGAGCGTCAACCCGTGGATTCCCTTCAGCATCGGGGAGTTGCGCCCCGAGCCGATTCCGATCAATACCAAGGTCGTCGCGGTCGGCAATCCTCTGCTCTATTACATGCTGCGGTTCTACGATGAAGAGTTCGCTCTCGTGTTCAAGATCAAGGCCGATTTCGGCACCGAGATGCCCCGGGGCGAGCGGGAGCAGATGCAGTACGCCCGCTTCGTCGCCACGACCGTGCGGGACGAGCACTTGCACCCCTTCACGCGCGAAGCCGTCGGGGAGATCATCCGATTCGGCTCCCGGGAAGTGGGTGACAAGAGCAAGCTGCTGACCCATTTCGCGCAAACGGCGGACCTGATTCGCGAGGCGGACTATTTCGCGCGCAATCAGAACTCCGAACTCGTGGAGGCGCTCCACGTCGAACAGGCGCTGAAAAACCGCATCTACCGGTCCGACCGCATTGCCGAGAAGATTCGCGAGCTGATTGAAGAAGGCACGCTGCTGGTCGATGTGCAGGGGACCAAGATCGGGCAGGTCAACGGATTGGCGGTGATTGACCTGGGCGATTATGCGTTCGGCCGGCCCACGCGCGTGACGGCCTCGGTGGGATTGGGATCGGAAGGCCTGGTCAACATCGAACGAGAGGCCAAGCTGTCAGGGCGGACCCACGACAAAGCCGTCCTCATCATTGGAGGCTATCTCCGGAACAAGTATGGGCGCAGCCGGCCGCTGACGCTTTCCGCCAGCATTTGTTTCGAGCAGACGTACAGCGGCGTCGAGGGCGACAGCGCCAGTGCGGCGGAACTCTACGCGCTGATCTCCAACCTCGCCCAGATCCCCATCCGCCAGGACATCGCCGTCACGGGTTCCGTCAATCAATGGGGCGAGATCCAGGCCATCGGCGGCGTCAACGAGAAGACGGAAGGTTTCTTCGACGTCTGCCGGGAAGTGGGTCTGACCGGACACCAGGGGGTCTGCATTCCTCAGAGCAACGTCCGCAACCTGATTCTCCGTAAGGACGTGCAGCAGGCGATTGCGGATGGCGTGTTCCACGTTTACCCGATCCACGCCATCGATGAAGGGCTCGAGCTTCTCACGGGCTACAAGGCCGGCGCCCCCAACGAGGAAGACACGATTCACTGGCTCGTCGAGCAGCGGCTGAGCCGCATGACAGAGCAATTGAAAGGCTTCGAAGGCTTCCGGGAGACCCGGGTGATCGCCACCGGTCCCAGCGCCCCGGAACCGCCGGCGCCGCCGAAGTTGCCTCACGATCAGCCGCAGACCTGAGGGCTCACCGCGCCCCAACAACGGCGGCCTTGGACCGCCGTACCCGCACCGGCCGGTTTTCCAGGTATTCTTTCAGCGCGGTGGCGTTGTTGAAGCGCTCTTCGCGGGACCCGAAAACGATCGTCAGCGTACCCTCGCGCATCTTTCCGCGAAGGAGCTTGCTCTCGTCCGGATGGGCATCGAGTTCCCGGAAGTAACGTTTCCGGAACTCTTCCCATTTCTCCGGATCGTGTCCGAACCACTGGCGGAGCTCCGTGCTCGGGGCCAAGCTCCGGAGCCACTGGTCGAGCTTCAGATCCTCGGCGTTGGCATCGGCAAACGCCAGATTGGCCTCCAGACTGTAGCTGTGCTCGCCGAGGATCTTCTCGCCCTCCGGACTGGCAACGTCCACTGCGAGGTTCTCTTCCTTGAACCGATAATACGGGTAGAACAACTCGCAATCCTCAACACCATTGCCCGCAGCGCCGCTGCGCGTCGGGGATTGCTCTGATAGGGACGAGTAATCATTCGTTCCTACTAGTATTCTTGCCATGGGTTCAGCTATTCTTGCGATGGGTTCAACACGACATACAGGCTGACCCGGCCATCGGTGATGAGCAACAGGATGCGGCGTCCCTCGCGGAGCGCCGTCGAGACCGCCTCTTTGAACTGCTGCTCGCTATGGACTGGCCGCCGGTTGACCTCCTTGATCACGTAGCCCTCGCGCAGTCCTTTCTGGGCCGCTTCGGAGCCCGGTGACACCTTGGTGATGATCACGCCGGTCTGCTCCTTGATCTTCGCGCGCTCCGCAGTCTCCGGCGTCAGGTCCTGCACGGTCAGACCGAGGCGTCGTTGCGGCTCCTCCGGAAGGCGCTTCGGTTTTTCGCGGCGCTCGCCGCGGAGCTCGTCGGCGCTCGGACGCTTCTCCAGTGTGATAGCAACGGTCCGTCGCTCTCCGTCGCGCAAGACCACCATAGGAACAGTCGCGCCCGGCTTGCGGCTGGCCACCAAGTTGCGGAACTGCGTGGCCGAGTCAATCGCCACTCCGTCGAATTCCGGCACGACATCCCCCTGCGCCAGGCCGGCCCGGGCGGCGGGCGAGTCCTGCGTGATCTGGCTCAGAATAGCGCCTTTGGTCCCTTTGAGCCCGAACGCTTCGGCCAGCTCGGCGGTCAGGTCCTGCGGAATAACGCCCACGTATCCCCGCTCCACGGCGCCGGTTTTCATGAGCTGGCCGGCGACGTCCCTGGCGATGTTGATCGGAATGGCGAACCCGATCCCGATATTCCCGCCAGCCGGCCCCAGAATGAACGTGTTCATCCCCACGGCTTCGCCGTTGAGGTTGACGAGCGGTCCGCCGGAGTTGCCCATGTTGACCGCCGCATCGGTCTGGATGAAATTCTCATAGGTCGTGACGTTGAAGCCGCTGCGATGTTTGGCGCTGACGATGCCTGCGGTGACGGTATGGCTCAAACCCAGGGGATTTCCGACGGCCAGCACCCACTCGCCGACCTCCAGCGCGTCGGAATTGCCCAACGCCACCGGCATCAATCCCTCGGCCTGGATCCGGATGACGGCCACATCGGATTCCGGATCCGCCCCCACGACCTGCGCGTCCATCGTGCGGCCGTCGACCAGCTCGACCAGGATTTTGTCGGCCTCCGCGACGACGTGATTGTTGGTCAGCACGTATCCGTCCGCGGAGATGAGGAAGCCGGAGCCTTGCGCTTTCTGGGTATACTCCTGCCGCGAGGAATCCTCCTGGGGCGCGCGCCGGCGAAAGAAGTAGTCGAAGAAATCCTCGCTGAAGGGGTCGAGCGGTCCCGTGGCAGGCTTCTCCGGCGTCGCCCGCAGGACTCTCCGTTCCGACTGGATGCCCACCACGCCGGGAGAGACTCTCTCCGTCACGGAGGCGAACGCACTGCCCATGCGTTTGAGAAGCGCGATGCTTTCACTCTCCGCTCCCGAACGCACGGGATCACGTTCCGGACCTCGTTCCTGTCCATTGCTCAACCGCCGTGAAGCAACGAGTAGCGTGCCCCAGATGCACAGGACGGCGCACCACAATCCGATCCGGCTCGACCTCATCATATAATCCGGCATTATGACTCTCCTCATGTTGTAAGATTCTCCAACCTCCCCCGGCGCGCAGCGGCGCTGCGGACATCGACAGGCGCAGGCATACCACACCTTCCCTCACCGCCAAATCGGGAAATCGATCAATCTCCCCGACGTAAACGCCCACCGAAAGGTCGACATTCGGAAGGGCGATTCGTCCGTTGCCTCGCGGGTCGGTCTGGAACGACGCCGCCGAACAGCAAAACTGTGGACATGGCATGCAGAAAATTGACGCGTAAATCACCATGAATGATTGACACCGTCGACAGGAGGACTTACTATTGATGTCTTAGGATAAGTGATAGCGGTCGCTCCGAGGGCGCCGGTCCACTGGAAGGACGGGAATGTCCGACGTATCAACAGCGTTGGGCCACCCCGCGCAGAGAAGAGGGACGATGTTATGAGTATTCGAATCGTACTTGCTGACGACCACGCTATCGTGCGTCATGGTCTGAGCCGGGCCATTCAGCAGGAGGATGACATGGAGGTCGTCGGCCAAGCCAGCGACGGGCACTCCACCGTGGAGCTCGCCCGCGAGCTTCAGCCGGACATCGTGGTGATGGATATCAGTATGCCGGACTTGAACGGCATCGAAGCCACCCGCGAGATCCAGCGGGAGGCGCCCGGCGTGAAGGTGATTGCCCTGTCCATGCACTCGGCAAAACGCTACGTGACGGAGATGTTTCGCGCGGGAGCCTCCGGCTACCTGCTCAAGGACTGCGATTTCGACGAATTGGCGCGAGCGATGCGCACCGTAGCGGACGGAAAAACCTACGTCAGTCCCTCCATCAGCAATGTCGTAGTCGAAGACTTGATGCGTACGGAGGAGAAGATCGAGCCGACCGCGTTCTCGTTGCTCACGCAACGGGAACGCGAGGTGCTTCAACTCCTGGCCGAGGGCCGGACGACCAAGCAGATTGCCCTGCGTCTGCATATCAGCCCCAAAACGGTCGAGGCACATCGGCTACGGGTCATGAACAAGCTGGAGATCGACAACGTCGCGCAGCTCACGAAATACGCGATCCAGGAAGGCCTGACCTCGTCGGAGCCGTAAAAACCGGAAGACAGAGGACGGAAGACCGTTCGGAGTACCGCCTTTCGGCGGTCCTATAGAGTTCACCCGGCTAAAGCCGGTACTCCAAACTTCTCATCCTCGGAAGGGAGCCTCCACCGGGGTTCGGGGTTTATCCACAATCTGCACCGACGTCGCCTGAAGCCCCTTCTCCCCGAGTTCCGCCGTATATCGGACACCCAGACCGATCGTCAGCCGATCGAAATCGTCGTGCAGAACGCTGTTGCGGTGGAAGTAAATCTCGTCCTGCGTATCCACCGTCCGCAGGAAGCCGTAGCCCTCGTTCGGGAACAGCTTGTGCACCACGGCCGTTACCTGCTGATCCGGGTGGGTCTTGACATCGCCCCGTTGTTGTTCCACGAGTTTCCGCAATTGCCGGGCCGCCGAGTTGAAGGCGTGCTTAATCACGATGTCCAGCGGGTCGTGCATATCCCCCTTGCTGGGCTCGCGTTTGACGACCAGCTCGTGGCCGGGGGGAACCGTCATATCGATGCGAACCCGGTACGGATTCCCGACTTCCTGGTGCTGCTGCCTCTTCTCGACCGCGACCCGGCAATGGATCATATAATGACAGGCTCTCTCCAACTTGTCCGCTTCTTCCCGAATCAGAGCCTCAACCTCGTCCGAGTGCTCGATCCCTTTGAACACAATTTCGAGAGGGACTTTCATCGTGGACCTCCATCCCAACCATCCTCAAGGCCAAAGATCCCGTATGGGCTCGGGCAAAATGCATTTGACATCCTCAATCACGCCGCCGGGCATCCTTTCCTCGAGCACGCGAAACACGGTGCGACAGGCCTCTTCCGGATCGTGCTGACGCATCAAGCCTTCGGCCACCTTATCGAGAAACTCTTGCCGGTTTCGGATCTTCAGCGGTTTGCCCGTCGGGGTCCAACCATGATAGTAAACTCCCTGCAAGAGCATGGGTAGTTGCGCCGCGAACTTGGCCGCTTCCTCCACCGTCAATCGATCCCTCAAGTTCTGAAGGACGGCGCGCAGGACCCGGAAAGCCCGCTGCTCGTCATCGAGTCCCATTTGCTCCTGCACCGCCTGGAGCCACTCTCGCGTAGTCTCCAGAGACTGATCGAACGTTCTGACGCCTGTTGTTGTCGTTGTCATCACATGCCTCGCTTTTCTAACGGCTCTGTCTGTCGTACGGATCATACCCATCTTTCACTCTATTTTTATTTACTTTGGCCGCGCTGGGGCCCGAACTAAGGAAAAGGCTGATTCTCCCCGCCACGAATTCGCAGGCAGCCGCTACCGGGAATACCGGTCGTAGTACTCCCGGTCGGCTCCCATGGGCAAGTTCCTCAGAAACACCATTGTAAGTCCACGCTCTTGACGCCGGACGAAAAACACGGTAAGCAGAATCCTTCGCAGATGCCGCAGGCATTCTGCCTTATATTGGTGAAGACGATTTGGACTCTTGGGTCTTGGCGGTTATCGAGACCTCTTGAGGCACAGAAGGAAAGACCCCTTTGCCGGGATGGAATTGGTCTATGATGGATCAGAAACTCGCGTTGCCCCCCCACCGCCCTTCGATTGCCTACTTCTCCATGGAGATCGGCTTGCGGTCCGACATGCCCACGTACAGCGGCGGCCTTGGCATTCTGGCCGGGGATACGATCCAAACGGCTGCCGACATGGAAGTGCCGATGGTGGCCGTGACGATGCTGGCCCGCAAAGGCTATTTTCATCAGGAGCTAAATGCCGCCGGCCGGCAGGTCGAGACGCCGGACTTGTGGAACGTCGCGCAGCACCTGCGCCGGCGTGATGCACAAGTCACGGTCATCCTGGAGAAGAGAGAGGTCAAGGTACGGGCGTGGCAATACGATGTCGTCGGCATGACCAGCTTTGTCGTGCCGGTGTTTTTCCTGGATACGGACCTGCCTGCCAATGACGAGAGGGATCGGGAACTGAGCCACTACCTCTACGGCGGCGACAAACGATACCGGCTCTGCCAGGAGTACGTGCTCGGCGTCGGCGGCGTCCGGATACTGCGCACGCTCGGATACGACCAGATCGACCGCTTCCACATGAACGAGGGCCATGCCGCCTTCCTGATCGTCCAATTGCTCGATGAAGAGCTCAACCGGTCGGGCGGCAAAAAGATCAAGCCGGAGCATATGGAGAGCGTGCGGAAGAAATGTGTCTTTACGACCCACACGCCGGTCGCCGCCGGCCATGACAAGTTCCCGATGGAGTTGGTGCGCAAGGTCGTTGGCCGGCACAGAATCTGGAACATCCAGGGAGAACTGACCGGCGACAGCAACATGTTGAACATGACCTACCTGGCGCTGAATTTCAGCCATTACGTCAACGGCGTCTCCCAACGGCACGGCAAGGTATCGCAAGAGATGTTCAGTGAATACCGCATCGAGGCGATCACCAATGGCGTGCACGCCGCCACGTGGACCGCGCCGCCGGTCCAAAGGCTGCTGGACCGCTACATTCCCGCCTGGCGGGCGGACAACTTCAGCCTTCGCTACGCGCTGAGCATCCCGGCGGAAGAACTCTGGGAGGCACACACGAGGTGCAAGGCCAAGCTGATTCGCACGATTGCCGCCGAGCACAAGGTGAGGCTCGATCCGGAGGTCTTCACCATCGGCTTCGGCCGGCGGGCGACCGCCTACAAGCGGGCCGATCTGATCTTCCGGGACCTGGCCCGGCTGCGAACGATCGCCTCGAAAGCCGGCCCCTTTCAGATCCTCTTCGCAGGCAAGGCCCACCCGCAGGATGAGCCGGGCAAAGAGCTGATCCGGCACATCTTCGAGGCCAGGAAGCACTTAGAGCCAAAAGTCCGCCTCGTTTATCTGCCCAACTACGACATTGACGTGGCCAAGATCATGATCCCGGGCGTCGATTTGTGGCTGAACACGCCGCAACCGCCTCACGAGGCTTCCGGAACCAGTGGCATGAAGGCCGCCTTGAATGGCGTCCCTTCCCTGAGTATTCTCGACGGCTGGTGGATCGAAGGTTGGGTCGAAAACCTGACGGGCTGGGCGATCAGCGAGAAGGGCCGAGCGAGAAAGACCAGCAAGGCCGATACCTCCGGGAAAGATGCTCTGGCGCTGTATGATAAGCTGCAGGACGTTGTCATTCCCATGTTCTACAACGACCGGGATCGGTACGTCCGCATCATGCTCTTCGCCCTGGCCCTGAATGGATCCTTCTTCAACACGCAACGAATGCTGCAGGAGTATCTGTTGAAGGCGTACATGCAATAGTCATTCGAAGTTTCAAATTCAAAGTGTGAAGTTTGAAGGCGCGAGGAATTGCAGCTTGACACTTCAAACTTCCGACTGAAGACTCTCTTCATGGACATCTTCTCGACGGCATTGCTGCTGGTCCTGGTGATTGACCCGGTCGGGAATATCCCGGCGTTCCTTTTCGTTCTTCAAGGCGTACCGGAGGAGAGACACAAACGGATCATCTTCCGCGAGTTGTTTGTCGCCCTGATCGTTCTTGTGCTGTTTCTCTTTCTCGGTCAGTTCATTCTGGCGGCCCTGCAAGTCTCGCAGGGTTCGCTAGGCGCCGCCGGCGGCATCATCCTGTTCCTGATCGCCGTGCGGATGATTTTTCCGGTCCCCAAGGGGGTCTTCGGGGAAGAGGCCGACGTGGGCGAGCCGTTTATTGTGCCGCTGGCCGTTCCTCTGATCGCCGGCCCCGCAGCCATGGCCACTCTCATGCTGCTCATGGCCCGCGATCCCTCCGACTGGCCTCAGTGGCTGGCGGCCTTGTTGTTGGCGTGGTCCGTCTCGGGCCTTATCCTCCTGTCGGCCGACCAACTGGCCCGGCTGCTGGGCCGAAGAACGCTCACCGCCATCGAGCGGCTGATGGGACTGGTCCTGACGGCCGTGGCGGTCCAGATGTTCATTGACGGCGTCGGCCAAGCCTATCGGGCCATCACCCACGGATCATAGGCCGTAGTGCTCTCGACATTCCCGCTCCCGGCCTCGGATCACACGTTTGCCGGCCGGTGGTCGCGATCTCCTTGATCGAGCCCGCGAGCTTGTCGCCGATCCCCGGCAGGTCCTTCAACAGGTGCTCTCCATCCTGCTTCATCAACGTACGGACGGGCGTGTCCAAGTCGCGGATGGTCTGGGCGGCGTTGCGGTAGCTGCGCACCCGAAAGCCGCTTTCGCCCTCCAGCTTGAGCAGATCGGCCACATGATCGAGCGTATCGGCGATCTCGTCATTGCTGGTCGCTACTTTCTTCACACGGTTCTCCTAGGTGTAGGTGGCATCGACGACCTTCATCTCGATCCCGCTCTCGTCGATCTGGCGCATATCCTCCGGCGTGAGCTCCCATTCATCCATCTCCATGTTCTCCTGGAGGTGCTCAACGGAGCCCGCCTTCGGGATCACGATAGCCCCCTTTTGGAGCAGCCAGCGCAGGCTGACCTGGGCGGGCGACTTTCCATATTTCTGCCCGATCCGCGCCAGCGTGGGATCGCGAACGACCCGGCCTTTTCCCAACGGGCAGTAGGCGGTCAGGGCGACGCCGTGCTCCTGGCAGAATTGCGGCAGCTCCCGGCGGGGCCGGTACGGATGATATTCCACCTGATCGTTGCAGACCGGGGCCTCAGAGGCGTCCATCGCCGCCCGCAGGCGGCCCACGTCGAAATTGCTCACCCCAATGCTCCGAACCATTCCCTCTTCGACGAGATACTGCATGCCATCCATCGTCTCTTCAATCGGAACCTCGTCATTCGGCCAGTGGATCAGATACAGGTCCAGATAGCCGGTGCCCAGACGTTCCAGCGACCCAGTGCAGGCCCGAATGACATCCTTCGTCCGCAGATTCGCGCTGCTGACCTTGGACGTGAGGAAGAGGCTGTCTCTCTCGACACCCCGAATCGCCCGGCCGATCTCGGCTTCGTTGCCGTACAACTCGGCCGTATCGAGATGCCGGTAGCCCAACTCGAGGGCCTTGCTCACGATTCGTTCGCAGGCCACGCCGACCAGACGCCAGGTGCCCAGCCCCAGAACCGGCATCGAATAGCCGCTGAGCAGCTTGTGACTTTGGTTCAAAATGGCTTCCATGGACCTTCTGCTTTCTCGGCCACGACTGCCCCGCGCTACATGGTACCACAGACCCGGAAGCGACGGACCATAGGGTAATTCCTGGGCACATTTGGACAACGTCCTGCTCGCACGTCCGTCGGCGGCAGGCTCTCATGGAAAAAGATACACCGGTCGAGGAATCTGCGTTTATGACGAAGCAAGAGCGGCAAAGGCGCATGCACGAGATCGATGAGGGGATTCGGGTCTGTGTGCGGTGTCCCCTGCACCAAAACCGGACCCACGCGGTCCCGGGAGAAGGCCCGGTCCCTGCCGCCGTCTTCTTCATCGGCGAGGCCCCCGGCGGCAAGGAGGACCAGTTGGGCCGCCCGTTTGTGGGGCCCTCCGGGATGCTCCTCAATCGGCTGTTGGAGACCGCCGGCCTGAGCCGGCAGGAGGTCTACATCACGTCGTGCGTCAAGTGCCGGCCGCCGAACAACCGCACGCCGCACACGGACGAGTTGAACATCTGCCAGGCCACCTGGCTGAATCAGCAAATCGACCTGGTGGACCCGCAGGTCATTGTGCTCCTGGGCAGAGTCGCCCTGCAGCAGATCCTGAAGGACCAGCGGAGCCTGCGGCAAATCCACGGCGAAGTCGTCCCGCGCGACGGCCGACGGTATTTCCTGACCTACCATCCCGCGGTAGCCTTCCGCGTCCCCGAAACCAGGGACAGCATGGAGGAAGACATGACCCTCCCTAAGCAATTCCTGGCCACGCAACAGCATGGGGCGGGAAGGTGAGAAGACGAGAAGTCGGGCAAATTCGAAACTCGAAGCACGACAACCCTGTTGCCCCGTGTCGTTCGGGCCATCCGAAACAAATCCAAAATCCAAAGCACGAATGACCAAAACGCAGTTGCCGGGCCGGTCCTGTTTGGAATTTGGGATTTTGAACCTTTGAATTTGTTTCGGATTTGGGATTTCGAGTTTCCCGCCTCGGGCTATGGTTCCTGGCCTCTCGGGGGCTCGACGGCTTGGCCGCCCCACTGCAGGGACGGCGCCGCTGCGACCTGCGCCGCCCGGCTCAGGTTCTTCAGGATATACTCGAACAAAACGAGGGACTTGTTCTTGTCGCCAAACGGGCCGACGTTGATGGCGAGCAAGGTCCGGTCCTCCGGCATCGCCCCCAGCCGGATCTCCACCTGGTCGCGCTGGGCGTCGTACGCCCGGATCTGGCCCGAAATCCCGTCCTTCGACGCGTGCATCACCTTGAGATTCAGTTCGTCCGCCGCTCTTCGAGCGGCGGCGTAAACCGTCCCGACGTCCACGTCGAGCCGCGCCTTAAGGGTCTGCATTCCGTACGTCGCTTCCTCGCCGGTGGCGGGGTCGTGATAGGTGGAGCACCCCGGGGCCAGCAGGCCGCCAACGATTCCCAGGGCCACGAGCATGACGACACGAGCATCCATTCACATATCCTCTCGGACGGGCGAGGCCTGCCTCGCCCCTACAGGCGTTTGAATTCGATAATCCGGACCGGCGTGCCCCACATGCGAATCGAGACCCGCTGTTGGAGCGGCTCCACCCGCGCCCGGATTCGCAGTCCATCTTTCTGGAATTCCTGGGGCAGGTTCACGGGGTCCAGCTTCCTTCCATCATCTGTCACAATGCCGTAGAACCCGCCCTCCACGTCGATGTAGCGAACCGTCCCCGTCACCGCCTGGATGGACGTAGCGCCGGTCTTGGAGTCCACCTCCCGCCCGCTGTCCGCCGATGGATACTGGCAACTCCCCAAGGCCGCGATGAGCCCCAGGCAGATAACGACGGTCCCGTACAGCTTCGGCAAATCCCTGCTGCCCATCGGGCCTCCTACGTCCCATGGATCACGAAGGTGGCTTTCATATCCACGCGGTATTCCGTGACTTTGGCGACAGACATGGTCGTGTCTCCTTTCCCGGCCGTTGCTCGTTGACGAAGCAGGCGGATTCCCTGCCTCTGCGCAGTCTATACCTTTTGCCGACCGTAACGAATCGGGAACATGCTCAATTGCGGAACAGGATTTTCCACGAGCCGGGCGCCACCTCGCACATCGCGCGCTTGAGATTGCTGCTCTCCGCTCGCCATGGCATATTACGCCTATCCGGGGCCACCAAGCCTGCTGCCCACCATGTCCTTGCGAGGAGCGCAGCGACGAGACAATCTCGCGTGGGTGTGGGACGTACCACGTTTGCGACCGGCGCCGAGGGCTGTCCGGATAGGGGAATTCCCTATGCCAGACTAAGCAAAATCCTTAATCGACCCTTCTCGCTTGCATGTCGCCGGACTCGTAGGTAAAGTGGACAAGCGAATCATATTGGACGAGAGGAATCCAAGAAGTATGGGATTGGAGAGCCGGCATGGCTGGAGAAAAGGGCGACAAGACTCCCCGACGCAAGCGGGGACAAAAGAACGCCCAAGACAAGCAAGGGCTGGGCGATCAGCCGCCCGCTACGACGGAAGGGCCGTCCGAGCAGCCCGTGCAGGAGAAACAGCCAGCGGAGCCGGAGATGCCGTGCGAGGAGCCGGAGCCGGCGGAGACCTATGACCGGGCCCCCTGCCCCGTCGTCGGCGTAGGCGCTTCGGCCGGCGGATTGGAGGCCCTCCAGGGACTGTTCGACAAGTTGCCGAGCAAACCGAACCTGGCTTTCGTCGTCGTGCAGCACCGGGCCACGGACCGCACGAGCGTGATGAAGTCCCTGATCCAGAAACACACGAAACTGACCGTCCAGGATATCGAAGATGGCATGAGGATCGAGCCGGACACGATCTATCTGGCCCCGGCCGATAAAGACGTTTCGATCATGCAGGGCGTCCTGTATCTGGTCGAGCCCCCACCCCATGCCGGCGCCCACCTGCCCATCGACTCGTTCCTCCGCACGCTGGCCCGGGACGAGGCCGAGCGGGCCATCTGCATCATTCTGTCCGGCACCGGCTCCGACGGCACCCTGGGCCTCCGCGAGGTCAAGGCCGCCGGCGGCATGGTCATGGTCCAAGAGGAGGAGCAGGCCAAGTACGATTCCATGCCCCGCAGCGCCATCGAGACCGGCATGGTCGATTTCATCCTGCCCGTCGAGAAGATGGGCGAGCAACTGACCCAATACACCCGCCACCCCTACCTCGAACCGCGCAAAACCCTGGAACCGGAGGAAAAATCCGAGGCTCAACTGCAGAAGATCTTCCTGCTGATCCGCAACCAGACCGGGCACGACTTCTCCCACTACAAGCGCAACACGATCCGGCGCCGGATTGCCCGGCGCCTGGCCGTCCATCAAATCGAGGACCTCGACCACTACATCAAGCTGCTCCAGGAGAGTCCCGACGAGGCCGGCATCCTGGCCCGCGAGATGCTGATCACGGTGACCAACTTCTTCCGCGATCGCGAGGCCTGGGAGTCACTCAGCGAGCAGGTCATCCACCCGCTGGTGGCAGAGAAACCCCCGGAGACTCCGCTGCGGATCTGGGTCGCCGGCTGCGCCACCGGCGAAGAGGCCTACACCGCCGCCATCCTCTTCCAGGAGCAGATGGGCAAAGACGAGAGGCATCACCCCCTGCAGATCTTCGCGACCGATCTTGATGAGGAATCCGTCAACGTCGGCCGCCGGGGCGTCTACCCCAAGAGTATCGCCGCCGATGTCGCGCCGGCGCGCCTCAAGCGGTTTTTCACCGAGGAGGGCCACCGCTACAAGATCAAGAACAATATCCGGGAGACCATCGTCTTCGCCAAGCACGACCTCGTCAAGGACTCCCCGTTTTCCAAGCTGGATCTCGTCTGCTGCCGCAACGTCCTGATCTATATGGACAACTCCCTGCAGAAGAAGCTGATCCCGATGTTCCATTACACGCTGAATCTGGGCGGCATCCTCTTCCTCGGGGAGAGCGAGTCCATCGGGACGTTTGCCGACTTGTTTGCGCCCGTGGACACCAGGCACAAGATCTTTCGGCGCAAGCCCATGGGGACCGGCTATGAGCCGGAGCTGGGGGACTTGGGCTACCATCTGCGACCGGAAGTTGCCCGAGAGAAACCCCGCGCCGCCCGAGCGCCGCACGATGTGGCCGAGCTCGCCGAGCGCGTGATCCTCCGCGATTACTCCCTGCCCTGCGTGCTCGTCGATGAGGACTTCAACATCGTTTATTTCAACGGCGATACGAGCAAGTTCCTCAGTCAGCCGGGTGGCAAACCCACGGCCAACATCATTCAGATGGCCCGGCCGGAGATCCATTTCAAGCTCAACCTCTTGCTCAAACGCGCGTTCCATGAGAAGCACGTGGCGATGGAAAGAAACATTCAGATTCGCGCGAACGATCACTACCTTGAAACGGATATCGTCGTGCGGCCCGTCGCCGAGGCGGGCACGGCAGAGAACCTGATGCTCGTGGTCTTCAAGAGCCGACCGAAAGAGAGGAAACCGGGGGAGACCATTCCCCTGCCCACCAACGTACCCGCACAAGAGAAGGACGGCCGCATCCGCGAGTTGGAGCAGGAATTGCAGTCCACCCGGGAGTACCTCCAGACGACCATTGAAGAGCTCGAGACCAGCAACGAGGAGCTCAAAAGCTCCAACGAGGAGCTGCAATCGACGAACGAGGAGCTGCGCACCGTCAACGCCGAGCACCAGGAGAAGATCGAGGACCTGTCCAAGGCGTACGACGATCAGCGGAACCTGTTGCAGACGACCGACGTGGCCACGCTGTTCCTGGACCGGGAGCTGAGAATCCGGCGCTTCACCCCGGCGGCCCGCCAGATTTTCCGGCTGATCGAACGCGACGTGGGCCGGCCGCTCCGCGACATCTCCACCACTCTGCGGTGCCCCGACCTTCTGGCGGACATCCAGCATGTCCTGGCGACGCTGGCCCGCGTGGACAAGGAGGTCCGGTGCGACGGCGACGAGTGGTATCAAATGAGGGTCATCCCGTACCGCACGGCCGACAACGTCATCGACGGTGTCGTGATCACCTTTATCGCGATCACCGGCCAGAAAAAGGCGATCGCCGCCGCCGACCAGGCGGCCGGCTTTGCCGAGGCCGTCGTCGAAACGGTGCGCCAGCCCTTGCTGGTTCTGGACCAAGACCTCAAAATCGTCGGCGCCAACCCAGCGTTCTGCCGGCATTTCCAGACCAGCCCGGAAGAGACGGTCGGCACGCGGATCTACGAATTGGGCCACAATCAGTGGGACATCCCCGCGCTGCGCCGGTTGCTGGAACAGATCGTCCCCCAGAATACGCGGTTCGAGGATTTCCAGGTGCAGGCTACGTTTCCGAAGATCGGCGAACGGACGATGCTGCTCAACGCCTGCCAGACGACGCACAAGGGCGAGGCCACCGGCCGCATCCTCCTGGCCTTCGAGGATATCACGGGACAAACACAGGCATGAGCAAGCGCAACAAAAAGCCCGCGGAGGAATCGGAAGACCTGCGGCAGCAGGCCGAACGCAGGCTGCATCTCGATACGGTCGCGATCGAAGAGATGTCCGAGACCGAGGTCGCCGTGGTCGTGCATGAGCTGCGCGTTCACCAGGTCGAACTGGAGATGCAGAACGAGGAGCTGCGCAAGGCCCAGGTCGAGTTGGAACAATCGCGGACCAAGTACGCCGAGCTGTTCGATTTCGCCCCGGTCGGATACCTCGTCTTCGACGCAAACAGCTTGGTGGTCGAGGCGAACCTGACGGCCGCCTCCCTGCTCGGCTCGGACAGGTCCACACTCGTCGGCCGACCCTTCAGCCCGCTTGTCGCGCCGGCCGGCCGGGACACCTGGCGGCTCCATTACGGCGCCGTCTTCAAGACCGGCAAGGGCCAGCAGTGCGAAATCGAGGTGACCAACAAAGATCAGGGCCGCCTGATCGTGCGGCTGCACAGCCGGCCCGTGCTGGAGGAAGGGAACAAGGTCGTCCAGTGCCGCACAGCCATGTTGGACGTCACCGCCGTGGTCCGCGCCGAGCAGCGGCTGCGGGACTCGGAGCGGCGGTTTCGCGCTCTGGCCGAGAACTCGCCCGACATCATCGTCCGCATCGACGCGGACCTGCGCATCGTCTACGTCAGTCGGCACATTGAAGATGCCGTGGGCATTCCGGCGGACGAAGTGATCGGCCGCACCCTCGGCGAGTTGGAGGTGCCGGCGGATCTGGTCGAAACCTGGACCGACGCCGTCCGGCAGGTCTTCCGCACCGCCAAAGCCGGCCCCGTCGAGTTCCAGTGCGACTCACCGGCGGGTCTACGCTACTACAGCGCCGCCGTGACACCCGAATTCGAGGAGGACCGGACGGTCCGAACCGTGCTCGTGACGATCCGCGATATCACCGACCGCATCCAGGCGGAGGAGAAGTATACCACCGTCATTCGCAGCCTCCAGGACGGCTTCTGCATCCTCGACGCCGAAGGCCGGTACCTGGAGGTCAACGACGCCTGCTGCCGGATGCTGGGCCGCCCTTGCGGAGAGTTGCTGCAAATGAGGGTTTTCGACGTGTGGGAGCCGCACCAGCGGGAGGAAATCGCCGTCCACCTGGAAAAGGCCATCGACGACGGCTCGGACAAGTTCGCGATGCGCCATGTCCGCAAGGACGGCAGCCGGCTGGATTGCGATGTCACCATGCAGAGGCTGGACGGCGACCGGCTCTTTGTCTTTTTCCGCGACATCACCGAGCAGCGCCTCGCCGAGGAAAAGCGGATGGAGGCGCTACAGCGGCTCGAACTGGTCAGCGAGGCCACCAGCGACGGGATCTGGGACATTGACCTGACCACCGACACGCTTTGGCACAACGAGGCCTATCTGACGAGCTTCGGTTATGCACCCGATGAAGTGGGCATCTCACGCCTGTGGTGGCAGGAGCATGTCCACCCGCAGGACCGGCAGGAGGTCCTTTCGGCCCTCGAGCAGATCCTCCAGAATCACCAGGACCGGTGGTCGGCCCGGTATCGCTTCCAGCGCAAGGACGGGACCTACGCCTGGGTGATGGCCCGCGCGCGGGTGCTGCGCGACGAGCAGGGCAAAGCCGTCCGGCTGGTCGGCTCGATGATGGACCTGACCGAGAAGCTGGAGCTGGTCGATCAACTGGAGGTCGAACGGTCCAAGCTGGCGACGATCCTCGACACCGCGCTCAGTGCGATCATCGTCGTGGATGAGCGCGGCGGCCTCAGCTACGCGAATCCGGCCGCCCAACGGCTGCACGGACAACCGCTGCCCCAGGGCCAGGATGCCGAGTCCCACCGGTGCATGGGACTCTATCATCTCGATGGTACGCCCTGTGAGCCGCGCGATTTGCCGCTGGTCCGCTCGGCGCTCTATGGCGAAACGCACACCGAAGTGGAGCTTCTCGTCCGGCGGCCGGACGGCGAGACCCGGCATATTCTGCTCAACACGAGTCCCCTGGCGGGCCGGGAGGGAAAGACCACTGGCGCCGTCGCCGTCATTCAGGACATCACCGAGCTCAAGCGGGCGGAGCGGGCCTTGCGCGAAGCGCATGACAAGCTGGAAGAGAAGGTGCGTGAGCGCACCATCGAGCTCGACGCGACCGTGGCCACGCTCCAGGAGGAGGTCGCCGAGAAGGTCGAAGCTCAGAACCTGTTGCTGCGCCAGAACGAGGTTCTCCAGACGATCATCAACAACATCCCGGTGATGCTGTTCTTCTATGATGCCGAGGGCCGCATCGGCATGATCAACGAAGCGGTCACGCGGGTTCTCGGCTATTCGCTCGCGGATTTCGAGGAGCACGCCGCCATGGAGCTCTGCTTTCCCGAGCCCGAGTCCCGGCGCGAAGTATGGGAGTACCTGATGGCCGCCCAGGGCGGCTGGCGGGACTTCTTCGCGCAAAAGAAGGATGGCGAAAAGGTCATCAGCTCCTGGGCGAGTGTCCAACTGGGCGACGGCTCCTACCTCGGCATCGGCATCGATATCCGCGAGCGGACGCGGCTCGAGAACTGCCTGCGGGAGAACGAGCAGCGGTACCGCACGCTGGTCGAGATGTCGCCCGACGCCATCAGTGTGGAGTGCGACGGCGTCATCCAGTTCGTCAACTCGACGGCCGTCAGTCTGCTGGGAGCCAGGGCGGCCGAAGAGATCGTCGGACGGCCCATTCTTGACTTCATCCACCCGGACTACCGCAAGCGGGTGGACCGCCAGTTCGTCCGCCTGCGCCAGCGCCGAAAGCCGATGCCCACCACGGAGGAGAAACTCGTGCGACCGGACGGCACGGCGCTCGATATCGAGCTGGCCGCCATGCCCATCATCTTCGAGAACAAGCCCGCCAACCAGGTCGTCCTGCGCGACATCACGCCGCGCAAGCAGGTCGAGACCAAGCTGCGCGAAAACGCCACCAAGCTGCAGCAGCAGGCCCAATTGCTCGACCTGGCGCACGACAGCATCGTCGTCAATGATATGGAAGGCCGGATCGTGTTCTGGAACCGGGGGGCCGAGCAGACCTACGGCTGGACGCAACGGGAGGCCGTCGGCCGGATCAGCCACGAGTTGCTCCAGACCCGCTTTCCCCTGAACTTGATCGAGATCACGGCCAAGCTCCTGGACCAGGGCCGCTGGAACGGCGAGTTGACCCATACCACCCGCGCCGGCGAGACGATCGTCGTCTCAACCCGCTGGGCCTTGCAGACCGCGGAGAACGGTCGGCCCAGCGGCATCCTCGTGATCGACCGCGATATCACCCAGCAGAAACGGGCCGAGCAGGCCACGATCGAGGCCTGGCGCTTCGCCGAGAGCATCACCGACACGATCCAGGAATCGCTGCTGGTGCTCAACGAGGATCTGCGCGTGGTTTCGGCCAACCAGACGTTCTATCGCACGTTCGGGGTCGCCCAGGAGGAAATCGAGGGCCGGCTCATCTATGAGCTGGGCAACCACCAATGGGATGTCCCGGAGCTGCGCAAGCTCCTGGAAGATATCCTGCCGCACAGCAGCAGCTTCGAGAACTACGAAGTCGAGTACGAATTCGAGCACATCGGGCGTCGGACCATGCTGCTCAATGCGCGGCAGATTTACCGCCAGAGCCAGCAAACCCAGATGATCCTGCTGGCTATCGTGGATATCACGCTCCGCAGAGAGCAGGAAAAGAAGATTCAGGAACACCAGCGGGAGCTGGCCACGCTGACCGAGGAGTTGCTGTGGACCGAGGAGCGCGAGCGGCGCCGGCTGGCCCTGCTGCTGCACGATTCCATCGGGCAATCCCTGGCGTTTTCGAAGCGGGAGATCGGCGTGCTGCAAAAGAGCACCCCGGACGAGGTCCGCAAGGCCCTCGAATACGTCAAGGAGCAGATCGACGATGCCATCCGCCAGACGCGCAGTCTGACGTTCGAGCTGAGCCCGACGACGCTGCACACGTTCGGCCTCGAAGCGGCGGTCGAGGAGCTCGCCGAGCAGTTCGCCCAGCGCGGAGGCTTCCAGTACCACTTCGAGGCCACTGAGGACGACAAGCCGCTCAGCGAGCAGATCAAGGCCCTGCTCTACCGCGCGTCCAGAGAACTGTTGACGAATATTTCCAAACACGCGCGGGCCTCGAACGTATTCATCCGTATTGACCGGATTGACGAGAGTATTCGGATCGTCATTGAAGATGACGGCAAGGGGTTCGATGTCGCGCGGCTCGAACAGATCATTCACCAGCAGCAGGGCTTCGGCCTGTTCAGTATTCGTGAACGTCTGACCCACGTCGGCGGCACGTTTGCCGTCGAGTCTACGCTGGGCAAGGGAACGAAAGTAACCTTGGTAGCGCCGTTGCAGGGTTCCCCGCTCTGACCAACCACGCACGCAGGTAAGGGAGTACCGAAGGCAACAGAGGAGTCGCCAGTCTGAAGTCCACAGATTTCACGTCTTGACACTTCGTACTTCAGACCCCACACTCCATATTCTCGGAAATCTGCAATCCCAATGAGGAGTGGGAAACATGAGCATCAGGGTATTGATCGTGGATGATCATGGGATCGTGCGGCATGGACTGGCGCGCTCCATCCAGCAGCAAGAGGATATGGAGGTGGTCGGCCAGGCGATGGACGGCCATTCCGCCGTACAGCTCACCCGGGAACTCTCCCCCAACGTCGTGCTCATGGACGTGAGCATGCCCAACCTGAATGGGATCGAGGCCACGCGGGAGATTGTCCGCGAGTCGCCCGGCACGCGGGTCATCGCCCTGTCGATGCACTCGGCCAAGCGCTATGTCCGGGAGATGTTCCGGGCCGGCGCCTCGGGCTACCTGCTCAAAGACTGTGAGTTCGAGGAGCTGGTCCAGACCATCCGTCTGATCGCCGAAGGCCAGACCTACATCAGCCCGTCGATCAGCCAGATCGTCGTCGAGAGCTACATGCGCAGCTCGCCGGAGGATAAGGACAGTGCGTTCTCCGTGCTGACGCAGCGCGAGCGCGAGGTCCTGCAGCTCATGGCCGAGGGCAACAGCACCAAGCAGATTGCCATGCGGCTGTTCATCAGCCCCAAAACGGTCGAAGCCCACCGCCTGCGCATCATGAACAAGCTCGACATCGACAACGTGGCCCTGCTGACCAAGTACGCCATCCAGGAGGGCCTCACCCCGCCGGAACCCTGAGGCGGGAAATCCGAAATCCGAAATCCGAAACAAATTCAAAGGCTCAAAATCCCAAATTCCAAACGGGACCGCCGCCCGGCGGCAGCGTTTTGGTCATTGGTGCTTTGGGTTTTGGATCTGTTTCGAATTTGTCCGGCGGCTACGTGGCGAAACCGGCGAAGACCTCCCGCGTGTATTGAGTGCTCTTCTTGAACGCTTCGACCGCGTTCATCGTTTTGGGTGACCCCGCTTCCACCGCCTGTTCCAGGACCAGTAGCGGCTTGACGCCGATCTTGAGCAGGTAATCGGCAAGACGGTGGTAATCGATATCGCCCGGCCCGAACGCCTCCGTCCAAACGCCGTTCTGCGATTGGCGCAGGTGCAGCTCGGTGATGCGCGGGCCGTAGAGCTTGAGCACGTCGAACAGGGCCACCTGCGAGTTGCCCGAGCCGCGATAAATCCAGTGGGCGTCGAGACAGAGAGTGACGTTGGCCGGATCGGTGCCGACCATCATGTGGTGAAATTCGCGGGCGGCGTTCCGCAGCTCGATGTCGTGATTGTGATACGCGAGGATCAATCCCACCTTCTTGAGTCCGGCGCCTAGCCTATCCAAGGCGGCCGCCTGGACCTTGAGTTGCTCATCGGTCTTATTCTCCGGTCCGCCCCAGCGGAGCGGACTGGGATTGGTCACAATGATCCGCGTGCCGACCGCCTTGGCCTTCGCCGCAGCAGCAAGGACCTCTTCGATGCTCTTATCCGCCTGGGCGGCGTCGTGCAGGGTACTGTTGACATACAGCGACCGCATTTCGAGCCCATGCTTCTTCAGCAGCGGCACCATCTGCTCGATCTGTTGCAGCCCCCCCACCCCCGGTTCAAACCCATCATTGCCGCTGGCCTTCACCTCGGCCAGACCGGAATCGAGCAGCGCATTGAAGTCCTTCTTTTCGCGCGAGTAGAAAGTCCCCCAGGGATATTGATTGCACGCCACGTGCAGCCCGCCCGAGCCTGCCTGCGCCGCACCCGTCATCATGCGCGCTATCGCGGTTGCCAGTACTGTATCTCTAATGAACTCCCGCCGGGAAGAAACCTCATTGACCATAGCCCAAAGCTCCTCAAAAGAACACCTTCGGATTACCCCAATGGTACTGCTATCTGACAGTGACATCAGTATGAGCTTTGCAGTTCAAGCAGGCAAGCTCAATCCGTTCCCCGCGACCGTCCGACAGGTACCTGGTTTACTGCTTGCTTAGGTGAGTCCAATGCTATAGAATGTGGATGAGGACGAACAAAACGCCGGTAAATGCTGGAGAGCAAGATGGTTAGGACAATTGAAGCGGTCTTTGATGGTGAAGTCCTCCGGCCGGAGAATCCCCTCGCTCTGGAACCCAACACGCGAGTCCGGATCACCATCGAGACGGTGGAATCACGTACGGAGGAAGCAACATCTTTCCTGGATGTTGCTCTCTCGTTGAACCTGGAAGGCCCACCCGATTGGGCAGCGAACATTGACACCTATCTTTATGACAGGGAGAGCCAGCATGAAGGGTGAGGTGTTTCTCGACACTGCCTATACAATTGCTTTGTCTTCGCTCAGCGACCAGTTTCATCAACGGGCTGTTCATCTGGTTCGTGAAATCAGGGCGGCAGAGGCGCGACTGGTGACCACACGCGCAATCATGGTGGAAATCGGCAACGCTTTATCCAAACAGCGGCAGCGTCAGGCTGGTATAAAACTGTTGCACGCTCTTGAAGTAGACTCCAGAGTTGATATTGTCCCCTTGTCAGAGCAACTCTATGAACGAGCCTGGCAGCTATTCCGTGAACGCCCCGACAAAGAGTGGAGCCTGACCGATTGCGTTTCCTTCGTCGTTATGCAGGACCGAGGTCTGACGGAAGCTTTGACTACTGACGAGCATTTCCAGCAGGCCGGCTTTCAGCCGCTGATGCGGTAGCGCAACGCCGATCCAGATTTACACTTCGAAATTCGATAAGGCGACTGAGCGGTGAGCAGACAGGATGGGTGTCTCGATCCACTATCGCGGACGACTGGATGACGTTGGCCAACTCGCTAGATTGTGCGAGGAGTTGGGGGACATTGCGGCCGCGATGGGGTGGGAGACAACGCGGCTGGATGACGACTGGGAGCGGCCGGCGGACGCTCGGTTGCGGTTCACATCAGAAGGTGCTCAGATTGACGGCCATCTGGGATTGAAGGGGATTCTGATGACGCCGGATGTGGAGGCGGAGTCTCTGAGTTTCTTCTTTGACCGGGAGGGGAATCTTCGGTCACTGATGGACATGGTCTCGATTCTGGATGGGACACTGAAACCGGAAGACGCGTGGGTATTCGTCAAAACACAATTCGCCTCTCCGGAGGTGCACGTGTGGATCGTCGGGTTGCTGAAGTACGTGAAGAAACGGTACATCTCGGATTTGCAGGTCTCCGACGAGGGGGAGTATTGGGAGACCGGGGACATGCGAGTTCTCAGAGAGAAGATGGACCTCATAGGTGAGAAGATCGAGCGTCTCGCCAGTCACTTGACGCGGGGCGAGTTGGCCGATGTGTCGGGCCTGTCCGCGGAGCAGATTGCGTTGAGAATAGAGCAGTGGTTCCTCGAAAACGAGAATGAGAACGCCGAATGAGAGGATGGACGGTCTGACGTCCTTGGAGGATTGGCCGATGCGATCATCTGTACTGGCCCTGTGTGTCGCCCTTTTCATCATGGGTACTGTTGCGAGCGGGACGTGCACAGCACAGGGCCAAATCACCCTCAGCACACCGCAAAAGCAAGTGGGCAGATACGAAAAGCTGGAGTTGGCGATTGAGGTCGGGCGGCAGTACCGCAATCCTTTCGATCCTTGCGAGGTCGAAGTAAATGTGCTGGTCACCGGCCCGAGCAGCCGGTCGCTGGTCTTGCCGGCGTTCTATGGGCAGGACTACGAGCGGCAGGATGTCCCGCAAGGCGGCCGGACCACGGCCTGGTACTATCCGCAGGGCACCGGGTCTTGGAAGGCGCGGTTTGCCCCGATGGAAGTCGGGGCGTATGTCGCCCGGGCCTCGTTGCGGGATCGGCAAGGGGAAGTCTCGTCGGCGCCGCTGACATTCACCTGCGTCGCATCGTCCCGCAAGGGTTTCGTGCGAACCAGCACGAAGGACCCGCGGTTTCTCGAATTCACCGAAGGGGAGCCGTTCTTTGTCATCGGCCAGAACGTGGCTTTCGTCGGCGAGACGCAGTATGTCACGCCCGTCAAGGCCGAGCAGGTTTTTAGCAAGCTGGCGGCCAACGGCGCCAACTTCGTTCGCCTCTGGACCTGCTGCCAAGACTGGGCGTTGGCGATCGAGGCCCAGAAGAGCGCCTGGACCCGCTCCTGGACGCGCGAGTCGCCCGTGGTTCCAATGCCGGACGCCGGGAACGATCCCAACGCGCGCAAATGCATCCGGCTCAAAGGCGACAACGGCGCCTCCCTCACCGCCTCCCCTTCCCATCCCGTCGGCCTGCGACCGGGCACGCGCTACGTCTTCGCGGGAAGGTTCCGGGCGGATGGCTGCAAGGCCCTGCGCCTGCAGGTCGGCAACAACGGTTGGGAAGTTCCCGCCCCATCCAGCGGCAGCCTTGACTGGCAGACGTTCCGGCAGGAGTTTGGGACGCGCGACAACGAGCGGTGGCTGGGTCGTGTCGCGTTCAGCCTTATCGGGTCGGGCACGATCTGGCTTGATGCTCTCTCGCTGAAAGAAACGGCGGGTGGCGCCGAGTTGCTCTGGGAAGCGGACGTGAATCGGCCGATCCGGGGCTACTACAATCCGCTCGACTGCTTCATGCTGGATCAGCTCATCGAGGCCGCCGAGCGAAACGGGATTTACCTCATGCTCTGCGCGATTACGCGCGATCTGTATATGAACACACTGTCCAAGGTCGATAGCCCCGAATATCGCCTGGCCACGATAGACGTCAAGAAGTTCATGCGGTACGCAGTGGCGCGCTGGGGCTATTCCACGAGCGTCGCGGCGTGGGAATACTGGAATGAGATGGACCCCGGCAAGCCCACGGACCGCTTCTACGCCGAGGTTGGCAACTATCTCGCCAAGACGGACATCTACAGCCATCTGCGGACCACGAGCACCTGGGCTCCTTCGGCACGGGACTGCCGCCATCCGCAGCTCGACATCGCCCAGGAGCACCACTACATGCGACCGGACGACGATGACTTCAAGGACGAGGTCGAATCCGTCATCCGCCAGACGCGTTTCCTGCGCGAGAACGCCCCGAGCAAACCGGCCCTCATCGGCGAGTTCGGTTTGGCCGATGCAAAGTGGGGCCTGAGCGAGTACATGAAGCAGGACCCTGAAGGCGTTCACTTCCACAATTGCCTGTGGGCTTCCGCGTTTGCCGGCAGTTCGGGCACGGCGATGTTCTGGTGGTGGGACCAACTGGACCGGCAGGACGTCTATCGGCACTACAAGCCACTGGCGACCTTTCTGACCGGTTTTTCGCCCGCGGGTTTACGGCCGACCACCGCGACAACCTCCGAGCCGCGTCTGCGCATCTTGGGACAGCAGGCCAACGACCGCGCGTACCTGTGGCTGGCCAATCGTCAGGCGGTGTGGTGGAATCTCGTCGTCCAGAAGCGTCCGCCACAGCCTGTCGATTCCGCCAAAATCACCGTTGAAGGTCTGGAGCCTCACAGTTATGTCGTTCTCTGGTGGGACACCCAGGAAGGCGAACCCATCAGCAAGCAGACGGTCACGCCTGACGGGGGCCGCCTTCCACTGGAGGTCCCGCCCTTCACTCGGGATATTGCCTGCAAGATCGTCCCGACTTCGTTCGCCCAGTAGGGAAGGATGGGGCGGACTGTTCCAGGCTTGACGGCCCTCCATTCGGCTGGTACGTTCGGAGCTCATGAGCACATTGCGAGAACACGGGACGAGAATGGAGTGGATCGGCATGGCGGTTCTCCTGCCGATGGTGGTGGGCGCTATGAGCTTCCAGGTACCGAACAAAGAACAGAGACTCCAAGCGATTGGGACGACAGCGGGACTGTCACCGCTCTTGCAGCGGGCGTTCGATCCGGCGGATGATTTTGAGCCGGTGCCGTCGCCCGGACCGAACGATTGGCTGGCGGTTCATCCGGAGCCCGGCCAGAGCTTCGAGCAGTTCGTCCGCGCGGGTCCGAACCGCCCGGACAAAAAGAGGAACATCCTCTACCTGCAGCCCCTGGGAGAATTTCGGGAAGGCGCGGCGCCACGTGTAGAGGCCCTGCGCGTGTACGCGGCTGCTTACTTCGCGATGGAGGTACGGACCCTGCCGAGCCTGAGCTTGGAGACGCAGAGCATCACGACCCGTCGCAACGCTACGACCGGCAACCGCCAACTCCTGACGACGGACATACTGACAGTTCTGAAGAAGCGAATTGCCGATGATGCTTTTTGCCTGCTGGGCATCACGATGGAGGACCTCTTTCCCGAGCCCTCGTGGAACTTCGTCTTCGGGCAGGCGAGCTTGCGCGAGCGGGTCGGCGTGTACAGCTTCGCCCGGTACGATCCGGCGTTCTACGGTGAGCTGCGGGGTAGGGACTACGTCAAGACCCTGCTACGCCGGAGTTGCAGAGTGCTCGTCCACGAGACGGGCCACATGTTCGGCCTGGCGCACTGCGTCTACTTTCGCTGCGTGTTCAACGGCTCGAATCACCTGGACGAGAGCGATGCCCGCCCGATGCACGAGTGTCCTGTGGACTTGCGCAAGCTGCACCACAGCATCGGCTTCGATGTTCCGCAACGATATGCGAGCCTGTATCGGTTCTACCGGAAGGCCGGCTTTGAGGAGGAGGCCGCTTGGACACGCCAGAGACTTGAACGGATCGTCGGCCAGGAACAAGCCTGGAAATTGATCGAGACTCCGGATGAGGACGCCAAGTCATGACCGATGTGATTACGATCAAAGTCCCCGGCACCAACTTCATCTACCTGCACCGTTGCGATCCGGGTCACGCATTCGTCGTGGACCCCGGCAATGCTCCCCTTGTGCAGGAGGCGCTCGAAGCACACCACCTCGCGTTGAGGGCGGTTCTGGTGACCCACCATCATTGGGACCACGTCGGCGGTGCGGTGGATCTCCAACGGCAGTCTCATTGCGAATTGATGGGGGCCGGCTCCACCCTGATTCCCGCGCCCGACCGCACGGTGGCCGACGGCGACCTTCTGGACATCGGAGGAGTCACGATCCGGGTGATCGCCACGCCGGGACACACGCAGGATTCGGTCTGCTATTACATTCCCGGACCGCCCGGCGCCCATGGAATCGTGTATACCGGCGATACCCTTTTCGTGGGCGGCTGTGGCCGGCGGCTCGAAGGTGACACCCTCACCATGTGGCAGTCCCTGCAAAGGCTGGCCGCCTTGCCGGATGAGACCCTGGTCTTTTGCGGACATGATTACGCCCTGGAAAACTACGAATTCGCCGTGACTATCGCTCCGAGCCACCGGCGCTTCCGGGATCGTCTCGCGGAGATCCAGAAAACTGTCGAATACGGCCGGCTGACCGTCCCGTCCACGATTGGGCAGGAGAAGACCACGAACGTCTTTCTGCAGGCCGATCATCCCCAGATCCGGGCCGCCCTGGGCCTGCCCGAGGCCCGACCCGAGGAAGTCTTCGCCGAATTACGGAGCCGCAAAGACCTGTTCGGCTGAGGGCGGGGCACAAGGAGCTTTGTGAATGGGTCAGGACGATGAAATCAGTTGTAAGCAAAGCCCTGGTGTCGCTCCTGGGGTTCGCCCTGATCGGCTGTAGTGCCAACCCCAGAGACAATCCCAGCCCGTTTCTTTTGCATGACGAGGACCTGCAGGCGGCCGCCGAATCCGCCGGCTCGCCGGCAAGGATTGGGGCGACGGCCCGCGGCACCAGGTCGTCGGTGGTGTTCGTGGAATTCGTGGCCACGCCGCAAGACGTGGTCGAGCGGATGCTGGAGATGGCGGGAGTGACGAAAAACGACGTACTCTACGATCTGGGTTGCGGGGATGGGCGAATTCTCGTCACAGCCGCCCGCAAGTACGGCTGCAAGGCCGTAGGGTACGACCTGGACCCTCTGCGTCTCGAGGAGGCCCGCAGGAATGCGGCCCGGCACGGGGTGAGCCATCTGGTCACCATCGCGCGCAAGGACGTGCTCAAAGTCGACCTCCGGGAGGCCACTGTGGTGACGCTCTACCTCGGCACAGAAATCAACGCCCGACTGATTCCTCAACTGGAGAGACTCCGGCCCGGCGCGCGCATTGTCTCCCACGAGTTCCCCCTCGCGGATATCCCGCCGGACAAGACCGCGGACATGATCTCCCGCGCCGACGGCCTGAAACACACGGTTTATCTCTGGACCTGCCCACTGCCGGCGCGAGGCCGTTGAGCGGTGAATCTCCGCGAAATTCTATTGCCAGGGGCCGGCGGCGTACGACACGACGGTCCCCGCCGCGCCAACGGGTCTGGTCGCCGAAGCCGTCAGCAACAGCCAGATCAACCTGAAATGGAATGCGAATAGTGAGACGGACCTGGATCCCTGCAACGTGTACCGGTCGAGCAGGGCAAAGAGGATCGTCCGTTCGTGCGAAGAGGCGGCTTTTTCAATTTCGCCTTGCGAAAGCGGGAGAATTGTGCTACTTTTTGATGGCTGGGGTGTATATCAATATGAACGACGCGCTGGAGCAACATTAGTGAGCCGGTCCGCCGGCGGGAACGATATCGGTCGCATCTTCGTCTAGTCATTCACAAGTCGTCCTGGTTGGATTTGAAAAGGGGGTCAAACATGTCAAGGCGAAAATGGTTTCAAGTGCTTGTGGTGACAGTAGTTACGGCATGTCTGCTGGTTTTCTCAGGGTTGGCATCGGCCCAGGGAAACCGCGATAACGCCTTTGAGCGTGTCAAGGAAGTCCAGGAACGCCACACGAATGAGTTGATGGCCAGGGAAGGCGTAGTCGGCACCGCGGTAGGGCCCAACGACCAGGGCAGAAACGCCGTGCTCGTCTTGCTGGAGAAACCCGGCCTTGGCGGCATTCCACAAGACCTTGAGGGCGTGCCGGTCCATCCGGTTGTGACCGGGAAAATCGAGGCGCTGAAGGCTCCCGGCAAACCGTCTACATCGTTCGATCCCACGAAACGGTGCGATCGCCCTGTGTTCATCGGCGTCTCGACCGGCAATGTTGGTGAATGCTCTGCCGGCACGATCGGCTGCCGGTTGACGGGTGGCTACGCCCTGAGCAACAACCACGTGTTCGCTCTCGAAGGTAAAGCTGATGTTGGCAGCGTCATCCTCCAGCCCGGGCTTTATGACACGAGATGTGGCTATGATCTGGCCAACTACCTGGGAACGCTCCATATGGCCGTGCCGATCACCTTTACAGACACGGCCAGCAACGAAGTCGATGCTGCCGTTGCCGTTGTGGGGGAGAGCGTCGGCCAAAGCACGCCGCCCGGCGGCTACGGGATCCCCAAGCAGCAGCCAGTAGACGCCACTCTGAATATGCAAGTCCAGAAATACGGGCGCACCACCAAGCTGACGACCGGCCGTGTTCGTGGCTTGAACGCTACCATTCGTGTCCAGTACGATGCGGGAGTGGCCCGCTTCATCAACCAGATCATGATTGGGGGAGGCGGCTTCTCGGGAGCGGGCGATTCCGGTTCCCTCATTGTCACACAAGCCACCTGCAATCCGGTCGGACTCCTCTTCGCCGGTGGCTCCGGAGCTACATTCGCCAATCCGATCCTGAGGGTCCTCGAAGAAACCGGCATGACCATTGACGGCCAGCAGTGA
>Ga0315289_10001836_pt1 | contig 33065 bp, 31 predicted proteins | sample YL17G11_40_MG_FD_203452 | JGI IMG/M metagenome (GOLD analysis project Ga0315289, IMG submission 203452) | Sediment microbial communities from Yellowstone Lake, YNP, Wyoming, USA - YL17G11_40 | ecosystem: Environmental > Aquatic > Freshwater > Lake > Sediment | place: USA: Wyoming | collected... | reverse complement strand
GGCGAAGAGTGGATGACGTGGGACCAGTACTATCAGACCGTCGCGCAGGCCATCGGGGCTCCGCCGCCGCGGATGGTGCACATCCCGTCGGACATCCTGGCCAAGGTCGCCCCGCGCCAGGCGGGCATCTGCATCGGCAACTTCATGTTCAACAACATCTTCGACAACGCCGCCGCCCAGGCTGATCTGGACTTCTCCTACCGTGTCACCTGGCTGGAGGGGGTCCAACGCGATCAAGCTTGGATGGACGCCCACGGCAAGAAGGACGCGGACGACCAGGACCCCTTGTACGACCGCGTCCTGGAGGCATGGAAGAGCGTGGGTGAGAACATGGCGGGCCGATTGGCCGGGCAAGGGCAGTAGTGTGCGAGCATCGGTTGTTTATTCCCATTCAGGCTAAACGCAATAATCGGAGCAGTTCTGAGCCCACAGGATTGACTCATGCCAAAGGTAAGAACCACGATGTTGCTGCTCACCTGGTGTGCGCTAACCGCCCTTGCCGGCTGCGGCCAAAGGAGCCTGCTCGTGACAGACCGTCACCCATACTGGATCGGCTATAGCGACAGCCGGATCGATGACCCGCGGGGGCAGTTCTACAATGGGCGGACCAAGCGGGCGATCGCGGCGCCGATCGAAGGCCGGGCGCAGCTACATGCGCACTGGGGACCGATGATGCCGTAATGAGCAGGGATTCTGTACAGCCAGGGCTTGCGTTACCCGAACAAATACCGTACCGTAATCATTGCCACATGAATGGCTGGCACCTAAACAGGAGAAATACATGGCCAAATCAACAGGCAAACCCACCGAGCAGAAGGCCCAGGAGGCGGACGACCGCCGGGAGAAGGCGCTGGACGCCGCCCTCAAGCAGATCGAGAAGAACTTCGGCGTCGGCAGCATCATGAAGCTGGCCGACGACCAGATCGTGGCCGTCAAGGGCATCCCCACGGGGGCGCTGAGCCTGGACCTGGCCCTGGGGGGGCAAGGCATACCGCGGGGGCGGGTCTGCGAGCTGTTCGGGCCGGAGGGTTCGGGCAAGACGACGCTGGCCCTGCACGTCATCGCCAGCGCCCAAAAGGCCGGGGGCGTGGCGGCGTTCATCGACGCCGAGCACGCCATGGACCCCACCTGGGCCCGCAAGCTGGGGGTAAAGCTGGAAGACCTGCTGGTCAGCCAGCCCGACACCGGCGAGCAGGGGCTGGCGATCTGCGAGTTGCTGGTGCGGTCCAATGCGGTGGACGTGGTGGTGATCGACTCGGTGGCGGCGCTGGTCCCCAAGGCGGAGATCGATGGCGAGATGGGCGATCAGCACATGGGCCTACAGGCCCGGCTGATGAGCCAGGCCATGCGCAAGCTGGCCGGCGCCATCGGCAAGAGCCGCACCAGCGTGATCTTCATCAACCAGATCCGCATAAAGATCGGAGTGATGTTCGGCAATCCCGAGACGACCCCGGGGGGCAACGCGCTGAAGTTCTACAGCTCGGTCCGCATCGACGTGCGGCGGATAAGCACCCTCAAGGAAGGCGAGCAGGCGGTGGGCAACCGGGTGCGGGCGCGGGTGGTCAAGAACAAGGTGGCCCCGCCGTTCAGGACCGCCGAGTTCGACATCATGTTCGACTCGGGCATCTCCTATTGCGGCGACCTGGTGGACCTGGGCATCGAGCACGGCGTGGTGGAAAAACAGGGCGCCTGGCTGAGCTTCGGCGACGTCCGCCTGGGCCAGGGCCGCGAAAACGCCCGCCAGTTCCTCCAGGCCAATGGCGACCTGGCCGAAGAGATACGACAGCGGATCCTGGCCAAGGCCATGCCGGCCCCCGCTGCCAAGGGCCCAGGGAAGTAGCATCGGCCGCGCCAGCCGCTACAATAGCCCCGGCGCGCCGCAAGCCGTTGGGCCGTGGTTGGGTCCAGCCAGTTGGAGCGGCGCCGCGTGCGGAAGGGACACTCATGGAGCTGTTGGTAGGAGCGTCTCCGAACCTCAACGGTGCGGTCCGCATCCCGCCCAACAAGAGCCATTCGTTCCGGGCCTTGATCATGGCCGGCCTGGCGGAGGGCGTCAGCCGCATCATCGACCCGATGGTTTCCAACGATTGGATGCGGGGCGTGGAGGCCCTGGAGATGTTCGGGGCCACGGTCGAGCCGCGGGCCGATCGCGTTTGGGAGATCACCGGAACGGCCGGACAAATACACACCCCTGAAGACATCATCAACTGCGGCAACAGCGGCATCATCCTGCGGTTTTTCATGGCCCTGGCGGCCTGCGGCGAGAAGTACACGGTCCTCACCGGCGACGCCTCGCTGCGGCGGCTGCGGCTCTGCCAGCCGCTGATCGATGCCCTCAACTCCCTGGGCGCCTGGGCCGTGTCCACCAAGGGCGACGGCCATGCCCCCGTCGTGGTCCGGGGCAAGCTCCGCGGCGGCCGGGCGGAGATCGACGGACGGGATTCCCAGCCGGTATCGGCGTTGCTGATCGCCTCGTCGCTGGCGGAGGCGCCCACGGAGCTGGTCGTGCGCAACGCCGGCGAGAAGCCTTGGGTGGGCGTGACGCTGGATTGGCTGAACCGCTGCGGCATCGAGCACAGCAACGAGAACTTCGAGCTTTACCGCGTCCGCGGGCGGAGCCATTGGAAGGCGTTCGAGCGGCGGATCCCCCTGGATTGGTCGGCCGCGATGTACCCCATCCTGGCCGCCGTGATCACGGCCCAGAGCGAGCTGCGCCTGCCCGGCATGGACTTCAACGATTCGCAGGGCGACAAGGCCGTGGTGGACGTGCTGCGGCGAATGGGCGCCAATATCGAGACGACCGACGCAGAGGTCGTCGCGCGCTCCAGTCGGCTGCATGGGATGGAGATCGACTGCAACGACTTCATCGACCAGTTATCGTTGCTGGCGGTGGCGGGGGCGATGGCCGAGGGGCAGACGACGCTGACCAACGCCGAGGTCGCGCGGCATAAGGAATGCGACCGCATCGCCGAGACGTGCAAGGCGCTCAAGGCGATGGGGGCGGCCGTGGAGGAGCGGCCGGACGGGCTGGCGGTCCGCCGCAGCCGCCTGCACGGGGCGCGGGTCAACGCGCAGAAGGACCATCGGATGGTGATGACCCTGGCGGTGGCGGCGCTGGCGGCCTCGGGCCAGACGGTGATCAGCGACCTGGAGTCGGTCCGCAAGACCTTCCCTGGCTTCGTGGAGCAGATGCAGTCGGTCAGCGCCGACATGCAGGCGCAATGATTCGCGCCTCCGGATTTGTGTGGCACGGGCGTCTCGCCCGTGCGTCGCAGGGGCATCTTGCCCCTGCAGGGTCGCGCCTCGGCGCATGCACGGGTGCCGTGGCTTGCGAGCGAAGCGAGCAACCACGTTGGCGCGAATGGTCACGCGCGGCGTTCAAACTCCGCCGCGATGCGGTGGGCCCGTCCGCCCAAGCGCATGCTCCCGCACACGGCACTCGATCCCAGGGCGGTGCCCTGAGCTTGGCCAGCGGCGTATGCGAGTATCAAGGCCATTCGATCTTGTGTACAGCGGCGGGCTTGTCGATCTTGACGCGGAGCTCCCTGATACGAAGGTTCTGTTCGAACGTTGGCAACGGGAGTACAATACCCTGCGGCCGCATAGTTCGCTGGGCTACCGGCCGCCGGCGCCGGAGGCGGTTGTGCCAGTGCCTCCTGGCTCCGCTACGCTCCACCAGCCGGCACTGGCCGAGCAGGAAATACTGACTTGACAACTGGCACAACAACGGAGGGCAGGTCAGGCGGTGAAGCCGCTCGCTGACACTTGGCCTGGATAACCTCGGCTTCATCGCCGGTCCAGAGAGTAGGAGACAGGTTCACATGATAGGTTGTCACCTTGGCAGGATGTTTCAGGTTACTGTCGCCGGCGGATCGTACCAGGAGGGCCTGACGGCCGTGCTACAAGGCGTCCCCCCTGGGATGCCGCTGACGGAGCAGGAGATATACGGCGATTTGCTGCTGCGAAAACCTGGTACACACGAGTTGTCCAGTCCGCGCAAAGAACCTGATCTGCCCATCATCTACACAGGCGTCAATGCGGCCGATACCATCGAGGGCGCAAACAACCGTAACCACACCAACGGCACGCCACTGACGATCCTGATCCCCAACCTGGACCGGGCCTTCATCCACATCAAGCAGTACCAGGACACCAACCGCACGCCCAGGCCTGGCCATGCATCGTATGCGTCATTCATCAAATATGGTCCTGCCGACGACGCCATCGGCGCGGGCATCTTCAGTGGACGCTACACATGCACCATCGTCGGGGCAGGCTACGTGGCCAAGAAGGTGCTCGAGCGCTGCGGCATCCGCGTGTTCTCGTACATCCGCGAGCTGGCCGGCGTCCGCTGCGGCGACGTCGACCACGAGAAGGCGCTGGCGTACACCAATGCATACAAGAAGTTCCGCCACGACACCGACCCGTTCTACCAGGAGGTCTACGTCACGGGCCGTGTCAACATGGACATGCGGTTCCTGGAGAAGGCTGCCGTCTTTGCACAGATCGAGAAGGAGATCGACACGATCCGCGCCAAGGCCCCACGGATCGACGCCCGGGCGGCTCTCGAGAAGTACGGCGTGCATCACGTCGTCAACTGCCCGGATGTGACGGCCGCGGGCGAGATGCTGGAGGCAGCCAACCGAATCACCGCGACCGGGGATTCCTCCGGCGGTGTGGTGGAGGTAGTAGCCCTAGGCGCGCCAACGGGGCTGGGAGAACCGGTCTTCGACAAGCTCGATGCCGAGCTCGGCAGAATGCTGGGTATTGGCGCGGTCAAGGGAGTGGAGGTCGGGGCGGGTTTTGCGGTCAAGGACATGACCGGCATCCAGTCCAACGACGCGATGAGAAGCCGGGGCGGGAAGGTGACCTTCCTGTCCAACCAGGCCGGCGGCATCACCGGCGGCCTGGCGACGGGCCAGCCCATCGTGGTTCGCCTGGCGGTCAAGCCTACGCCGACCATCGACAAGCCGCAGCAGACCATCGACAAGTACGCGCTTGAGAATAAGCAACTGGCCGCCATCACGCGGCGCGACCCAACCATCGTTGGTCGCATCTGGCCAGTGGCGGAGAACTACACGGCCCTGGTGCTATTGGACCACCTGCTTGCTCACTATGGGTATCAGGCCGTCAAGCAGAAGATCGCCTCTGATGGGGTGTGACATGACTGCAGGCGGCGCTGAAGGGCTGAACCGCGGGCGACGGCGGAGACAGGGAGAGCAGGATGACCGCCAGATGCGTGCTGGAGATCGTGCTGATTGCTCTAATCGCGGAGATGACCATGGCCTCTGACGTAGTGACGACCCAGCCCGGCGCATCGGGCGACCAGACGGCGGCGATCCAGGCGATGCTCGACCAGGCCGCCAAGGCCGGCGGCGGCGAGGTGCGGCTACCGCCCGGCCGGCACGTCGTGCTGGGGAATCTGACCGTGCCCACGGGTGTGGCGCTTTCGGGCAGTTGGGAGGCGCCGCATCATGGCATCGTCGCCAGCGGCACAGTGTTGGAGGCCTACACCGGCCGGGGCGACGAGGCTGCGGCTGCGTTCATCACCCTGCGGCCCTCCAGCGCCGTTCGTGGCCTGACGGTTTTCTATCCCCAGCAGCGGTTGGACGACATCCAGCCTTACCCCTGGACGATCCACGGCGAGGGGATGCACAACACCATCGAGAACGTCACGCTGGTCAACTCGTACAACGGGATCGCCGTCGGCCTGGAACACAGCGAATTGCACCTGATCCGCAACATCTTCGGCTGCGTGCTGCGGCGGGGGGTGTTCATCGACAACACCACCGACATCGGGCGGATCGAGAACGTTCATTTCAACCCGCACTACTGGCAGCGAAGCCGCGGCGAGGACGCCCCCCAGACGATGGCGACGGCCGCGTACATGCAGCGGAACCTGGAGGCGTTCACCTTCGGCCGAAGCGACTGGCAGTACGTGGCGAACACATTCGTGTTCGGGGCGAAGATCGGCTACCGCTTCATCAAGACCAAGCACGGGGCCTGTAACGGGCAGTTCGTGGGCATCGGCGCCGACGCCTGCCAATACCCGGTGGTCGTCGATGCCATGCAGCCGATCAGCCTGCTGATCAGCAACGGTGAGTTCGTCTGTCTGGCAATGTCGGGAAACGAGCAGCTTCCGTATACGGGTGTGGTGGTGGGGCCGGAGGCTGTGGGCGGGGTGCAACTGGTGAACTGTAGCTGGTGGGGGAGCTTCGACCATTTTGTGACGCACGAGGCCCCCGCCTGCCGGTTGAGCATTGCCCACGCGACGATGACCGGGGCAAAGGATACGGGCATCGAACTGCGGTCGGGCATGGCGTACTTGGAGGACGTGCTGTTCAATGAATGCCGCGGCCTGCACGTGCGAGTGGGGCCGGATGTGCGGGGGGCGGTCATCCGCAGCATCTTCAACCTTGGGGACGAAGACGTGCGGATCGACAACCAGGCCGGGGCGAAGGCCCAACTGGACATCGGGCCGGCCAGTCAGCCGGCGGGGCGCAATCGCCCCGACAGCCCCCCTCCACCCGCTGATGGCGGCCGGCCGACTGACCCGAAGCCTGAATCGTCGCAGCCGCCACGTTAGAACATCGTGATTCCAGGCTCACCGCGTAGGCCTGAGGTACGGGGAATGCCTATGAAGATTGCAATCGGATCGGATCACGCCGGCTTTATCTACAAGGAAGCTATCCGCGAGCGCCTGATCCAGGCCGGGGGCCAGGTGAAGGACTTCGGCACGCACAGCGACGATCCGTGCGACTACCCGATGTTCGTCCGGCCTGTGGCCCAAGCGGTGGCGCGGGGAGAGTTTGAGCGCGGGATCTTGTTGGGCGGCTCAGGCAACGGGGAGGCCATCCTCGCCAACCGCGTGCGCGGCATCCGCTGCGCCGTCGCCTGGGACCTGCGGTCGGCCCGTTACAGCCGCCAACACAACGACGCGAACATCCTCTCGCTGGGCCAGCGGATGATGGCCTTGGAGGAGGCGCTGGAGATCGTGGACCTGTGGCTGGCCACGCCCTTCGAGGGCGGCCGGCACGCCCAGCGGATCGCGATGATCGATGGCTGATCGGCTGGGGGTCAGCGGGAGGCGAATACTTTGACGGGCCGGGCCTGGTCCTGAGGCATCGCCTGGGCGATGGCGGCCAACCGACCGGCAGGATCAAGCAGCACCAGTTGTTGCCCGGGCGCAGCCGGCGCCGGCTGGGGCAGGCCGATCGCTCGGCCCAGGCAGATGTCTTTCAATTGCCGCTGGTCCAGACGAAGTGATGAAAGGTGCGACACGACCACCAGCGGGTCTACCAGGTCGCGCGGCAGGTCCAACTGCTCCGCCGGATGAGCCTCTGCCAGCTCGAACGGTCCAACGGCCGTCCGTGTCAGCGCCTCGCAATAACCGCCCACGCCCAGTGCGGCCCCGATGTCCCTGGCCAGCGAGCGGATGTACGTGCCGGTCCCGCAGCGAACGTCGATCTGGAGCGTCGGCCAGTCGTATCGCAGCAGCTCCAGACTGTGGATGGTCACCGCGCGGGGCGACAGCTCCACGACTTGGCCCCTCCGCGCCAGGGCGTAGGCCCGGCAGCCCTCCACGTGCACGGCTGAGTGCGCCGGCGGCACCTGCTGGATTTGCCCCGCCAGCCGCTCCATCGCCGCCTTCACGGCGCTCTCGGCCGGCGCAGCCGCGCCGGGGGTCGGCGTGATCTCCCCCTGCGGATCGTCCGTGCTGCTGACAGCCCCCAGCCGAACCATCGCTCGGTAGCGCTTCGGCTGCTCGTGCAAGTACTCGACCAGCCGCGTGGCCTGGCCCACGCACAACACCAGCACGCCTTCAGCGAATGGATCCAGCGTGCCGGCGTGGCCGACCTTGATCGTGCGGGCCAGACGGCGGCGAACTTGCGCGACGATGTCATGACTGGTAGGCCCGGCCGGTTTACGGACGTTCAGAAAGCCGAACATGCCCTCAGCATACGCTCCGCCCGCCGGTCGGCAAGGCCCCACGCCGCCGGGCCGGCGCATCGGCTCGGATGTACCGGCCCGGATAGCCGCGGCAGGCCGCTTACGTCTTGATCTCGATCTTCTTGGGCTTGGCCTGTTCGCTCTTGGGCATCGTCAATGTCAGCACGCCGTCGTGGTAGCGGGCATCCACCTTGTCGGCATCCGCGCCCGAGGGCAGCATCACGGAGCGGTAGAAGCTTCCGAACCGCCGCTCGACCAGGGGGTAGTTGCGGTCCTTCTGCTCTCGCTCTTGCCTCTTCTCGCCGCTGATCGTCAAGGCGCCGTTCTCCACTGAGACCTTGATGTCCTCGGCCTTCAGTCCCGGCAGTTCTGCCTTGACCACAACCTCATTGTCGGTCTCCACGACGTCCATCGCCGGCGACATTGTCACCTCTGGCCCCTCGCCGAAGAACCGACTCAGCACGTTGCCCATCTCTTCCTGAATCTGCGCCAAGGGAGACCAGGCGCGTCGTCTAATTGGCAACATGGCCGATCACCTCCCTACGTGTGCCAAGGAATCCTAGCCAGCCGGCCCTTCCGGCTGGACTGTCCATCCAGAATCATAAGAGCAAACCCCATGCCAGACGCGCAGAGATAAATGCTTATAACTTATTTCAGAACATAGGGTTATGATAGCCTCATTCTAATGAATCGCCGCCAGGTCCTCGGGAGGTGCCACATTGGCAGTCCGCATGGTGCCATGAACCCTCATCCGCCCCCGCCGGCTTGGCCGATAAGACTCCGGTCCATTCTGCAACCAAGCTGCCTAATGAGCTCAAGCGCAACCAAGACATTGGCGGGGCCGTGCCGGCGGTGGTTCACGCTGGCCCAGGCCAACCGGTCCCTGGTGTTGGTGGAGCGGATCGTGCGGGATGTGGCCCGCGAGCACGCCCGCGTGGTCGAGTTGCAGGAACTAGTGGAACTCACCGATAGCCGAAGCCCCGCCCGCGGCCGGGCCGGGCAGGAGCTGCGCCAGAGCATTCAGCGGCTGGGCGGCCATCTCCAGGAGCTTGACGAGCTGGGCGTGTTGCTGGTCGATTACTCCGCCGGAGTGGTGGAGTTCCCCTGCCGGGAAGGCGGACGGGAGGTTTACCTCTCGTGGCGATTGGGCCAGGACCAGGTCGGCGCCTACCACGAAGTGGACGGGGAGCTTCAACCGATCGGGCTTCTGTCCGGCGCGATCCCCTAGCACCTCGAAGCCTTGCCAAATGTTCAACCCCAGGTCGGGCCGCGTTTCAGAGCTGCCCAATTCTCCCGCCCCGGTGCATCTAACCCGGACACGGCGGCTTACGACTTGACCGCCGCCGGCATTGGCCGCATCATTAGCCCCAAAGGCAGACCCTGTCATGCGCTTGATTTTCTGTGGGAGCGGGAGCTTCGCGGCGCCGTCCTTGCGGGCGGTGGTGGAGGCCGGCCATGAGGTGGCGATGGTGGTGACGCAGCCGCCCCGGCCGGCCGGGCGAGGGGGACACATGCGGCCGACCCCCCTGGGCCAAGACGCCCGGCAACTGGCCCTGCCGGTGATGGAGGTCCGCAGCATCAATGCCGAGGACAGCGTGGCCGCGATCGGCGAGCTAAAGCCGCAGGCGCTGTGCGTCGTGGATTTTGGCCAACTGGTCCGCCAGGAAGTCCGCGACCTGGCCCCTCTGGGGGCGTTTAACCTCCACGGCTCGCTGCTGCCGGAGCTGCGGGGGGCCGCCCCGGTCAACTGGGCCATCATCCGCGGCCACCGGCGGACCGGCGTGACGACGTTTTCGCTGGTCGACCGCATGGACGCCGGCCCGATCTACCTCCAGGAGGCCCTGGACATCGACCCGGCCGAGACCGCCGACCAACTGCGCCAGCGCCTGGCGGAGATGGGGGCCGGCGTGGTCTGCCGGACGCTCCAGATGCTCTCATCCGGGTCCGCGGCGCCCCAGCCGCAGGATGATTCCAAGGCTACGTCGGCGCCCAAGCTCACCAAGGCCGACGGGAGGCTGGACTTCCGGGATGATGCCGTCTCCATCCGCAACCGCATTCATGGCGCCTGGTCCTGGCCGGGGGGACAGTGCGTCTTCCTTGGCCGCTCCGGCAGAAAGGTTCCGGTGATCCTGGCCCACGCCGGCGTCGATCCCGGCGATTCGCACCTGGAGCCGGGGGCGGTCGACGCCCAGGGCCTGGTGGCCACGGGCCGGGGGCGCCTGCGGATCGAACAGCTCCAGCCGGCCGGCAGGCACCTGATGGCGTGGCGCGATTTCGTTAACGGATACCGCGTGGGCGAGGGCGACCGCTTCGTCCGCATCGAGGCCACCGGCGATGAGCTCGACGGCGCGTGATCTGGCGGTGCTGGCGCTGTGCGACCGGGCGGGCAACGTCTCGGCGGCGCTGGATCGTCTGGTGGGCCAGACCCCCCTTGGCGCGGCCGACCGGGCGCTGGCCTATGAGCTGGCGCTGGGCTCGCTGCGGCGCCAGCGGACGCTCGAGATCATCACCCATGCGTTCCTCCACCAGCCCGGCAAGCACCTGCCCCGCAACCTGGAGGCCATCGTCCGCGCGGCGCTGTACCAACTGCTGTTCCTGACTCGCGTGCCCGCCTTCGCCGCGGTGGACGAAGCCGTCCGCCAGGCTATCGACATGCAGCACAAGCGCCAAAGCGGTCTGGTGAACGCGGTGCTGCGGACGGTGTTGCGCGAGATGTCCGACGAGACGTTCGGTCCGTGCAGCCCCGCCGCTGACGTGCTGCCGGTGTCGGCGGGCAGCTACCGGCGATTCAGCAAGCCGATCTTCGCCGATCCGCTGTCGGACCCGGCTGGGCACCTGGGGCAGGTGCACTCCCTTCCGGACGAGCTGGTGCAGCGATGGCTGAGGAATCTGGGCGACTCGCGGCAGGTGCAGGCCGTCTGTGCGCACTCGGTGGCTCGCCCGCCGATGGTCCTGCGCGTTAATCGCTTGCGGGCCGGATTGGATCAGGTGATGGCGGCCCTGGGCGGGCAGGGCCATCAGGCGATGGCGCACTCCAACGGGCACAACATCGTGCTGGTGGAGCGAGCCGGCGTCCACGACCTGGCGGCGTTCGAGCAGGGGCTGGTCCAGCCGCAGGACGCGACGTCCACGGAGGTGGGCCTGGCTGTGCAGGCCAAGCCGGGCATGAACGTGCTGGATTTCTGCGCGGCCCCGGGCACCAAGGCCACGCACCTGGCCGAACTGATGGACAACCGCGGGCGCGTGGCGGCCGTGGACGTTTCGAGCGAAAAGATCCAGCGGATCAGCGACAACTGCCGGCGGCTGGGCATCTCCATCGTCGAGCCGATGCTGGCGGAGGACCTGGGCCGCTTGGAGCTGGGGAGTTTCGACCGAGTGCTGGCGGACGTGCCGTGCTCCAACACCGGCGTGCTGGCCCGCCGGCCGGAGGCCCGCTGGCGGTTCTCCGTCAAGGCGCTGGAGCAACTGGCGCAGGATCAGCTCCGCCTGGGGATGGCGGCTGCGGAGTACGTCAAGCCGGGCGGGCTGTTGGTGTACAGCACCTGCTCGCTGGAACCGGAGGAGTGCTCGCAGGTGGTGGCGGACCTGACAGCCCGCAAGCCGCAAATGCGCCTGGAGCGGGAGCATCTGACGCTGCCGGCCGGCGTCGACGACACGGCCTGCTGGCGGGATGGGGGTTACCTGGCGCTGCTGCGGCGGGTATGATGCGCCCGGAGGCGGCGCGACGCATGGCCAAGAAGGGCGACAGCGGATCGCCGGGCTCGCCGCGGATCGTCAGCCGCCGGGCCTGGCACGATTACCACGTGCTCCAGAAGCTCGAATGCGGCATTGAGCTGACGGGCACGGAGGTCAAGTCGCTGCGCGCCGGGGGAGGCAAGATAGACGAGGCCCACGCCCGCGTCCGGGACAACGAGTTGTACCTGGTGGGGGCCACTATTGCCGCGTATGCGCAGGCGGCCCCGGGGATGCAGCATGACCCGTCGCGCGACCGCCGCCTGCTGGTGCGCCGCCGGCAGATCCCGCTGCTACTGTCGCACGTCCAGCAGAAGGGGCGGACGCTGGTCCCGCTGGCGCTGTACTTCAAGCGAGGCTGGGCCAAGATCGAGCTGGGGTTGGTCGAGGGCAAGAAGCTCCACGACAAGCGCCAGGCGATGCGCGAACGCCAAGCCCAGCGGGATATCGCCCGCGAGATGGGCCGGCGGCGGCGGAAGTAGAACCCGCTTCAAGACGTGGCATGGCTTAGCCATGTGCCCCGCGTACGCGCTGCGTGATCGGTGGCCTGGAACAGGGCGGATCAACCGGTCCTGCCCCGGCGGGCCCGGAGGCCTCAGCGGACCTTCAGGTAGATCGCGCAGGGGCGATCGGGTTGAGCCAGCGGGTTGGCCAGCTTCACGGAAAAGCCCCAGTCCTCAACGGCTTGGCTGACCTGCTGGCCGCCGGTGATGTCGATCCACGTCGCCTGGACGCCGGCGCCCTTGGGAACAGCCGTCAGGTCGATGGATTCGTCCCCGCCGGCCGGCAGCAGCACGAAGTACTGCTTGCCCGGCTCGGCGCTGCACATGCCCCCCTGGACCAGATCGTTGTCCGGCGCCATGTTCCGCAGGTCCATCAGGCCCAGGAAGTCCGCCAGGTGGCGATAGCACGGCCAACTGGGCGGGATGGGGTGGAACTTGATCAGGTCCCAGGATGTGTTGCAGTAGTAATAGTTGGGATAGGCCCCGGCAACATACAGCGCCCAGGTCCACAGCAGTATGTTTTCGCCGCTGGTGCTAAATTTGACGCTCGGCACCGACAGCGGCTCGACGCCCAGCTCATAGCCGTATTCGACGTTCATGTACGGCTTGGCGGCGCGGCGCCACCGCCGGACGGCCTCGCGGTTGAGCTTGTGGGCGCTTTGTACAGCCCAGTTGGCCTCGGCGCCGCCGAACTTGACCTGGTCGGCGATGAAATCGGCGGCCTTGTCCACCACGCTGACCGCGCCCCATGATTCGCGCTCATTGTCGTGCGCCGTGACCAAGTGGCCGTAGGCATCCGACCGACGGATCAGGCCGATCCGGGACAGCGTGTAGTCGTGGCCGCCGGTGCGGGCCAGGAGGTTATAGCTCTCCTTGCTGACGTCCCAGATCACGTTGCAGAAGCCCTGGTAACGGGCCACCACGTAGCGCCAGAACACGTCGTCCTCGGCGGAGGCTCGATCAGGCCAGTTGACCTTCTTGTTCTGCACCTGGATCATCAGGTGCAGCAGGACGCCCCGGCGGTGCAGTTGGGCGACCATCCGGTCGAAGTCCTGGAAGAACTCCACGTTGAGCCGCGAGTGATCGGGCTGATCATTGCTGCCGCCAAAGGGCCACATCTTCGGCGGGCGATACAAGTAGGGTTCGGTCTGCGGGTTGGTCTCGTTGCGGTGATACAGGTGGGCGTAGAGATTGGCCACGATGTAGTTGAAGCCGCTGCGGCAGATCAGGTCCATCGCCTCTTCGAAGGGCGGATTGTCGCGCGAGCTTGAGCGGCCCTGGCCGTGCTCCTGATGGTAAGCGAACATCCAGTCCCACTCGAAACCCAGGGGCACGGCAGGCGTGCCATCCTCGAAGACAAAGCGATGGGGGGCCTGCGGGTCTACCCTCATCATGCCGTGCACGGCTGGGTTGTCGTTGGGCACGCATCGGACGGCCGGCAACTCGATGCCGTCCAGTTGCGGGTCGTCGCCGCGGGTGGCGCCGCGCCACAGGCCCTGGCGGTTGGGGCTAAAGCGGATCCGCCAAACGTCCCCGCCGTCGTAGAAGCCCTCCAAGTCGTTGATCACCGCCCCCGACTCGTGCTGGAACGTGGCGCTGACCGGCACGCGGAAAGGGTTGTCGTGGGCGGTGCGGCTGCGAAGCTCGAAGTCGTGCACCTGATAGAGGCCAACGGTAATTTCCTGCATCGGCTGGGACTCTTCCTCCGCGAAGCGCGGGCCGCTGCCAGCGTCCGCGGCTGGGCAGGCGGTGGCGATCAACACGATCCACGGCCAAGCCGCGACCGAGAAGGGGATAGTTTGCCTCGGCGGTCTTGTCGGAGTCATAGTCAACCGGAGTAAACGACCCCGGCAAGCACTATAGCCCGCCCCTTGGCAGCCGGTCAACCCTGTTGGGACAAGATTTCAGACACATCCGCCAGGTAGATCTGCCGCGTGCCCTCGTGGATGGAGTCGAAAGTGATCGCCCGCCCATCCGCGCGCCAGCGGGGGTGCGGGTCGCAACGGATATCGCCACGGAAGGGCGGAGGATGATGAAAGTGGCCCAGGCTCAGGTGACGCTGCGTAACCAGGTCGTACAGCGCCACCTGGCGGCGGGATTGACGGTCAGGCCCCGTGTCAAAAACAATCCATCGCCCGTTGGGGCTGAAGGCCGCATGGCCGGTCAGCACCCCGCCGCCGAACGGCTTGAAGTCGTCCTGCCCGTCCGTAACGCTGTAGAACTCCGGCTCCCCCGGCGCATCGGTGGAGACCAGAATCCGCCGATCGTCCAGCCAGGCAAAGTGCGAGACCCAGTGCCCATAGGGAATCTGGCAATGCAGGCCGGTGCCGTCGAGGTTGACCGTCCACATCGAGGTCACCCACTCGGACTCCTGGTCCATCGGCGTCGTGCGGATGCGGCAGACGAACATCACGCGCCGGCCGGCGGGGTTGATGTAAACGTGGTTGAACCAGGCAGGCCCCGTCAGTTCCACACGGCGGGCGGCGATGACCTGGGCAATGCTCAGCATCAGCTCGCGCCGCCCTGTGGCCAAGTCCAGCCGCCACAGGCCGTCATCGTCGGGGATCCGTTGGATCTGGTCGGCTCGCAGGGGGCCGGCGTAACCCACCACCGGGCGGCATAGCGCCATGCGGGCAAAGTTCAGGCCGATGCCGACGGGCCCGGCCGGCGAGACCGCCGCCAACGCCCCGTCTATCGTCCGCCGGCCTCCGCTGTGCGGGTTGATCGCCCGCGACACCAGGCGGCCGTCCTCCCAGTCATTGTGCGTGAATTCCTCGCCCGCCCCGGCGTCGATCCAGAACATCATCGAGCCTTGTTGGAGGTTGAAGGCGGCCGTCTGCGACAGCCGCTCAAACTGGCCGTTGGTCGAATCGACCAGGCCCACCTGGGCCACATCGCCCACGCGCGGGCGATGGTCGTGGAAGTCCGTCTCCAACGCCAAGTGGTACCGGCCGGACTTGTCCCAGGCGTTGACGGCGTAATAGCCGAAGAAGTGGTGCAGCGGCGGGCGACTGAGCGAACGAATCCGTGCCTGGGCCATGAAGCCGACCTCCCGATGGGCTGTATTATGCGCGCCTGCGCCCGCGGAAGCCATAACAGCGCTGCGGGGCGTCCTGTTGGTGGGAGCGGAGCCATTCGAGTGCCTAGGCGGCCGATCATCAGGCGTGTTTGGGCCGCGATGCCTACCGGCGCCATGCAGCCGATGCTGGACCGGCGGGCCGTGCGGACGTATCCTCTTGGCTCGCGCTGGCCCAAGGGATCCGCCATGGACAAGGTCCTCAATCTCCTCAACGTGACGGTCGGCTGCGCCGCCCACCCGATCCGAAGCCTGCGTTCCGGCCCGGTGCTGCCGCGCGACGCGGAGCCGCTGCGGTTTTCCCGCCGGCATTCCGCCGGGTCCGGACTGGCCATCCATCGCACCATCCGCCTGCCGATTGCGCTTCAGCGGCGAAGCTTCCTGCGATTCTCGACGAGCGCCGAGCAGGTGGCGGTCTGGCTGGATGGGAGACGCCAGGATGAGATGACCCGCGACGGGCACCGCATTCGGGTGCGCCTGGCCGATGTGCGTCAGGGCCGGCCCCATCGACTGGTCGTGGGCCTGCTGGGCGGCCAGGCGATCCCAAGCGGTCCGATCGTGCTCGAGCAGAGCATCGACATCTGCTATACGCAGGAGTACACCGAGCCGCTGGAATCGGGCGGCCGCTACTTTGCCGCCGCGGCCGACGACGCCCTGCCGGGCCGATTCGACACGCGGCGCATCCTGGACCTGGCCGGCCTGCCGTTCCGCGTGGCGGGCTGGTCCGACGTCCTGCCCGCGCCGGTGCGGATGGGTCCCTGCGACGCGGTGCCTTACGAGATCGTGAACCTCCCGCCGCGGCGGAGCTGGCGGATCGGCTGCCGGGCCGACCACCTCTACCTGCTGGGGATGGTCAGCACCTACGACGCCGGGACCGGCTCATGGTATCGCAAGGGTCCCGACACATCGATGGAGCAGTTCATCGGAGACCGGTTGGGCAGGCTGCGCATCCGCTACGTCGGGGGGCGCGTGCAGACGGTACCCCTGATCTTCGGCTTCACGCTGTTGTACTTCGGCCCTCTGCGCGGCGTGACAGGCGGGGGTGTCGAGCAGGCAGCTCCATTCGACGAACCGGCGGCGCGGCGAGACCTGCGGCGGTGCCTGTACCTCCACGAGGGCTACCCGCAGGAGTCGCTGGCGTACGTGCTGAAGATCAAGCCCGCTGTCGGGTCTGCCATCCGGAGCATGGAGGTCGAGGGCTACGAGCGATTCCTTGGCCGGCCGGTAGTCAGCGCCGTCACCGTCGAGACGACCTCGCCCAGCGAGTCCTTGCTGCCCTTGCCCCCGCTGCCCGGGGCGCCGCGGCGCCTCAAGACGCTTACCGCCTCGGACGTCGAACCCTCGCGGGTGCAGCAGTGCATCCGCCGCGTGCAGTCGCGCATCTTCACATTCGCCGAGGACATCAAGCCGCACTACAAGCTGGACGTGCCGGAGGGCTTCCACGGGCCGCGGGTGCGCTTCGAGGGCGACGGCTTTGCCGACATGCTCACCAACATTTATCACCATTCGCTGGTGGCTACGGGCCTGATGGTCGCCGACGACGGCACCTCCACCGTGGTCACCGACGCCCTGCCCAACTGGGGCAGCTACCGCCACGCGATGGGCGCCTTCCGCCGCCCGAGGGCCAAGGAGTTCCCCGAGACGTTCAAGCTCGGGTCGACCACCTGGTCGCGGGACGTGGGGCGGGCGGTGCACGAGCTGGTGCGTTTCGGGCGGCACGCCAAGGCCGATGCCGCTGTGAAGGTCTTTGACGCCAACATTCACCTGTGCGATCCGCCGCACTGGACGCGCTACTGGGCCGACGCGTGCACGAAGCTGTTCATGGAGACGATCGATGGCTCGACCTACCGCGGCCTTCCCGAGAACAACGGCCACGGTCTGGTGATGCTGGCGCGGTTCCGCACCTGGCATGCGCTGGGCCGGCCGGCGGCATGGGCACGACGGCACTGGGCGACGACGGCGCAGGCGGCCGAGTGGATCGTCTGGCAGCTGGAGCACCCGACGATGCGCGACCAGCCGCATGGCACGATCTACATCAGCGAGGAGGTCGGCGCCGGCTGGAACGATCCTTACACCAATTCCGTCTGCCAGGCGGCCCTGCGGGCCAGTGCCCAGATGGCCGAGGCCCTCGGCAAGAAGGTCCAGGCCGGCCGCTGGCGCCGCTATGCCGACCTGATGGCCCGCTCGGCCCTCAAGCACCTGGTCGAGCCCGATCCTCCGAGGCGGTGGACCTGCATCCGCACCGACGACCGCTACCAGCGCTACAGCGACTGGGGGACGTACTGTCAATCGCTGGGACCGGCGATCATGCATGCCGACGTATTCGGGTTTGAGCTGGCGGGCCTGGGCGCCGAGGCGATCACCGCCAGCCGCAACTCGCTGATGCAGCGCCTGGGCGAGGCCGTGCCGCCGTACTACTTCGCCGGGCCGATGGGCTACGGCCAGGCGTTCATCACCCAGGCGGCGCTGCTGCTGGACGAAATGCGCCACGCCACGGAATTGCTGAAGGCGCTGGCCAAGTACGTCTATCACCCCACGTACATGCCGTGGATCGTGCCCGAGGGGACCGCCTGCCATCCCAGCGGGCGGTACTGGTATCGCCAGGGGATGTTCGCCAACCAGGTGCAGATCGCCGAGGTGCTCAAGACGATCGCCGTGGTGCTGGGCGTGGACGACGTGGACCTCTCGGTCCTGCGCCTGATGCCACGCCTACCGCGGGCTTGGCCGGCCGCGTCGGTGCGGGAGTTTCCGGTGACGATCCTGTCCGAAGGCGCCCCACGACAGGCTGCATTGAACTACAGTTACCGTCGAACGGCCCGCAAGTGCGGGCTGTGCCTCGAGTTGGACCGGCCCGCCGACCGGGTGGTGGTGCGGATGGGACCGTTCGACGCAAAGCCCGACCCAAAGGCGACGGTCAACGGGCGGCGCGTCAAAGCGCGGAGCCTCCACAGCGGTGACGGTTGGTGGGTCCAGATGGACCACCTGGCCGGGTGCAAGTTTGACATAAGTCTGGCCTCGTGAGGGGCGGCATAGGCTTGCCCGCCAGCGTGGGGTATGGGCTGGTTTCTCAAGGCGGCAGTCCCACGGCACAAGACCGCGTAAGGAGTGGGCCCGGGTGCTGGCGACGACGGGGCGATCCTGCCCGTGGGCAACGGGCAACTGATCGCCTACGTCAACGGCCTGCGGATCATGGGGGTCCATGGCGCGCCGCATAGTTATCCCCTCCTGGCCAGCCTGCATCCGCGGACCCAGGGTTTCACCGTCCAAGCCACCCGTCTGGGCCTTTCGATGGAGCCGTCATCAAAGGGGCGCCATCGGCAAGAGCTTTCCTAAACATGCATTGGTCGTGTCGCGACAAATCGCGGGGGCAAGCCTGCCCGCCCTAGATACGACTATGATTGCAACCACAGGTGCAGACACAAGGGCTTTTCCAGCAGCCTGGTAAGTACCTGAAACGTCTGCGCCATCACGATGACGTTGCAGTCAGCTCCCCGCTGGCGGCGGCGGCTGCTCCTGCTTGATCCGCTCCAGCTCATCCAGGAACGTCGGGGCGTTGTTGGCGTGGAGCTGCGCCTCCTGGGCCGTGACGATCCCGCGCTGCACCAGGTTCGCCAGCGAGCGCTCCAGCGTGGTCATCCGCTCGGCGGGCACATCCTTGGTGCGGGTCTGGAGCATCGTGTAAAGCTGCTCGACCTTCTGGAGCCGGATGAGGTTGGCCACCGCGTAGTTGTTGGTGGCGATTTCCATGGCGCAGACCCGCCCCTGCCCGTCGGCGCGGGGGATGAGCTTCTGCGAGATGATGTGACTTAACCCAAGCGAGAGCTGGCTGGCGATCTCATCCTGCTGATTGGGCGGGAACATATCCAGCAGGCGGGTCACCGACCCGCGGACGTCGCGGGTGTGCAACGTGGAGAACACCAGGTGGCCCGTCTCGGCCGCGGAGAGCGTCCAACGGGTGCTCTCGCAGTCGCGCATTTCGCCCACGAAGATCACATCGGGGTCCTCGCGGAGGCAGTCGCGCACGCCGCGCTCGAAGCTGTCGACGTGCCGGCCGACCTGCCGCTGCGAGATCATCGCCTTGGCGCTGTCGAGGCGGTATTCGATGGGGTCCTCCAACGTGATGATCCGGCAGGGGGTGGTGCGGGCGATGTGGGCGATCAGCGAGGCGATGGTGGTACTCTTGCCCGCCCCCGTGATGCCGGTCAGCAGCACCAGGCCCTGCTGCTTGGCGACGATGTCCTGCCAGACGTTGTTGGGAAAGCCGATCTGCTCGACCGGCGGGGGCGTCGATTCCAGCGCCCGCACGGCCGCGGCCAGGCCATCGCTGTCGCGGAAGCAGTTGATGCGGAATTGGATCGACTCCAGGCGGCAGGAGCTGTCCACCGCGCCGTCAGCCATCAGGCGATCGATCTCGGCGTCGCTCAGCAGGGAGCAAACCAGCTTCTCGGCTACGTCGGCCTCCAGCGGCGCCCCGTTCATCTTCTGAAGGTCGCCATCCATACGGTAGATTGGCGGCACGCCGGCCTTCACGTGCAGGTCGCTCACCCGCATCGCTCCCCTCTTCAGGAAGAACCGCAACAGGTCCTGCATGCTGAGGTGGCGGTCGGCGTCGGCCTGGTAAACCTTCGCGTCCATCGGCACTTTGGAGGACATAAGGAATCCTTTACTTCCGGGATCACCTAGCCAGGAGCGTGTGTGGCGGGGCTAGAGGACGGCGTAGCCGGACGGCGGGGCGGCGCGGCCGGGCCGGTCAGCTCCCCCGCTACCTGCTGATTGTAGCAGACGCAGCATAATGCCGTGCCGTCGCTGAGGTAGTGGACAACGGGGTGGACTTGGCGGCAGCGGCTGCATAAGCCGCGGGCGCTGGGCGGGTAGGGCCGGCCGGCCGGGTCGAGGCGCGCCCTCTCCAGTTCTTGCTGGCCGATCCTGAGGCGGCGTTCGTTGAGGGCGACCCTCACCGTGGTGATCGCCAGCAGCACCGCCACCACGGCCAACGCCGCCAGGATGGCCATGGTGAGAATGCTGCTGTGGATCGCGAATATCAGGCTAAAGGCACGATCGATATCCATGTCTCCCTGTCCCCAGGCCCAAGACCAGTATTATCGCCGGCCCAGTGGCTATCGGCAAGCGTCCTGAGTCGCATTCATGCAGCCGTCGCGGAAACATACGATGTAGGTCGATCCTGCTGACGTTGCGTCGGGCCGGTACCGCCGCCAGCATGATGCCCACCAGGAGCCAAGGGTTGGCCAGTTGCGACACTTGCCCCGGCCGCACCAGCACCGCGCACGAAAGGGTCAGTGACATCAGCGTCTGCACCGCCAGCATCGTGGGGGCGTCCAGCCGCTTTCGGGTGGCTAAGCTGAGCACGCCCCCCGTGAGCGACCACGGCAGTCCCGTGCACAAGATCAGCAATGATCCGCTGAACAGGTCACCCAACTGTGCCGACGCGAGCGTCATGGGGTGTTCCCGGCCGCCCGGGCGGTCACGGCCGGGCGGTGCTGATGGGCTGATCCAGGCTGATTACGTCGCGGGGGTCGGTCACCTTCCCGCGCAGGGCGCTGGCGGCGGCGGTCAGCGGACTGGCCAGGTACACCCGGGCATCCGGGTGCCCCATTCGGCCGGGGAAGTTGCGGTTGGTGGTGGAGATCACTGCCAGCGGCTCGTTGACCCGCCCGAACGTGTCCGGCGGGCCGCCCAGGCAGGCGGCGCAACTGGCCGGGCCGATCCGGCAACCGGCATCCTGGAAGATTTGCCGCAGCGTCCGGCCGCCCACTCGCCGGCGGTCCAAGTCGGCATCCACCTCGACCGTGGCCGGCACGATGTACGTGTCCACCTTGACCGTCCGCCCCGCCAGCACGGTGGCGGCCGCGACGAAATCAGTCAGCTTGCCGCCCGTGCAGGAGCCGATGTACGCTCGGTCGATCTTCACATCCGCCAGTTGCCGGGCCGTGCGGCGACGGTCCGGGGAGTGCGGCTGGGCCACCGTGGGCTCCAGCTTGGCGGTATCGAATTCCATCACCCGCGCGTAGGAGGCCCCCGCGTCGGACTGGTAAACCTCAAACGGCCGGTCCGTCCGCCGGCGCACGTAGCTCAGCGTCACGTCGTCGGGGGCGATGATGCCGCTCTTGCTCCCAGCCTCGACGGCCATGTTGCAGAGGGTCATCCGCTCATCCACGTTGAGCTGCCGGATGACCGGGCCGTCGAACTCCATCGCGCAGTAGGTCGCCCCGTCGATGCCGATCTCGCCGATCAGGTGCAGGATCAGGTCCTTGGCCATCAGATGCGGCGGGAGTTGCCCGCAAAAGGTGAACTTCATCGAGACCGGCGCCCTCAGCCAGAGCTTGCCCGTGCCCATCACGAACGCCGCGTCGGTGTTGCCGATGCCGGTGGCGAACTCGCCGAACGCCCCGTGCGTGCAGGTGTGCGAGTCGGTGCCCAGCAACACCTCGCCCGGGCGGGTGTGTCCGGCCTGGGGCAGGGCGACGTGGCAGACCCCGCGGTAGGCCGTGCCCTCCGGGTTGGAGTAGACCGGCGTAGGCCCCTCGAAGTCGTCGGGCAAGAAGTCCGGATCGTAGTAGTGCCGGATGCCCTGGGCGCGGACGAACTGGCGGAGGATGTCCACGTTGCGGTGGCTCTTGCGGTCGGCGGTGAAGATGTAGTGGTCCGGGATGATGACGATCTTGTCGGGGTCCAAGACCTTGGCATCGGCTCCGAACTGCTCGTGGAAGATGCCGATGGTGCCCGGCCCGCAGATGTCGTGGGTCAGCAGCACGTCCACGTCGCACCAGACGTTCTGGCCGTCAGACACGCTCCGCCGCCCGCTGTGGGCAGCCAGGATCTTCTGGGTGATCGTCATCTTCATGGTCGTACTCCGCACAAGCCCCCGCGGAGCTGATTCATCCCTGTCCGACCGGGGCGCGAAGAGCATCCCATCTTAGGGCTGACCGGGCGCGGAATCAATCGCCGCGCGGCGCGTCTAAAGGCGCGGGGAGCAGGCCGCTCAAAGCGCCGACTCAAGTCGCGCCGCGAAGTCGGCCAAGGCGGCGGCGTGGGCGCCCCTGCGGACCTGCTTTCGGGTCAGCGCCAGCGCGGCCATCCGCACCTAGCCTTCTGCCTGAAAGATGACGAGGCTGCCAGCGTGCTGCGAAAGATTGTTCAACCCACCGGAACAGGGACTCCGCCGCCAAGTGACCCTCTACAATCGCTTGGACAGCTATTAGGTTACCCTGTCGTTGCCACCGGCGGCGCCGGCTGTTACAATCCGACCGCGACATGGACTCGAAGGAGAATCTCCCATGACCTACGCTAAGCTCGCAACATGGACGGTCGTGCTAGGCGTATTGTTGCTTTCGGCGGCCGGCTGCGCCGACAAGCAGAAGCAGCAGATCCAGGCCTTGCAGCAGGAAAAGCTGGGCCTGGAGCGCCAAGTGGATGAGCTGTCGGCGCAGCTTAAGCAGGCGCAGGCGGAGCGCCTGGACCTGGTCAACCAGTTGGACGCCCGCAACGCCGAACTGGCGGCATTGCAGGCCCGGTCTCAAGCAGGCCAGCCTTCGGGGACGGCCCAGGGGCCGGGGGAGTGGGAAACCGGCCTGACCGGCGACAAGGTGAGCCTGGACACGGACATCCTGTACGCCTCGGGCAAGGCCGAACTGACCAGCGAGGGCAAGCGCCGCCTGGACAAGATCGTCCAGGATCTCAAGAGCACTTACGCCGGCATGCCCGTGCGGGTGTACGGACACACGGATAACGAGCCGATCCACAAGACCAAGGCCCTTTGGCAGGACAACCTGGACCTGTCAGCCAACCGGGCCATGTGCGTGACGCGGTATCTGGTGTCGCACGGGATCGCCGCCGACCGCATTGAGACCGTGGCGATGGGCGAGCACAAGCCGGCCTCCTCCAACGCCACCGCGTCTGGCCGGGCCAATAACCGGCGGGTGGAGATCATCGTAGTGAAGACGGCCTCCCGCTAGGCGCCGCGAAATCTCCCTCACGCCTGCCTGCGGCGGACGAATATGATCGCCATCGTGGACTATGGAATGGGCAATCTCCGCAGCGTGGCCAAGGCGGTGCAGCGCTGCGGGGGCGACGCCCGGCTGGTGAGCACCCCTTCCGAGGTGGCCGCGGCCGACAAGATCATCCTGCCCGGGGTGGCGGCGTTCGGCGACGCGATGCAGCGGCTTGGGGCGCTGGACCTGGCCGAACCGATCGCGGCGGCGGTCAGGCGGGGCGTGCCTTACCTGGGCTTTTGCCTGGGGCTGCAACTGCTGTTCGACCTGTCGTACGAGGATGGCGAGCATCGCGGGCTGGGGATCCTGCCCGGCGAGGTCATGCGGTTCGACTTCCGTTCGATCGGCGGCAGTGGGCGCCTTGCCGTGCCGCACATGGGCTGGAACCAGATTCGCCGGGTGCGCGACTGCCCGATGCTGAAGGGCATTCCGGACGGCGCCTACGTCTACTTCGCCCACAGTTATTACGTGGCGCCGGCGGATGAGTCGCTGACGGCGACCACCACCGACTACGGCTATCGGTTCACCTCGTCGGTGTGGAAGGACAACATCTTTGCCACGCAGTTTCACCCCGAGAAGAGCCAGGCGGTCGGGCTGAGACTGCTGGAGAACTTCGTGAGGTCCTAGGGCGGCATGGAGATCCTCCCTTCCATCGACCTCCTGGGCGGCCAGGTGGTGCGCCTAACCCAGGGCGACTATGCGCGGGCGACGGTGTACTCCGCCGATCCGGCGGCCGTGGCGCGGGCGTTCGCGGTGGCGGGGGCGCGATGGATTCACGTGGTGGATCTCGACGCGGCCCGTACCGGTCAGCGGGCCAACCAGGCGGCCGTTGCGGCCATTCGTGAGGCGGTGGACCTCCACCTGGAGCTGGGCGGGGGGGCGCGGGACGACGCATCGGTGCGCTCGATGCTCGACCAGGGAGTGGATCGGGTGGTGATAGGATCGGCGGCACTGAAGGATTGGGCGTGGTTTAGCCGATTGTTGGAGCGGGAAGGCCTGGTTGGCCGGATCGCCCTAGGCCTGGATGCCCGCGCCGGCCGGTTGGCCATCCAGGGGTGGACCCGGCAGGCAGACGTTACGGCCGTGGAGATGGCCACGCGCGTCCGCGGCTGGCCGTTGGGCGCCATCATCTACACCGACATTGCCCGCGACGGGATGCAGGAAGGCGTGAACCTTGAGGCCACGGCCGAGGTAATCGCGGCTACGGACGTGGGGGTGATCGCATCGGGCGGAGTAGCCGGCCTGGAGGACCTGCGAGCCTGCCGGCGCATCGGATGCGCCGGGGTGATCGTCGGGCGGGCGTACTATGAAGGGCGGGTGGACCTGGCGGCGGCCTGCCGGGAGTTGCGGGAATAGGCAATATGGCCTTGCGAACCCATCCCGGGCGGTGGTAGTATTAAAGAAAGGAATGCGGCATTTTTTGCCTGGAAAGTTGTCGCCCCCACGGTAGAATGTGCGTTAGGCAGGGGGCGAGCCCTGCTGTCTCTTGTATCCCGCTGCTTTCGTGGCGGGGCCCAGCAATAAGCGGCCACTCAAGAGCCGTTTTTGGGAGGAAGGTTCCCAAATGAGCGACACATCAACTCAGATGGACGATCAGACGCATGAGGAAGGTTCCCAAATGAGCGACACGCCAACTCAGATGGACGATCAGACGCATCAGGAATTGGCCATTGGGTCCGGGGTCCTGGAGATCACGGACAAGGGGTACGGGTTCCTGCGCCAGGCCAAGAACCAGTACCGGGCCACGCCCGGGGACGTGTTCGTCGGCAAGGATTTCGTGCGCCACAGCGGCCTGCGGACCGGGCTGTTCCTGGAGGGACGGGTGGCCCCGCCCACGAAGCGCAAAGGGGGCCCGAAGTTTGAGGAGCTGCTGAAGGTTAGCGGCCGGCCGGCGCAGGAGTACACCGACATCATCCCGTTCAACGAGATGACGGTGGTGGATCCGCATCCCCAGCTTAAGCTGGAGACGCCCGGGGGCCCGATGGAGATGCGGGTGCTGGACCTGATCTGCCCGGTGGGCAAGGGCCAGCGCGGCCTGATCGTCGCATCGCCGCGCTCGGGCAAGACCATCCTGCTCCAGCAAATCGCCAACGCCGTCGCCGTCAACAACCCCGAGTGCGTGGTGATGATCCTGCTGGTGGACGAGCGGCCGGAGGAGGTCACCGACTTCAAGCGCAAGTGCCTGGCGGCGGAGGTCATCGCCTCCAACAACGACCAGGAGGTGGCCAACCACATCCGCGTGACGGAGTTCACGATCGAGCGGGCCAAGCGGATAGCGGAGTTCGGACAGGACGTAGTGATCCTGCTGGACAGCCTGACCCGCCTGGGACGGTCATACAACCGGTACGTCGAAGGCTCGGGGCGGACCATGACCGGCGGCGTGGACATCCGCGCCCTGGAGACGCCCAAGCGCCAGTTCGGGGCCGCGCGGAAGGTCGAGGGCGGCGGGAGCCTGACCATCATGGCCACCGCCCTGGTCGAGACCGGCAGCCGCATGGACGACCTGATCTTCGAGGAGTTCAAGGGCACCGGCAACATGGAGCTTCAGCTCGACCGCAAGCTGGCGGAGCGGCGGATCTACCCGGCCATCAGCATCCCGCAAACGGGCACGCGGAAGGAAGAGTTGCTGGTCCCGCCCTGGCAGCTTCCCAAGCTGCACATGCTCCGCCGGTACCTGTCGACGATGAACGTGGACGAGGAACTGCCGATGCTGCTGCGGGCGCTGGAGAAGTTCCGCACCAACGAGGATTTCCTGCGTCAACTGGACGTTCGCGGCTAAGCGGGCCTCGAATCGCGCGGGACGGGCCGATCCAAGCAACGGACAGCCAGGGGACGCAGACGGCCAGGTCCTCGCAGGCAACGCGATGCCGGCAGACGGACGACGCGGTTGGGGCAATGTTCACAGCGATGCCGCCGCAGGAGCATAGGGGCACGCGAACATGAAGGTTTTATTGCTAAGCGTATGCTGCCTCATCGTCGTCGGGTGTTCAGCCTCAGATACGGAGGCAGGAGGAGATTACGTCTTCAGGGCAAGAGTCGCCAATGTAGTGTTTGCGCACACCTACACGGGCATTCCAATACTCGCACCTGTAAATTCTAACTTTGTGATTATCCTGGACAATGTCCAACCCCTGCGAGGGCCTGTCCCATCACCCGAGGGCGGAACGCTGGCCTACGCGATCCACAGCCCTGTGATGACATTCATGGCATCCCAAGAGGAGATCATTGGACAGACCTTCGAGTTCACAGCAGAGGTATGGCCCGGCCCCATTGTGAAGCTGATCCCGGCCGAAAAGGATGTCCGACGCTTATTTGAGGCCTTGCGAGCAGCAGAGATTGCGGCGCAGGCCTCGACCCGGCCCGAAAACGATGTCCCAGGCGTACCTGAAAACCGACAAGAGTAACGTAGTAGCGTAGCTTGGGCATATCTACCCAACAAGACGCGGGCGTAAGCTGGACCGCTACGTCTGGGGCGCGCGGTACAGCATCCGGCCAGAGCGTCGCAAAGAGCTTGATACGGTCGGGGTATGAATCGATCCAAGCAACGGACAGCCAGGGGACGAAGACGGGAAACCACGCGTGGCGGGTGAGGTTGCGTATGCACGCTGACAGCCGCCTGCACGTCGTACCTACTGTGATACGGTCGAAGTATCGGCGGATCAGCGCATGGTTCGCAGGCCGTCGCGGAGGCTCGGGCCGCGGCGGGCCAGGCGGGCCCGGTCGGTCAGCAGCACCACCAGGAACACCACCCAGATCAGGATCGCCAGCCCCAGCAGCACCGGCAGCGACAACCCGCTAAGCTGAGCCCACGGGGTGGTCGGGTCGGGCACGTGCAATTGGGCGCGGCGGGGCAGGTGCACCGCCCAGGCCACCCAGATCCCCCCCAGCGCCGCCACGATGGTCTGGCCCATCCCGCTGAGCCACGCCCATGACACGCTGAGGCGCTGGCGCGAGCTGTAGACCACCAGCAGCAGCGACACCACCAGCCAGACCAGGCCCACCACGTCGAGGGCCCACCCGGCCTCCACGAACAGCACGCGGACCGCGCGGGTGGACCACGGCCAGTTCTCGTTGAAGACGCTCAGGTAGCTGACCAGGTCGCCCACCAGGCGGCGGGTCACCCCCGCCACCAGGGCCCACACCAGGTAGGCGACGCCCACCAGCGACAAGGCCAGCCCCACGTCCGTCCGGGTTGTGCGTCGCGTGAGTCCAAGCATGGATGCTATTACATCACCTGGCGGCTGGGCGGTCAAACCAAACCGGCCAGGCCGCGGGTTTTCGGATGATTTGTGCGCCCGACCATCAGACTTCCAGCGGCCCGACGGCCTCGTATCGGCTGGCGACGCTGATCGGGAGCCGCCGGCGCAGGATCGCCCGGTGCGTTCGAAGGGCCGTCTGGGGGGTGTTGTTCTGCTCCGACAGGTGGGCCAGGCAGGCCCACTTGAGCCGCCCGCCGCGGCAGCGCGACAGCAGGCGGGCCGCCTCGTCGTTGGACAGGTGGCCGCCCGGCCCCTTGATCCGCTGCTTGAGGAACCACGGATACGGGCCGCTGTCCAGCATGTCCGGGTCGTAGTTGCTCTCCAGCACTACCGCGTCGAGCGAGGCGATCATGTCCTCCAGGCCCGCGAACACGTGGCCCAGGTCGGTGAGGATGCCCAGTCGCCGCCGGCCGTCGTCGACCACGAAGGCGACGGCGTCGCTGGCGTCATGCGGGGTGGGGATGGTATGCACGCGGAGCGAGCCGAACTCCAGAACCTCGCCGGCCCGGAAGCTCCGAGCCTCCTGGAGCTTGCCTAGCGAGTAGTTCCGCCGCGCCCCCTCCAGCGTGGCCGCCGTGATGTAAACCGGCACGTGGAACTTGCGGTGGTAGATGCCCGCGCAGCGGCAGTGGTCGGCGTGGTCGTGGGAGATGATGACGGCGTCCAGGCCGCGAATGCCGCGGCCCAGGGCCTCTAGCCGGCGCTGCGCCTTCAGGCCGCTGATGCCCGCATCCAGCAGCAACCGAGTGCGGCCCGCCTCAACGTAGACGCAGTTGCCGTTGCTTCCGGACTGGAGCGGGATCACCAGCATGAAGACATTCTAACAGCCCCTGCCTGCCTGCTTCAAGGCGGCGGATGCTTCGGGTCGGCGGACTATCGCTGGAGCTGAGTCAGCAGGCGATCGACCCAGACGGGGGTGTCGCGGTGGAGGGCTTGGAGAGCCTTTCGACGCTTCAGATAACACCAGGCCAGGCCGCCTTGGAACACGGCGCTGACCAGAATGATCAGCGAGTAGAAGCCGTACGTGCCCGCCGCGCCCCAGCGGTCCACCATGCCGTCCAGGCGCGACGTCAGGCTGGGCAGCGCCCCCAGGGAGCGGACCTGCGGCGACAGCAGCGCGTTTTTGATGGCCTGGGCGTCGTAGGCGGCCATCTGGGAGACGCAGTACGCGGCGACCACCGCCAGCAGGACGATCTGATTGCAGGCCAGCCATCGCGGGGCGTCCCGGTGGAAATGCGCCAGCCGCCAGCCCAGCGCCAGCTCCGCGGCGCCCACGGCCGTCAGGGCCAGTCCCATCAGAATGGTGGTGGCGCCGGGCGACATGGCCGAGCACGCCAGCGCCAGCAGGCCGATCAGCAGCGTCGTCATGCCCGAACCATGAGCGGTCTTCGCGCCCTTCAGGACGTACTTGCGAAGCCCCTCGGCCCGGCGGACGGTCTGGAGATCTTCTGGCGACAGCGGCCCGCAGATTTCGCCATTCCGGGCCGCCCCGGGGGGCATCGCCGGGGGCGCGGCCGGCGCGGGCCCGCGCCATTTGGCTGTGGTGAGGGTCATGGTCAGACTCCGCCACGTTCATCGGCTCAAGCAGGGCGGAGCTTTGGCAACAAGATGGGGCGGAGGCGGCGGCTAGCCCCGGCTGCGCCTGGGCGACGGCGGGGCAAAGAGCAGCAAGGCCCCCAGCAGCGTGACCATGGACACGAACATCAACCCGCGGCGGGTGGGGGGCGACTCGATCTTCCGGGCCGCCCGGATCAGCAAGTTGTCAGGCGGCGGGGGCGGCGGGGTCTTGACCGGGCTGACCATGTCGGGCGGCGGCATGGGCGGCTGCCCCGTGTCCAGCACCACTTCGCCGCGGGGCACGTACGGCGTTTGGCTCATCGCCAGGCGCTTGATCAGCACATTGTCGGTGGCCAGGGCCTCGATGAGGCGCTGGTTGGCCTGGGCCAGCCGCTGGGCGTCCTCGACGGCCAGGCGAGCGCACTGGAGTTCCCACCGGGCCCGCAGCAGACGGGCGTGGGCGGGCAGCAACGCCATGACAGCCAGGATGGCCATGGAGGCCCCGGCCAGCATCACGAAGCCGACGAGCCTTCCCAGGCCGCTCAACCAGGCCGGCGTGTCCTCATCCCTTGTTCCAGGTGGTGGCGCCATAGACCGCCCGCGAACCGAGCTCCTCCTCGATGCGCAGCAGTTGGTTGTACTTGCAGACCCGGTCGGTCCGGCTGGCCGAGCCTGTCTTGATCTGCCCGGTGTTCTTGGCCACCGCGATGTCGGCGATGCTTGTGTCCTCGGTCTCGCCGCTGCGATGGCTGGTGACGGCCGTGAAGCCGTGGCTCATGGCCAGGTCGATCGCGTTGAACGTCTCGGTAAGGCTGCCGATCTGGTTGACCTTGATGAGGATGCTGTTGGCGGCCTTTTCCTTGATGCCGCGCTGGAGGAACTTGACGTTGGTCACGAACAGGTCGTCGCCGACGATCTGGATCTTGTTGCCCAGCCTGGCGGTGAGCTTTTTCCAGCCGTCCCAGTCGTCCTCCGCCAGGCCGTCCTCCAGGCTGCGGATGGGGTACTTGTCGCACCAGCGGGCCCACAGGTCAATCATCTCGTCGCTGGTGGCGATACGCTGGGGGTTGGACTTGAAGAAGCAGTAGCCGGCCTTGCCTTTTTCCTTGGCGGCGTTGGCCAGCTCGCTGGCGGCGGGGTCCAGCGCCAGCCAGACGTCCTTTCCCGCCTTGTATCCAGCCTGGTCGATGGCCTGGAGGATCAGCTCGGGGGCTTCGTCGTTGCTCTTGAGGCTGGGGGCATAGCCGCCCTCGTCGCCGACGGCGGTGTTGTAGCCCTTGTCCTTGAGGACCTTCTTGAGGGCGTGGAAGATCTCGGCGCCCATCCGCAGGCCCTCGCGGAAGCTCGGGGCGCCCCACGGCTGGACCATGAACTCCTGGAAATCCACGGTGCCGTCGGCGTGTTTGCCGCCGTTAAGGATGTTCAACATCGGCACGGGGAGCGTGACGGCCTGGTCGCCGCCCAGGTAGCGGAACAGGCTCTTGCGGGCGGCGCGGGCCGCGGCGTGGGCCGCCGCCAGCGACACGCCCAGGATGGCGTTGGCGCCGAACCGGGCCTTGGTGGCCGTGCCATCGGCCTCGATCATGGCCCGGTCGATGCCGGCCTGGTCGGTCGCATCCCGCCCGATGACGATCTTGGCCAGCTCGTGGTTGACGTGCCCCACGGCCTTGAGCACGCCCTTGCCGAGATAGACCTTCTTGTCGCCGTCGCGCAGCTCGACGGCCTCGTTCTCGCCGGTGCTGGCGCCCGACGGCACGGCGGCCCGGCCCATCACCCCGCCCACCAGCAGCACGTCCACCTCGACGGTGGGATTGCCCCGGGAATCCAGAACCTGGCGACCTTTGACAGCCTTAATCCTTGTGGACATTGCACTCCTCGGATTGGTTGTGCGGGCCAACCTGCCCGCCCTGTGTTTCTATCGGACCTCAAAACACGGAAGCGTTAAGGGATGCGGCCATCATACGGGCGCGGGCGGCGCATTCAAGCCCAATCGACGCCGGAGACGGGATCCTGCAACCGTGATGTAGACTCAACAGTGCCAATCTCGGCGCCCCCCATCGCCCCTCGACCTGCCATAGCCCTAGCTTTTCGATTGCATCTGGATAGGCCGCCCGCCAGGAATGTGCAGGAACCCCAAGGGCGCCATGATGGCAGAGATTCGTGACCTCGGGCACATCGTGATCGGCATGATGAGCATCTGATTCGTTCTTTGGCGGCGCTGGCCGGGCGGCTGGTATGATGACCGCCGACGGCGAGAGATCGCCTCCCGGCACCCACCTGGTGAAGGACCGAACGTGGCCGTAACTACCTAGCCTGCACGCGGGCCCTGTCGGGCCGGGAAAGTCGACCGGAAGGCAGCGCCGATCCGCCGTCGAAGGAAAGCCGCATGCCGCCGATGACCGACCGTGAGCGATTCCTGCGATGCATCCTGGGCCAGGACGTGGACCGCCTGCCCTTCTACCTGATGGAAGGTCCGTGGGAACGTACCTGGCGACGGTGGCAGCGGGAAGGCAAGCCCGCGGATATCCAGGACCACCGCGGCTTCGCCCAGCCGGACGCATACCCGCGGATTGTCCCGGTGGCGTACGGGCCGTGCCCCCCGGCCGAGCCCCGCGTGATCAGCCGTGACGAGCACTCGATCGTGCACGTGGACCTGTTTGGCATCGTCCGCCGCGATCTGCTGGACAACGAGTCCATGTCTCAGTTCCTGGAATTCCCCGTCCACGGCTGGGACGACTGGCGGGCGTACAAGGCCCATCACCTGGATCCCGATCACCCGGACCGCCTGGCCAGCGACTGGCTGGCGCAATGTCGACAATGGATGCAGCGCGGCTGGCCCATCCAGTTGGGGGCGTATCCGACCTGTTCGGTGTTCGGCGGGCTGCGATGGCTGTTGGGCGACGAGGAAGGCCTGCTGGCCTTCTACGACATGCCGGACCTGGTCCACGAGATCATGAACCACCTGACGACGGTGATGCTGCGGGTCTTCGAGAAGGTGACGGCCGCCGGGGTGCGGGTGGACGTGATCCACATCTGGGAGGACATGTGCGGCCGGCAGGGGCCTCTCATCTCGCCGGCGCATTGGCGGGAGTTCATGGGGCCGTGTTACCGCCGAATCCAGCAGTTCGCCCAGGAGCATGCGATCCCGGTGATCTCGGTGGATACGGACGGCTGGTTCGACCCGATCATGCCGCCCATGATGGAGTGCGGAGTAAACTTCATTTACCCGCTGGAGGTGGCGGCCGGCTGCGACGTGAACGGCCTGCGGGGGCGATACCCCCGGCTGGGGTTGCTGGGCGGCATCGACAAGCGGGTCTTGGCCAAAGGCCCGGAGGCGATCGACGCCGAGCTGGACCGCATCTGGCCGGCCACGCGAACAGGCCGCTACATCCCGGAGCTGGACCACCTGATTCCCGATGATGTGTCCTGGCAAAACTTCCTGCATTATGTCGGCAGCTTGAAGCATCGCATCTTTGGGGATCGCCGGCCCGGCTCGTGAGACAGCGGGATGAACGTCGCCTCGTGTCGCTGCCGATGGCCGGAGATGTATCGCCGGACCTGATCGTAGCCGCCGGCGGAACCCTGCTCCTCCCGCAGCCGCCGAAAGACCTGCATCGCCGTGTGCCGCTGCTTGGGCGGGGCTTGCTCGTCGTCGGCCAGGGTCTGGTCAACGACCGGCTTGAACGACCCCAGCTTGGGGGCGTCGGCATCCTTGGTGCGCCTGTACGGCCGAGGCTCCGGGCTGGCCAAGGCGTCCCGGACCTCCCGCCGGGAATGATGAAACGTCCGGGCGATGGCCCGAAGGCTCATGCCGTCGCGATGCGCGCGCCGAATGACTCCGTAATCTTCCACGCTTAGCATCCTTGCCTCCTGGCCGCCGGGCCGCCCTGGGCTTCTTGCCCACGACCGTACCCGCCCAGCCTGGAGGCGGCTGGGGTGGGTCCGGATTACGCGCCGATCACTCCCCCGGGGTGGGCCC
>Ga0315289_10001835_pt1 | contig 33078 bp, 25 predicted proteins | sample YL17G11_40_MG_FD_203452 | JGI IMG/M metagenome (GOLD analysis project Ga0315289, IMG submission 203452) | Sediment microbial communities from Yellowstone Lake, YNP, Wyoming, USA - YL17G11_40 | ecosystem: Environmental > Aquatic > Freshwater > Lake > Sediment | place: USA: Wyoming | collected... | reverse complement strand
GAAAGGCTGCGCTGACGCGCTTGAGCGCCCTGGCCCGGTAGCCGGCCTTCAACCCGCGCAGTTCGTCCTCGGTCACGCGGCGTCCCATCTGGCACCAACAGCGTGTCAACGTCTTCGTCCATTTTCATTCTCCTTTCGCCGCGCTGCCGGTGGCCTAGTGTACCCAACATCAGCACCAACGTCAAGTGGACTTGCCGATTTGCCGATCTGCTGATATAATGCGCATACTTAATCCTGAGAGGAGGTCTGGACCGATGCCTAACCTGGTCGTTGCCGTCGTTGTGGCCTGTGGTGACGCATCCCTCCTTTCCTAGACCCTGGACCTACATCTATCAGTCAAGATCCGGCCGTGGATGCGCCATCGCACCCACGGCCTTTCTTTTTCCCTGGCGCTCATCGCCAATCGCTGATCACCAATCGCACATTGCTCGTCACTGATCCCTGATTTGCTGGATTTGCCAACTATGCTCCAAGTCAACCGCATCTCCAAAACCTACGGCGACGACGTCATCCTGCACGACGTCTCGTTCACCGTCAATCCCGGCCAGCGAGCCGGGCTGGTCGGCCCCAACGGCTGCGGCAAGACCACGCTCCTGCGCATCATCGTCGGCCAGGAGCAGCCGGACCGGGGCTCCGCCCGCACCTCTCCTGCCGACGTGGCCATCGGCTACCTGGCCCAGGCGCTGGAATTTGAACCCGGCGCTACCGTCGGCGACGTGATGCGCCAGGCCATCGAGGGGTTGCGCGAATCCGAGCGGCTCGTGGAAACGCTGGCCCTGGCGTTGGCGGCGGCCCAGGGGGAAGAACTGGCCCGCCTGATGGAGGAATATGCCCGCGCGCTGGCCCACTTCGAGGCGGCCGGCGGCTACGAAGCCTCCCACGAGGGGGACACCACGTTGGCCGGGCTGGGGCTGGGGGCCGTGGACCCGGCCACGCCGGTCGAAACCCTCAGCGGTGGGCAAAAGACCCGCCTGGGCCTGGCCCGCCTGCTGCTGGCCCGCCCTCAACTCCTGCTGCTCGACGAGCCGACCAACCACCTGGACATCGAGGCGCTGGAGTGGCTCGAAGGGTGGTTGGGCCGTTTCCGGGGCGCGGCCATCATCGTCTCGCACGACCGCACGTTCCTCGACCGCACGGCGGCGACGATCCTCGAACTCGATCCGCTCACGCATACGGTCCGCCCGTACACCGGCAACTATACGGCCTACGTCGAGCAGAAGGAGGCCAGGCGCGAGCGGCAGTGGAGCCAATGGCGCGACCAGGAGTACGAGGTCCGCCGCATGAAACAGGACATCGCCCACACCAAGCAGCACGCCTTGCGCGTCGAACTCAACACCACGCCAGGCCAGCCTGGCGTGCGCCGCTACGCCAAGAAGGTCGCCAGAAAGGCCAGGTCGCGCGAGAGGAAACTGGAGCGCTACCTGGAATCCGGCGAGCGGGTAGAGAAACCACCGCTCACCTGGCAGATGAAGTTGGATTTCGACGAGACCCCCGCCAGCGGCCGGGACGTGCTCGTGCTGGAAGACGTGAGCCTGGGCTATGGGGACGTGAGGCTACTCACCGGCGTGAGCGTGACGCTGCGCCAGGGGGAGCGCATCGCGCTGGTGGGGCCTAACGGCAGCGGCAAGACCACGCTCCTGCGCGGCATCACTGGCGAACTCGCCCCGCTGGCCGGGCGCATCCGGCTGGGGACTAACGTGCGCGTCGGCTACTATGCCCAGGAGCAGGAGGGGCTGGACGAGGCCTCCAACGCCTTCGAGGAGATCCGCCGGGTGGCGGCGCTGGGCGAGACGGACGCGCGCAATTTCCTGCACTACTTTTTGTTCAGCGGGGACGACGTCTTCGTGCCGGTGGGCAGCCTCAGTTTTGGCGAGCGCGCGCGGCTGGTGCTGGCCAAACTGGTGGCGGCGGGCTGCAACCTCCTCCTGCTGGACGAGCCGATCAACCACCTGGACCTCCCGTCGCGCGAGCGCTTCGAGCAGGGGCTGGCCGCGTTCGAAGGCACGGTGCTGGCCGCCGTGCACGACCGCTACTTTATCGCGCGCTTTGCCACCGGGCTGTGGTCGGTGGCAGGGGGCACCGTGCGCCGCTGCATTGACCTGGAGGACCTGCGCCGACCTTCCCGAAAGGTCTGACATTTCGGGAAGGTCTTTTGTTGCAATTTCTTGCCATCTATGGTATTATATCCGTATGGAATTCCAGCGCTTGCTCGAGATCGTGGGCGACGAGCCGGTGTTTGAAACGGGTCTGCTCCTGGCCGGGGAGGTGGGCCCGGCTGACGTGCGCCGGCAATTGTCGCGCTGGACCCAAGCCGGGCGGCTGTACCAGTTGCGGCGGGGCGTGTATGCGCTGGCCCCGCCCTTCCAGAAGGTCAAGCCCCACCCATTCCTCGTCGCCAACCGGTTGGTGCGCGGCTCCTACGTCAGTTGCCAGTCGGCGCTGGCCTATTACGGCCTCATCCCCGAGTACGTTCCGGTCACGATCAGCGCCACGGCAGCGCGGCCTGGCTACTGGGAAACCCCCCTGGGGGCCTACCAATTTCGCCACGTCAAGCCTGGCCTGCTGCGCGGCTACCGGTTGGCCGAACTGGGGCCAGGGCAGCGCGCGTTCGTCGCCTCGCCGGAGAAGGCCCTCCTGGACCTGATCCACTTGCAGCCGGGCGCGGATTCGCCCCACTACCTGCGGGAATTGCGCCTGCAAAATCTGGAGCGCCTGGATCTGGACGAACTCCAGCGCCAGGCCAGTCTCGCCGGTAGCCCGAAACTGGGGCGCGCGGCCGCGCTCGTCACGGGCCTGGCACACTCCGAACTGTCGGAATACGAACTGCTATGAAAGAGTATCTCGCCGAACTCGTCCGCACTGCACCTGCGTCCGCCCAGGGGCGCAACGTGGCGCGCGAGTATTTGCAGGCCAGAATCCTGGGCTGCCTGCAGCGGGCCGGTGCGATGGTGCCACTGGCCTTCCACGGGGGTACTGCGCTCCGCTTCCTGTACGCCAGCCCTCGCTACTCAGAAGACTTGGATTTCGCGCTAGAGCAGGCCAGGCCACAATACGACCTGCGCGCCTACCTGCGGGCGATCCGGCAAGACCTGGCTGCCGAGGGATACGGCGTGGAACTGAAAGTGAACGATCGCAAAGTGGTTCACAGTGCCTTCGTGCGCTTTGCCGGATTGCTCCACGACCTGGAACTATCCCCTCACCGGGACGAGGTGCTGGCGGTCAAGATTGAGGTTGACACGCATCCGCCTGCCGGTGCGGTGCTGGCGCGCACGATCGTCCGGCGCTACGTGATGCTCCACCTTCAGCATCACGACCGGGCCTCCATGCTGGCCGGCAAACTGCACGCCATCCTGCAGCGGCCCTATCTCAAAGGCCGGGACGTGTATGACCTGCTGTGGTATCTCAGCGACCCCGGCTGGCCTGCACCTAATTTGACCCTGCTCAACCACGCTTTGCAACAGACAGGGTGGGGCGGCCCTGTGCTGACCGAATCCAACTGGCGGGAGGTGGTGCGCGAACGGTTGCAAGCGTCCTCGTGGGAGCGCGTGGTCGCCGACGTGCACCCCTTCCTGGAGCCAGGCACAGCTCTCGACATCTTAACCCCCGAGCACGTGATGCGGGTGCTAAGCAATCCTTGCGAAGGTTCTTAACCTTCGCAAGGATTGGAAGGATTGCGGACGAAGCGGGCGAACAGCAGCGCGCCGGCCAGCCGGCCGATGCCGGATACGATGAAGACCGCGATGGTTCCCCAGCGCTGGGCGATCACCCCACCGAGAGCGGCCCCTGCCGCCAGTGCCCCCATCACGACGATGTGGTAGAGCGCCGAGTAGCGCGGCCGGCGGTCCTCGGGAATGAGCGTGAGCAGGAAGTTGAAACTGGCCAGTTCGTAGCCGGCCCACAGGAACCCGCTCGCCAGGTTGATCGGCACGATGTGCCAGGGCGAGCGCGTCAGCGCCCAGGCCAACGGCAGTAGGGGGATCAGTAAGCCCGTGGCGAGTTGTACCCGGCGCGGCCCCCACCGGTCGGCCAGCATGCCGAACAGCCGCTGGCCGGGCAGCGCCGCCAGGCCGTTGACCACGCTGAGCGCTCCCACCACGCGGGCGCTGGTCTTTAGATTCTCGACCATGTAGACGCTGAAGAACGGTGCGGCGACGTTGAGAGACATGTTCCACACCAGCGCCGCGCCGCAAAAGGCCAGGAAGGTGGGGTTGGTGCGCAGGTCCTTCAGGAGCGGCTGTCGAGTGCCGCGCTCCCTGGCCGGTGGAAGGGCCGAAGTGGGAGGCTCCGCGATGCGCGCGAAACTGAAGGTGGCGGCCAGCCCGATGACGAACGCCAGCCCCAGCGCCAGTTGGTATCCCACGGGCGCGCCGGCGGCGGTGATCAGTTGCCCGGCCAGGAAGGTGGCGACCATCCCCATCACGCCCATGGCCACGTTGCGGGAGGAGAAGTAGCGGCCGCGCCAGGACAGGGGCACGACGTCGGCCGTGAGCGAGGTCCAGGCCGGCAGCGACAGGTTGGCGAACGCGCTGCGGACGACGGCCAGCGCGATGACGACGTAGACGGCGGCCGGGCCGGCGAAAGCCAGGGGGACCAGCGCCAGCAGCAAGAGCGCCACGCGCGACGCTCCCCCGCCGCCCAGCAGCACCATCTGCTTGCAGCGGCCGCGCCGCTCGACGATGGCCGCCCCGGGTAGCAGCAGCAGCGCCGCGCTCAGGCTGGATAGCGCGCTCAGCAACCCAATCTGCGCGCGGGTACCCCCCAGCGCCAGCACGAATAGAGAGAGATAGGCCACTACGACCGCGTCGCTGGCACTGGCAAAGATGCCGTCGAACCAGAACCAGCGCAGGTTGTGCCGGACGTCAGGGTACAGTTGGTCGGTCCACTGGCCGCCAGCGGTGAACTGCAAGGCGCGCTGGCGCAGGCGTGTCCAGAACAGGCGCGAGGGTGCGCGCCGGCCTCTGGCGCGCCGCACGTGGAACCACGGCGCACGTAGACGGGCCGCGCGCCGTGGCGTGGCCTTTTCTTCTGCCACAGGCCGTTCCTGGGGACTAGACCTGTTCGAAGTGGGGCGCATCTACGACGAAGACGACCGCACGATGATAGCCGGGGTCAGGGGGCGAACACGCGTCTCGCAGGATGTCTATGACGGGTTGCACGTTCTGCTCCTCCGTACCGATGAGCAGGGTGACGTGGCCCCGCCGCAGGAAGCCACCGGTGCTGGCGACCCGCGTCACCCGCTGGCCATGGGTCACCAGTTGTTCGACCACCGGCCCGGCATCTACGTCACGGACGATGGCAATGATCAGTTTCATGGGAGCCTCGCTTCACAGTTGCTCGAAGCGTTCCACGTCGAGCACGTAGACCGTCGCACCGCCTACCTCCGCTTCGATCAGCACCGGCTGAATTTCGAGCAGGGGAGCCTCGACGTGGGCGGGGATAAAGCGCCGGCGAGTGCGACAGCACTCGCGTACGTGCGCCAGCAGGCGCGGTAGATGTGCCTGGTTGAGGCCGATCAACAAGGAGACCGTCGCCTCGTACAGGATGCCGCCGCTCGAGTCCACCTGCGTGACTTGAAAGCCATCGTGGGTCAGCCTGTCCGTAAGTGCGCCAGCCTGGGCACCAGAGACAGTGGCGATAACCAGTTGATTGATTGCTCCTTGTGTTGTCACGTTCCCCTCCACCCCTTCATTGTACCAAATTCTGGGGACAATGCAACATTCGTCAAACGTGAAGCGTGAAACGTGAAACGTGAAACGTCGAGCGTCAATTGCCATTGCCATTCGCCATTCGTTATTTGTTCATTTGTCATTTGTTCATTGTTCATTGATTCATTGTTCATTTGGTACACTCGCCGTACTGTGTTATAATCCTCTTTCTGATATAAGACGACGAGCGAGACCTTATGCTGATTGATTATCGCGTCCGGCAACGAGAATACCTGCTCGAGATCAGCCGCGCTCTCACCGCGCAACTCAACCTGGACGAGTTGCTGCAGATGGTGCTCGAGGCCGCGACGAACATCCTGGCAGGGCAGGCGGGCCTCATTGCGCTGCGGGACCCTGATGGGGGGTTCGTGGTGCAGGCCAGTTACGGCCTGCCAGCAGCCCTGATTCCGTACTTTGGGCCGTTGCTGGTGGACATTCCCGACGACGTGGACCTGCAGCGTTTTCGCATCCCTGGCCTGGCGGAGAAACTGGGGCTGATCGCCGCCCAACTGGGGCTACGCCTGCAGCAGGTGGTGGCGCTGCCCATGTCCATCAAGCGGGAACTGATCGGCGTGCTGTACGTGTTTCGCGCCTACGGCACCCGCTTCACCACCAACGATCGCCAGATCCTGGCCAGTTTCGCCGACCAGGCTGCGATTGCCGTGCACAACGCCCAACTCTACGAGCGTATCTCCCAGGAGAAGCGCCGCCTGGACGCCATCCTGGAATACAGCGCCGATGGGGTGCTGATCCTCGATGCGGGCCACCACGTCGGCGTGTTCAACCACGCCCTGACGCAGTTGACGCGTTGGCCGGCGGCCGAAGCGCTGGGCCGCCATCACGACGAAGTGGTCCAGTGGGCACGCCTGGAGACCGAGCTGGACCTGGGTAGGGCAGAGGCAGGTGGCTGGCCACTCCCGGCCGCCCCCCGGCCGCTCTACGTGGAAGGGGACCTGCGCCGCCGGGCCGGCGGCACGGTCAGCGTCGGCATCACCTACGCGCCGCTGTTCGATCGCGATGGGCACCTGGTCAACATCATCGCCAACGTGCGCGACATCACGCGCTTCCGGGAGGCCGACGAGATCAAGTCCACCTTCGTCTCGGTGGTGTCCCACGAACTCAAGACCCCGGTGGCCCTGATCAAAGGCTACGCCGATACTTTATTGCGCACCGACGCCTGTTGGCAGCCGGAGACGATGCAGGAGAGCCTCACGGTCATCGTGGAAGAATCCGACCGCCTGAATCAACTGATTGACAACCTGCTCGACGCTTCGCGGCTCCAGGCGGGGGCGTTCCCCCTGGACAAGGACCAGGTGGCGCTGGATGCGTTGGCCGAACGCGTGGCCAGTCGCTTCCGCACCCAGACCCAGGTTCACAAAATCGTCGTCCGTTTCCCCGCTGACCTTCCGGTCGTCGAGGGGGATCCGGCCCGGCTGGAGCAAGTGCTCAACAACCTGGTATCCAATGCCATCAACTATTCTCCTCACGGCGGCACGATTGAGATCAGCGGCCACGAGTCCCCCAACGACGTGGTCGTTTCGGTAGCGGATCAAGGGGTGGGCATCCCCCTGGAAGAGCACTCTCGCGTTTTCGAGCGTTTTTTTCGTGGCACCCGAGAGCGCAACCAGCGCACGCCTGGGGCCGGGCTTGGATTGTACCTGGCCAAGGCCATCGTCGAAGCCCACGGTGGGCGCATCTGGCTCACCAGCAACCCTGGAGAAGGAACAGTCTTTTCGTTCGCCATTCCGCGCGCGGATGCGCGTCAGCAAACCTCTAGTCGAAAGGAATCCGAATAATGCCTCAAGTATTGGTCGCCCGTATCACCTGTCCCAACTGCAACAATCAGTTCCAGATCCCGGTAGAACAACTGCTGGACATCAGAGCCGACCCCAGCGCCAAGATGCGCTTGCTCAATGGCCTGGTCAATGCCGCCGTCTGCCCCAAGTGTGGCATGGGGGGGACGCTCAATCTGCCGTTTCTCTACCACGATCCTGATCAAGCACTGGCGCTGGTCTACATGCCCATGCAGGCCGGGCGCGACGATCTCGAGCGCCAGCGGGCCATCGGCACTTTGACCACCGCCGTGATGAACAGCCTGCCTCCTGAGGAGCGCAAGGCCTATCTACTTCAGCCCCAGGTCTTTTTCACGTTCGAGACTCTGGTTAACAAGGTCCTCGAAGCGGACGGCGTCACCCCAGAGATGATCGCGGAACAGAAAGCCAAGGTGAATTTGCTGCAGCAGATGATTGACGCCCCCTCCGACGAGGTGTTGGAGACGATGATCAAGGAGCACGATGCCGCGCTTGATAGCAGTTTCCTCCGGCTGTTGAACGTCAACATGGAAATGACCCTGGCCTCGGGGCGCGAGGACAATATACAGCGGCTCCTGGCGTTGCGCAACAAGTTGCTGGAGTTGAGCACCGAGGGACGGAAGGCCAGGGCCCGGGGCGACACGTTGGAGGCGCTGCGCGCTGAACCGACCCGCGAGAAACTGGTGGAACTGCTGGCCCAGGCACCGGACGAGCCCACCCGCGAGATGTTGATCATCTATGGCCGGCCATTGCTGGACTATCTTTTCTTCCAGGCCCTGACGTCCAGGATCGAGGCGACCGCTGACGGGGAGGAGCGGGAGCGGCTGACGGCGCTGCGCACAGAGGTGCTGGCCGTCCGAGACCGGTTGGATCAAGAAACCCGTGCGCTGTACGAACAGCGTGCGGGCCTGCTCCGAGACCTGTTGTTGACTGAAGACCCCGAGAAACTCGCCCGCCGCCGCGCCCCGGAGTTGGACCAGGCCTTTTTCAACCTGGTGACGGCCAATCTGAGAGAAGCGCGGGCCGCCGGCGACGAGGAGGCTGTCAAGCCGTTGCAGACCATTGCCAGCCTCGTCTTGCGGCTGATGGAGGAATCGCTCCCGCCCGAGGTACGGCTGCTCAACCGGCTCATGGTGGCTGAGGGCGACGCGGAGATCGAGAAATTGCTGCAAGACAACCGTCCCCTGGTGACCGAGTACCTGCTGCGAGCCATAGAGGATGCGCAGGCCAACGTGCGAGAGGAGAGCGCGTCGCAGGCGGCGGAGCGCCTGGCGGTGATCTTGAACAAGGTGAGGGGGATGATACCGCCGGAGGCGGCGGGGGCCGTTCCGGAAGGCCTGATCCTGACGCCTGGCAGTTAAGTCGTCAGTGCGGGGCACTGAACTTGACAAGATTGATCCCTGTGTGTTATGATGAGGTTGCGCGCGCCTGTACCTCAATTGGATAGAGGAGCGGTCTACGAAACCGAAGGTTGTGGGTTCAAATCCCGCCAGGCGCGCCAATCGTCGTGTGCCCTTCCCTCCGGGAGGGCATTATTGTGTTGTGGGGGTGCCTTTTGGATCACGACATCATCATCGTTGGCGCAGGACCGGCCGGGCTTTCCACCGGGTTGCACCTGGCTCAACTGGCGCCAGAGTTGGCCGGTCGCACGCTGATTCTGGAGCAGGCCCATCACCCGCGGCCCAAACTGTGCGCGGGCGGCATCATGCCCGGTGGTGAAGCCTGGCTGAAGAAGCTGGGACTCGACTTGAGCGAGGTTCCCGCCGTCGAGGCCCACGAAGCCCACTTTTTGTTCGAGGGCCGCGGCTTCGTCGTCCACCGCGACCCGTTTGTCTTCCGCATCGTCCGCCGCGAAGAGTTCGACGCCTGGCTGGCCGGTGCGGCCCGCGCGCAGGGGCTGGTGCTCCAGGAAGATACCCACGTCCAGAGGGTGCGCTGTCTCGAGGACCTGGTGGAGGTGGAGACTGACCGGGGCACGTATCGCGCCCGCGCAGTGGTCGGCGCCGATGGGGCGACCAGCGTCGTGCGTCGTCTGATTCCCCGCCAGCGGTCTGCTCGCGCCTCCCGCCTGCTGGAAATCCTCGTCCCGGCCAGCCTCGAGGCTACACCGTCGTGGACGACGGAGCGGGATCGCGCGTTGCTTGACTTTTCCTGCATGGCCGACGGCGTGCAGGGGTACGTGTGGGATTTTCCCACCCAGGTGCAACACCGGCCCATGCGCACGCAGGGCATCTTTGACAGCCGGGTGCAGCCTCGGGCGCCTCGCGCTCCCCTCAAGGCCGTGCTGCAAGAGACATTGGCCCGCCTGGGCACCGTGCTGGACAGTTACGAACTGAATGGGCATCCGTTGCGTTGGCTACACCCACGGAACATCATGTCCATCCCACGCGTATTGTTGGTAGGGGACGCGGCGGGTGTGGACCCCTTGCTGGGCGAGGGCATCAGTTTTGCGCTGGGCTACGGCGACGTGGCAGCCAGGGCACTGCGCGATGCGTTCGCCCGTGGCGATTTTTCGTTCAAGGACTATCGGGAGCGCGTGCTGAACCACCGCATCGGCCGTTTCCTGCGGCGGCGTGCTGCTGCAGCCGGGCTGGTCTACCGCGTGCACAGCCGCCGGTTGCTGCGCTTCCTGTGGTGGAACTTGGGCCCGCTCGTCGGCCGGCTGGCCGAACACGTGCTGGTGGATTGGGGCGAGTAGACCCAACCACGGTTAAGTATGGGGCTCACGGAGTTCTTGCTCTGTGGGCCCTATTCGTTTTCGGCCATCGCGCCGCAGGCGCAACCCCCCGCGCCTCGGTGGCCCCCTGCGCGCCCCGATCGCCCGCCCATACATTTTAAACAAACTTTAACTGATTCATAACTCTAAAGCGACTGGTTTCTGTTACACTTGATGGCAGGGTGTACGTTTTGCGAACTTAAAATTCTGGACAGATCAACCCTACGGGGGGGCACCCGAGTGCGGAGTAGCGGGTGGTGGGGTCTTGTGTAGCCCAAGTACCACTTGGTGGGTAGGCAGTGTCGTTTACTGGCTTGAGGCTCCAAGCGTTCGTTGGCACGCGCGTTTGTGTGTGCGTGTACACGATTGGATCTTCGAGTGTTGGCTGGCCAGGCTCATGGAGGTTTCGTCCCGTGAGCCTGTTCTTTTTCGGTGTTCCTGAGTGTAAACGGTTTTTTAGTCCTTTCGATACTCGTGTGTTACGCTCCGACATTAAGATATTGGTACAGGCTCGTTGAAGTGGCGTAGTCTGGTTGTCACGTAGTAGATGGTCGAGGGGAAACTAGAACAGTCTTCGAGAAGGAAAAACAAAGTTTGCGGCGGGCGGGGGACATAATGAAGAGGATGCGGTTACTGGTAGCCATACTGATTATCTGGCTCTTCTTATTCTATAATATCGAGCGGCTCAGTAGACCGATCAATATCACTACGGTAGCCTACGTTTTTCTGCCACTGGTCGCTTTACCTACCATTCTCGTCCCTCGCCTGCGCAAGGTCCCCTTGTGGGTGGTTCTGGTGGTGCCCGTGTCACTGTTTCTGGCGCTCAAGGTCTGGGTAGGGTTTCCTGTGTGGGGCCTGGCTCTGCCCTTGACGGTGACCGAGATATGCATCATCGAGGTGACGGCCATCTTGACACGTTGGGTGAGCAATGGGGTGGCTGAGTTGGAGGACGTGGTCGCCCGGATCACCATTGGGTTTGTGGAGCGGTTGCCTGAGCCGTTTTCCAAGGGGCAGGCCCAGATGTATCGAGAGATGAGCCGGGCCCGCCATTATCAGCGCCCGCTGGCGCTGATGGCGGTCGGGGTTGATGAAAAATCCATCAACGTGGCCCTGGATCGCCTGGTGCAAGAGGTCCAGCAGGCCATGATGAAACAGTACGTCCTGTCTGACGTGGCCAGGACGCTGTGCGATGAACTGGAAGAATATAACATTATCGCCCGCAGCAACGACCACTTTCTGGCATTGCTACCGGAGATGACGCCGGAGGAGTTGGCCGATCTGGCCGGCCATCTGCGCCAGTCCGTGGCGGAGGAAGTAGGGGTTACTCTCCAGATTGGCACCGCGTCCTTCCCTCAGGATGCCCTGACCTTCGAAAGCCTGGTCGAAAAGGCTGTCAAGAATATGGACGGAGAGCAGGAGGAGGAGCGTTCCTTGCGCCCGCAACTCTTGGTCACCGAACGTCACGCAATGTAGTGGAGGAGGAAGTCTATGGAGTTAGTGATCATCAACCGACCTTGGGTATTCCCTTATCAAAGAACACACCAGATCAGCAAGCGTTTACTGGACCTGGCGCTCTGCCTGCTGTTCCTGCCCGTGGCCCTGCCCTTGATGGCCGTATGTGCGCTGGCCATCCGGCTCGGCTCGCCCGGGCCGGTCTTCTTCGTTCAGGAACGGGTTGGTAGGGGCGGCCATCGCTTTTGCATGTACAAGTTCCGTACTATGCAGCACAAGCACGATGACAGTCATAATCGCGCCTTCATGAAAGCCTTTGTGAATGGCCAGATCGGCGGGGAAGAGGGCGGCAAGAGTGGTAGATTCTATCGCCTCCCCAGGCGGGCTCTCACGAACGTATCGTTGGGCAACAATGGGAATGGCAAGGTCTATAAGGCCGCGCAGCCTTCCCAGATCACGCGGGTAGGGCGCATCCTGCGCAAGACCAGCCTGGACGAATTACCCCAGCTCATCAATGTGCTCAAGGGAGAGATGAGTATTGTAGGCCCGCGGCCCAACGTGCCGTGGGAAGTTGAGGAGTACCGGCCCTGGCATTGCGAGCGGTTGGAAGTGCTGCCTGGTATCACCGGGCTGGCCCAGGTGCGGGGCAGAAGTGGCATTTCTTTTGATCGTATAGTACAATACGACGTCGAATATGTCAGGAGTCAGAGCCCATTGATGGATCTCAAGATCCTGTGGTGGAGTCTGCTCGCAGTGTTCACCGGAACGGGGGCCCAATAGGGCGGGGGATGCACGCGGGCCAGTGGTTCGAGTGGTGGTGGTAAAGGAATTTTGCTGGCGGATGGTTGATCTCAGGTTGCGAAGGGGGGATCATGGAGCTTAGAGTCTATTTACGGATCCTGTTAAGAAAATGGTGGATCGTTCTGCCTACTTTCCTGGTCACGTTCACGGCGGCGATCGTGTTCACGTTTTCGCAACCGCCTGTCTATCAGGCGGCCACCACGTACGTGGTGAGACCGAATACGGCGTTCGGGGATGTGAAGAGCTTTGTGAACGGCCTGGATATCTTGAGCCGGCGCGCTGAGATCGCCACTACGTACGCCGAGGTGGCGAACAGTCGCGTGATCCGGAAACAGGCCGTGGAGGCGCTGAATCTATCTCGAGAGCAGAAGAAAGATCTGACCGCCGAGGGGTTGTTGTTGGCCGGCACCAACGTGATCCAGATTACCGTGGAGGGCCACGACCCTGAGGTCGTCAGGGACTTTGCCAACATGGTGGGCCTGAAGGCGATGACCTACGTGCAGGAACTGTACGAAGCCTTCGACATGACGCCCCTGGACGAGGCCACACTCCCCTCTTCTCCCGTTGGACCGAACAGGACGCTTCACCTGGCTGTGGGAGCGATCTTGGGCCTAGTGCTGGGTGGAGGGCTGGCTTTCCTATCGGAATACTTGCAGACCCCGCTGGAAAGCCTGACCAGGTTCGATATTTTCGACGACGAGACTGGGACGTACAACAGCCGTTATTTCAGGCAGAGACTGGGGGAAGAGATGAGCCGCGCCAGGCGCAATAGTTATGCCCTGTCTCTGGCCCTGATGAACGTGGACCACCTCGGCGTCATCGGCTCCTCCTTTTCGCCTCAGTCTCGCCGGGAGGCCTTGCGCAAGATCGCCGTGTTCTTGAAGCAGTATCTGCGCGAGGAAGACGTTATCGCCAAGCTGGATGGCACTGTCTTCGCCTTCTTGTTGCCGGATATGCCGGTGGAACAGGCCAGAGCGATGGTGGAGAAACTGCAGACGCGCATGGCCTGGACCCCTTTCGAGGTGGAGAAGAGCGGCGTCAAACTGAACCTGAGCGGTGCTGCTGGTGTGGCAGCGTACCGGTACAATGGCACAGGACAGGACGAGTTCCTGGCCGAGGTCAACAGTGCTCTGCAGCAGGCAGAAGCGGCTGGCTATGGCAAGGTGTATTCGCTTCCCAACGATCGGGATATGAGTAAACAGGGAGATTCTTCGCTGTGCTCAGAATGACAGTAGGCTTTGAGATGAAACATTGGCGTCTTCTCACATCGGTAGGCAGTCTCTGCCTGCTTCTCCTGACCTCGCTCGCCCTGGGGGTGCCCTCCGCCTGGTCGCAGGGTGTCCCCTCGACATTCGAGAGCACGCTGGATGAGTTGGGGTACGAAGAACGGGTGCTCGGCAGCCCTTATGGCTCCACCGAGTACACCATACGGCTGCCCGAAGGCTGGCAATTCTATGAGGGAAGTTTCTTCGAACTGGATTTCAGTTATACGTACAACGACCTGGGGACCTCGGAGGCCCCGGCCCTCACGACCCTTTTGAGTGACATCAGCGTGGCTGTTGATGGAGAGGTTCAGCGTGTCCTGCCCATAGAGCAACCTGTATTGGAGCACGTTCGCCTGCGTGTCGAGCTGCCTGTGGCCGCCTTCAACAATCCGGTTCGTAGGACACATAACATCGCAGTGGCCCTGGATAGTGGCCGCATCTGTAAGGTGCCCCACGTGGCCCGTCTGACCATTCATTCGACCTCGTACTTCTCTCTGTCCTACGAGCAGTTGCCGGTCACTGCTGACCTGGCCCTCTACCCGCGCCCGTTCTATCAGCGTGCCTTTGAGCCGGACCAGGTCCGGTTTGTGTTGCCCGCCCAGCCGGCGGAGTTGGAAGTGGCCGGAGCGGTAGTCGTCGCTGCCAAGTTGGGTGACCTGGCTTCCCAGATCGTGATCAGTGGCACTACCGATCTGGCACTGCTGGATCGCCTGATCACAGGGGAGGTCCTGCGCGAGCATCTGTTTGTGATCGGCCGGCCGGAGGCAAACGGGATATTATTGCGGCTGAACCAGGCCGGGCTGCTCCCGGTGCCGCTGCGAGAGCGCCAACTGGCGCTCGGGAGTGCGGGACCGGCGATGGTCGCCCCGGGCGGGGCCATGACCTACACGCTGGTGCTCACCAACACGACTCAACAGGACTTGTACTCGCTGTCCCTCGTGGATACACTGCCGGCCGATACCCAATTCGAGGGGTGTAGTCCCGCGTGTACCGGTGCAACGGGCGGAGCAGAGGTTACCTGGTCCATACCAGCGATGGCAGCGGGAGAGAGCCAGAGTGTTGCGCTGACCTTGCGCTTGAGCGAGGCGATCACCAATTCCGTAGTGGAGAACACGGTCACCCTGCTGGATGGGGCATCCCGCCCCGTGAACGTCAGCACGTTGGCCGCGACGGTAAGTGCCGGCGCGCTTTCAGGGTCGGACCTGGTAGCGGCTGCTTCGCCTGATAGCGGGTATTTCTTCGTCCAGGGGGAGCGGGCCGTACCGGAAAACGACGGCATCGTGCAGGAACTGGTATCTCCTTGGGACCAGGCGCGGGCCATCCTCGTCATCACCGGTCTGAGCGAGGAGGCCGTGTACAAGGCTAGCCAGGCCCTGGGGGGGGAGAGCCGCTTCCCTGGTATGGAGGGGGCCTTTGCACTGGTGCAGGCGGTGCGCCCTCCGGCGGACCTTGCACCCCGGTCGCAGGCTACTGACTTGACCTTTGCCGATCTGGGGTATGAAGACGAGGTGGTGAGGAGTGTCTCTGAGGAGGCCAGTTACTATTTCTATGTTCCTGTCGGCTGGAGTCTCACGGAGGATGCCTACCTCGACTTGCGCTTCAGCCACTCGCGACTGATTGATTACAGTACTTCCTTTCTGAGTGTGCTGTTTAATGGTCAACCGGTGGCTACGATTGCGCTCAGCGATCAGACGTCATTGGATGGCCAGTTGAGGGTTGGGTTGCCTCCCTCCCTGGTATCCCCTGGCAGGGCGAACAAGGTTGCGGTGCAGACCTCGCTGCGCCTTGCCGATGAGTGCGCTCAGGTAGACCGGTGGCTGCTCATAAGCAGTGCGTCTCTGCTCCATCTGGATCATAGGCAAGAGGACACCGGCTTCTTGGATCTGGGTCTTTATCCTTACCCCTTTGATGGACAATCTGACCTGGCCGACGTGTTGTTTGTGTTGCCCTCAGAGCCCCAGGTCGAGGAGTGGGAGGCCGCCCTCCGGCTGGCCGTCGTTCTGGGCAGCGCTGCCGGCGGCCCTGACCTGGCTCCGGCGGTGACTTTGCAGGATGCCGAGCCGCCGATGGAGTTGGGTGACTATCACCTCGTCGTCATCGGACGGCCTTCCCGCAATGCGATGCTGGCGCAGTTCAATGCGCAACTTCCTCAACCTTTCCAGCCCGGCTCTGACGAGATCGAGCAGCGCATAGACAAGGTGGTATTCCGTCTGCCGCCTGGCTTGAGCCTGGGGCTGGTCGAGTTGATGCCCTCTCCCTGGAACGAGGGGCGCGCTTTTCTGGCCGTCACCGGTACGGCGGCTGAGGGGGTCCGCTGGGCGGTGGATGCCCTGACGGCGCTGAGGTGGGCCTTGGAGGGCAATCTCGCCGTTGTACGAGGGGACCAGGTCAACGCCGTTGACACGCGCGCGTTAATGAGCAGCGGCATGTTGGCGGCGATGGCCACCGCTGTGCCTGAAATGACGTTGGTTGCTACAGTGACGCCAATACCTTCCCCAACGCCGGACCTCTCTGCTTCTGAGAGGACACCGGCGGCCTCCAACCGCCCCGTGTGGCTTGTTCCCCTGGTAGGGATAGTGGGATTGGCGGTGATCGCCATCTTTGCCATTGCCTTCCGGCAGGCGCGGCAGCGTCGCACCGGGTAGGCTATCTCTTGCTGCCCCAGGTTCGTGGCAATGGGGCACAACCAGCGGAAAGACTCTCATGAATCAGGAGGGCAACCCAAAGTTGAGTACACCTGCGTGCGTGGATGCGCCACCCAAGACAGAGATCGCGCAAGGGCCTCACACCGCTGCATCTGATCGGGACATCTTGATGGCGGCTAAAGGGGGCGGGATCGCTTTCGTCGGCAACATGTTCGTGTACGTCTTCCGGTTTGGCTTCGGCCTCGTGCTGGCCCGCTTCCTGGGCGCCGAAATGTTGGGCATCTATTCCCTGAGTCTGACCGTAACCGACATCGTCGGTGCCCTGGCGTTGCTGGGTTTGAGCACCGGCATGGCGCGCTACATCCCCGTTGGAGTCAGTAAAAAGGATGAGGGGCACATCTGGGGGACGATCCAGATGGGGCTTGCTATCCCGGGCTTGCTCAGCCTGATCCTCGCCGTCGTTGCCTGTCTGCTTGCCGGCCTGCTGTCTACCCGTGTATATCGCGAGCCCGCGCTCGCGCCAGTGCTCCGCGTTGCCAGCCTCGGTATCCCCATGCTGGCCCTGACTGACATGCTGGCGGCCATTACGCAGGGCTTTAAGCGCATGGAGTACAAGGTCTACACTCAGGACATAGCCCTCAACGTGTCCAAATTTGTCCTGTCCGTGGTGTTCATCGTGGCTGGCCTGGGTGTGGTGGGCGCCGTCGCGGCTCACGTCGTTTCCCTGGCGATCGCGACGGCGATGTTGTTCTACTTTGTCCACCGTCTTTTCCCGCTGAACAGGCCCTGGGGTACGGCCAAGCGCAATACTCGCGAGATACTCCGTTTTTCCGTGCCGATCTATATGTCCAATCTGCTGGGCCAATTCAGTGGCAGTACGGAGACGTTGATATTGGGCTTTTTTGGCGTGATGAGCCGGGTGGGCGTTTACACCGCTGCTTTGCGCTTGGGCGGCATTGGGAGCGTATTCCATCAATCGCTGCAGAGAATTGCCATGCCGATGATCTCGGATTTGTACAACCGGGGCAAACTCGATCAATTGCAGCGGGTGTATCGGACCACCACCAAGTGGGGCATGACGTTCAACCTGCCCATCTTTATGGTGACCGTGATCTTTGCCAAACCTCTGCTGGCGATCTTTGGTGCCGATTTCGTCGCCGGTGCGGCCGGCCTGGTGGTTCTGGCTTTCTCCACCTTGTTTAACGCCAGCACTGGTGTCTGTGGTTCAGTCGTCACCATGACGGGCCGGTCCAAACTGACGTTGGCCAATTCCATCATCTACGTGGTGTCCAATCTCGCTCTGGACCTGCTGTTGATCCGGCGCTGGGGAATCGTAGGCGCTGCCTGGGCTGTCACGTTGTGTATCGTGCTGCTCAATACCTTGCGCACCGTGGAAGTATGGGTCTTACTGCGGCTCTGGCCATACGACCGCTCTTTTCTAAAGCCCCTGGCGGCCATCGTGGTATCTTCCGGCATCACTTATCTGATCAACGTCAAGTGGCTCGTGTCCAGTCCTACGTTGCTGCAACTGGCCATAGGGGCTCTCACGTTGTCGGGCATTTATGCACTGGTGATCGTGCTGTTGAGGTTGTCACCGGAAGATCACCTGGTCCTGGACAGGCTGTGGGCGCGTGTCAATTCCAGGGGACGCTGAGATAACCTCTATCCGAGTGTTTCAGTGACGATATCATCCAAGCAACCGGGGGACTGACTGTGCTGTTTGCACGCCGTGTTTCGCACCTCGTCAAGAACGCAAAGTTGGCCGCAACAGGACTCGCCCGTGAGTGGGGCAGGCTGCGGATGAGGCGGATGAGGCGGATGACGGACGTACCCCCGTCCGCTACATCCGTGAGTACATCCGTGAGTACATCCGTTGCCAGCCCGCCACAGAGGCGCTGGGCGGCCTTGTGGGAGACGCACTTGCTCCCGAAAGGGATCCCTATTCTGCTGGGGTTGGTGCTGGGGACACTCCTGGCGTTCTTCATCGTGAGCGAGGAATGGCACCTCGTTTTTGGTCTGGTGCTCTTGGTACCGGCGGTCATTCTGTTCAACACCTATCCATTTGCGGGGCTGATGATCTGGCTCCTCCTCATGCCGTTCCTGCAGACGACGCCCACCGAAACCTACCGCTACGTGTACTGGATCGTCCACCGGGCCTTGCCCCCACTGGCTCTGATAGTGGCTGCTCTGGCCAACCTGTTCCAGGTTCCAAAGAAGCGTCAGCCGGTGAGACTGGGCCGCGCGGAGTGGGCGATGATATTCTATCTGGGCCTGGTGGTCCTGAATATCTTCTGGTTTCATGCGGGTTCGACGGCCTACCTCTATCTGTTCTACGATCGAGTATTTGTGCCGTTTTGCCTGTACTTGTTTGTGCGGGTCGTGGCACCACGCGAGGCAGAACTGAAGCGGTTGATGCCCATCGCCTTCGTCATTGTCATGGTGCAGTGTGTCGTCGGCGTCCTTTCCTGGTTTGCCCCCCGGGTGCTCCCTACCGATTGGCTGACCCTCCAGGGGGCACGCACCACGGGCACGCTGGCTTACCCCCATGCATATACGACCACGCTGGTAGTCTTCTCTTTCCTGTTGTTCCAGGATGCCATGAATCGTAAACCAGGGGTCGTCCGTTCTGCTTTTCTGTTTGGCTTTGGTTTTAGTGCGGTGTGTATCTTCATTTCTTTCTCTCGCGGCAGTTGGTTGGGTGGAGCCGCCGCCGCCATGGGCCTGCTGATGATGTATCCGAAGACGACGGTCCGGACGGCCGTGGTCGTGTTGATTCTCATGACCCTGCTCGGTAGCGGTGTGTTGTCTCAGCAGATGGCGTATGCGCGCGAGCGCATGAATTCCGAAGACACGGCCAAAGACCGGTTGGTGATATGGGATGCCGGGCTCCAGATGATCAAGGCGAAACCGCTGTTTGGGTGGGGGTATGGGGACTATGCGGAGTACGCAGGCCAGTTCCAGAGAAGGGTGGCGAATTACATGGCTGCCTACTCTCACGCTTCTCACAACAGTTACATCGCCATGGCGGCGGAGACAGGCGTGCCAGCCTTCTTGCTCTTCATGTTCCCTGTGCTATGGTGGCTGATGCTCAGCCTGAAAGTGTGGCCACGCATGCCCAAAGAGGGTCTGCGGAGCCGGCTTTTGGTGGGCATACTCTGGATGGTGATTCTGGATCACATCATAGTCAGTTTCTTCTCCGATATGCGTCACAGCACGTATGGCATGGGGATGTGGTGGATCGCACTGGGCCTGATCGCCAGTACGGTCGAGACCTATCGTAATGGTACCGAATAACCAACCATGTCTCAGTTAACCGCCCGACTGCACCGCAATGCTCAGGTGGCAAGACTCGGCGCCACGCTGTTCCTCGCCTGTCTCGTCGTCCGGCTGGCGTTTGGGGTGCCGGTGGTCCGGGGTCACACGCCGGTTATATGGGACGAGTACGGATATTTCGACCGCGCCGTTGGGTTTCGCAATATCCTGTCCAGCCTGTTGCAGGGCACTGTGCCATCTTCCGAGGATCTGGCCCGGGCCTACACCAGCCTGTGGCCGCCTATGCAAGCCCTGGTCCTGTCTTTGGGTTTCCTGGCCTTCGGTAGCACGCTGGCGGTGGGGCGGCTGATGATGGTCGTGTTATCGGCGGCAACCACGCCACTGGTATACCTGGTCACGAGCAGATTGTCAGGCAAACGCGCGGCACTGGCGGCCTCCGTCGTCTTTGTGCTCTATCCCAGTTTCATCCACTATTCCCACCAGTTGCTCAGCGAGACCACCTACATTTTCATGTTTTTCCTGGCGTTCTATGCGGCGATAGTGGCCGTGGAAATCGCGGAGGCGCGTCGGGGTGTGTGCCTGGCGGGTGTGACAGGCTCCTTGTTGGGTGCTTGCACCCTGACGCGCGCCGCCGGGCTGCTGTTGGGCCCGGCAGTTGCTTTGTGGATGGGCTGGCGCTGTGGCGGGCTCAGAAAACGCATCCTGCTGCCCGTCGTGCTGCTGATTGCCACGGTGGTGGTGCTCTTGCCCTGGGAGGTGGTGTTGTGTGCCGTCGAGGGCCGCTTTGTCGCAGTCACGACGTCCGGTGACTTGAACCTGTACCTCGCCAACAACTCCTGGCTTCCTGAGGGGTATGGGTCGTGGGGTACAGCGGTCGAATCAGGCGTGCAGCAGGCGGCCAACGAGTATAGCCGGCAGCACGGCGTGGGCTTCTACCAGGCGTGCCGCGCGCTGGCGCTGCAGGAGATCGTCCGGCATCCGGTCACATTCCTCCTACGAGGCTTCTACAAACTGCGCGCCACGTGGTCGGCCGATTTTCCCCTGCTCCGGCACATGCTGATGGTGGTTTACCCTCCCATGGCCAATGAACTGGCCGGCCTGCTTTGGCTCGTTACGGTATGCAGTTTCTTTGCCTTCCTGGCGCTGGTCATGTGGGGGCTGTGGAATCCGGCTCCCGCGTTGCGCTATCGGGCACTGATCGTGGGCCTGGTACTGGCGGGGACAATTCCGTCGTTCATCACGATTGGGCAGCCCAGGTTCAGCATACCGCTGCTGGCTGCCCTGCTGCCGGCCGCGGGTCATGGCCTGGCTCATTTCAAGTGGTTCACCAAAAGAGCCTATGAATGTACTCATCCACGGTGGCCCCGGGCCGTCGCTGCCCTGCTGAGCATCGCGTTAGTGAGTGGATTCATCTATAGCGGGTTCCCGCTGGAATATAGCAAAATAGAACCTTCGAGCCATTACCTGAACCTGGTCAAGCAACTGGATCGCTGGTTCCACCATCAGGCGGTGGTCGGCGATCGTGTGTGGTTCAGAGCCGCTGGCGGTGATGCCCCAGAGCGGGTGAATATCTCAATCGTGGGGGATGGTTTTGCATTTGCGGACTCGGGTGCCCAGACGGTTGACTGGGATGTGTCCGCCGAAGCCGGGATGCTCGACCTGGTGGTACAGTCGGCCTCTGCCGGCGAGCCTTTTCAGCTGAGATTGTCGTCGTCGGGGTCGCACGAGTACTCCACGACGTTGTCGTTGAGCGATGAGGCGTGGCAGACGTGGCAGCCTTCAACTCTGCCCGGCGTAGAGACCATGTGGGTGGGCAGTTCTCAGTTCCCCACGTCGGAGTCTGACGAGGCCCCTGCGGATGAATCTACGCTGGATCTGAACTGATGGGAAACATGTCGAACTCTCTCCGGACCCTCGTGCAGGTGGTGGTGAACGGACTGCAAAGAAGGATTCACTTTTTCCTGACGTATTACGTCCACTGCCGGGCCGATCCGGTCGAGTACCTGCGTTTCCTGGGGGCCAGGATCGGCCAGGGATGCAGCATCTATACGGCCTATCAGAACTTGGGCACTGAACCGTGGCTGATCGAGATTGGGAATGACGTCACGCTGGGGCAGGGCGTGCTGCTCATCACGCACGATGGCACCAGCCGTCTCTTTCGAGATCGCCTGCCGGAAATGAGCCCTTTTGGCAACCGCTTTGGCACCGTTGTGATCCGGGACAACTGTTTCGTGGGCAACAATGCCATCATCCTGCCGGGCGTGGAGATTGGACCAGACTCTGCCGTGGGAGCGGGCAGTGTGGTGACCAGGTCGGTCCCTCCACGGACCATCGTGGCAGGGAATCCGGCCGTACCGATCAAGACGTTGGAGCAGTACATCGAGGGTTACCGCCAGCGGATGATCCCGCTGGAGGCGACGGACCGCGACTCTTTGCGCAGGGAGTTGACGACGAAACTCTGGGGACAGGAGCGTTAGTGCAGGTACGATATGGCCGCCGACCTGGCAAATTCGCCCGGGTGGTGATGCAACATGGTACGGAGGCCCGGCTTCAGCGGGGGCTTCCCGGCTTCAGCCAGGCCTCCGGCCGTATTTCGTATCAGGTGCTAGTCTGCACCCAGTGCGGCGGCTCGTTTGGCCCAGTAGGTGGCGATCTGTGTGGACAGGTCGGGAAAACCGTCAGCGGGCCACTCGTTGCAATGGCCGGCTCCCGCCAGCTCATGGACGTGAACGTTGAACCCGGCGTTGGTGTAGAGGGTGATGCTTTCTCTGACCAGGTTGTACAGGTAGTCTTCGGTGCCATAGACGTACTCGAAGGTAGATTTGCGCACGACGTTTGGATCCCGGCCGAGTGCGATGACCTGCTGTCGAGAGGTACGGCTGTAGCCGTCGTTGCCGCCACACCCGATGACGGTGTGGGCAGGGTACTCGGCACCTTTGGCCGGGAAGAAGTGCGAGGTCCAGAACTCTGAACCGCCGGAGCCACTGGAGCCAAAGACCATGTCTCGACACACGTTGTATTTGGCGAACATTTCGTCCAGGACCCGGCTGAACGCCTGGTTGTGATCGCCGCTCCAATGGGTCCACCAGGATTCGCCATCGTTGGGAGATTGGGGGGCGACGAAGATCCAGCCCTGTTGGTTGACGAACTTGGTGACCGGGTTTGAGGTGCTCAGGAACTTGGTCCAACTGCCGTTGTCGCCGTGGAGGAAGAACGCCAGATAGGTTGGTGTCCGGGGATCGTATCCCTGGCCAACGACGACGGTGGCGTTCAGACCGGCTACCGTCGTCCGGTAACGGCCTGGCGCCAGGCCTCTGGATCCACCGGTGGGATTACAGTTGCTGGCATCCGATGGACCGGCGACGATGATAGGGAAGTAGATGGGCGTTCCCTCGAGGGTATCTGAAGGCGGCGTGAGCGAGTAGGAAGTGGTCACCGCGAGGAGAAAGATGGTGCATCCGATCAAGAGCGTAATGAGCGTTCTGTGTGGGTGAGATGTCGTTCCGGTATTCATAGTATGTTTACCTCCTTATTCAATGTGGTGGGGGACAAGTCTTGCGGGGATCTAGCACGGGCCAGTTTGCAGGTGGGCTGCCGTGCTATGTAAAAGTGATATCTCTCTGTGCTCGATCAGCCTCCAGTATTATATGAGGGAACAGTGCCACAATCAATGGGAATTTTGGCCTATTGATCAGTCCAGAGATTTCAGGTACCATAGGTATGGGGATGTGCTCTGAACATTGCGCTACGTTACCCACAGTGACACAAATATTCGAGTCGCTGAACGAACAAGGTATCCGCTATTGCCATTGGAAGAGTAACGCGGCTCTCGGCCGTTCGCTGGAGGGGCTGACCGACCTGGACCTGCTGGTGGACCGTCGCCACGGGGAGCGCTTCAGGCTCATGCTGCACCAGTACGACGTCAAGCCGATCGTCTCCTCACCGGACAAACAATACCCAGGTGTAGAAGACTATCTGGGTTTTGACCCAGACACGGGACGGCTGTTTCATCTGCACGTGCATTATCAACTCGTCCTGGGCGAGCAGTTTGTGAAAAACTATCGCCTGCCGCTGGAGGAGGCCTTTCTTGACAACGTGCGAACCTACGGGGGGCTCGTCAAGGTCCCCTCTCCAGAACTGGAGGTCACGGTACTGGCGATCCGGGCATTGCTCAAGTATCGTGACCGCGACGTGGTCAAGGACATGCTCTCTATCCGCACGCCTGGGCTTCCCTCACACATGCGGAACGAGTTTGAGTATCTCCTCGGACAGACGAGCCTGGAAAGCATATCCAGCACCCTGCAGACACAGGCCGGCCTGGTCCCTGCTGGGATCGTGCTCGAGTTCTTGAACACGCTGGGGCGCTCTGCCCGCTCAGGATATACGTTCTACCGGCTGCGGAGAGGTCTCCGTCGCGCGCTGTCCGTCTATCAGCGCCACAGCCGGTGGTGGGCGGTGCGCCAATACTTCAGGGCGCTCATGCAGCGACGGTTTTCGTTCGTGCGCCAATTGGCTGGAGTACCAGCCTGGACCAAGAAAGTCTTGGCGGGCGGCGGTACGGTGATGGCTGTGATCGGTGCAGATGGGGCGGGCAAGTCCACCGTCGTTCGCACGCTCTGCAAGTGGCTCTCGTGGAAGCTGGAGGTGCGTCATTACTACATGGGAAGCCAGGAGCGGTCGCCACTGGCGCAGTTGCTGCACGTGGGCGCGCGGGCGACGAGGAAAATCCACCGCCTGTGGAGCGGAAGGGTGGGCGAGTCCCGTGGTTCTAGCCGGGCCTTGCGCTGGCTGGCGCGCTTTTTATACAGTCTGTATCAGCTTTCGATCGCTCGCAACCGGTTCCGGTTCTTCAAGGCGGCGCGACGACAGGCTGCCCAGGGAGCGATCGTGATCTGCGACCGTTACCCGCTGGCAGCCATCCACCAGGTGATGGAAGGAGCGCCGATGGATGGCCCTCGCATTGCTGTAGAGGCGGGCGGCGCAATGGATCGCTTGACGGGCAGGCTGGCCAGGCTCGAGCAGCAGATCTACCGGCAGATTCATCCACCGGACCACGTGTTTGTGCTGCACGTCAGCCCAGAGGTCTCACAGCGGCGGAAGCCGGAGCACGATCGAGGGATGATCGAGGCCAAGAGCCGGGCGCTCAGAGAAATGGACTCCCAGGGCCTGCACGTCACCGACATTGATGCCGATCAACCTTTCGAGCAAGTGGTCCTTGAGGTTAAAAAGTCCCTGTGGCAGTTGCTATGATCATCGAGTTCCTGGGAAACTCCGGGTCGGGGAAGAGCACGCTGATCCCGATGTTGGCCGAGCATCTACGCGCCAACGGCTTCGTGGCACTGCCCGTTACGGAGGCGATTCATCACTACATGCGAAAGACTCTGTGGGGTCGGGCGGTTGGCCTGCTCGTGCCGCCGGCCTGGCAGGGTCCGATTTTGTGGAGAGTGTTTTCCTACCTGGTCTGCAAGGTGCACATCGGCGCGTTCACGGCCCGGAATCCGCGGCTCGTGGCCTACGTGGTGACTTTGCAACTGCGGCGGCGGATTCCCTGGCAGCACCGGTGGCTGATCGTGCGGCTGTTTCTGCAGATGGCCGGCTATCACCACTTTTTGAGGTCTCGGGCCCAGCCTGGCGACGTGCTGGTTTTCGACGAGGGATTTGTGCATCGGGCGGTTCATCTGTTCGCCTCGGAGGCGGAAGGGCTGGAACCTGACCGGATCGCAGCGTATCTGCGCTTGTTGCCCCAGTCCGATATCGTCGTCCAGGTGCAGACCCCGCTGGACGTGTGCCTGGCAAGGATTCGGGCCAGGGGGCTGCAGGTGAGGCTTCGGAGGCTGGGGCCGGCCGAGGTGGCACAGTTTGTGGCGAACGCAGAACAGGTGGTGAACGTCGTCTCTCAGGTTCTCAAGAGTGCAGGTTGGCAGGTGGTCGAAGTGGAAAACAGTGGCAGTCTGGAGGTGTGTGCCGCTGACCTGTACCATCACCTGGAGCGGCTCTTGCCTGTGCCCTAGCGGAGGTATGCTCTTGTTTCACTTGGGCGAGTTCTACATACCCCGTCCTGACCGGCTGTACGATAGCGTGAGGTTCCGCCGGCGGCCCTCGGTCATTGAGCCGGCGACTACCGTGGAGGTCCTGGCCCAGTATGGCCTGGAGTTGCGGGCCACGCCCCAGGTGCCGCCAGGGCCCGGGCGCAGCCACAGCCTGATCCTCACCACGTCCCAGGGCAAGAAGGTGCTCAAGAGGTACAAGTACACGGTGATCGTGCCGGCCATTGTCCACGAACACTCGATCCTGGCCTATCTGGCTGGAGTGGGTTTTCCCTCTCCTCGCCTGGTTGCCACGCCATCCGGTGAGACTATGGTGTGCCGCGATGGACACCACTATGCCATGTTCGACTTTATCGCAGGAGGGTTTCAGTATCACAACTATCTTTTGTTGCCGGTGCAGGTGCGAAAATTCATTGCTGCCTCCGGCGAGATCCTGGCCTCTCTCCACGACGAACTCAAGGACTTGGTGCCCCAGGGCCATAGCCCGAATGGGTTCAGGTCCAGGCAAGAGGATTGGTGGCGCGATCGGGAGTGGTACGCCAGCAGGTTGGCGCATTGCAGGGCAGAGACTCAACGGTCGGACCACGATGGCAGCGGGCCTGAAGCGGCCTGGCTGTTGCGGTACGCCGGTTTTCTCGAAGAAGCCCTGGATCAACTGGATGGCCGGCTCAAGGAGGCTTCGCTGCCACGCATGATCATCCACGGTGACTATGGCCCTTATAACCTGCTTTTCAAGAGGGAGCGGTCCATCACCATATTGGATTTCGAGTTGGCTCGCCTGGACTGGCGGGCCACCGAACTGGTGGACGGTTTGCAGCGTTTTTCCCTCAATCGGTGGGGATTCAATCTCGAGAAGATGAAGTGCTTTCTGGATGCCTATCGGGTACGTTTTGCGATCAACTCGGATGAGATACAATGCCTGCCTGACGTGTGGACGTTCTTGAACGTGCGGCGGTGCATCGTGCAATGGCACCATTATTGTGATACGCACGAGCCTGAACGGCTGACCCAGGCGAGATGGAATCTCAGGTTGATAGACTGGATGACGGACAACCGGCGCGCATTCCTCGCCTATCTTCTCGTATAGGTTGGAACACGGTGAGAGTATTACTAGTCTTGCGTTATTTTTATTGTCCATCCATGGACATTGGGGGAGCGGAACGGCAAGCCCTGCGGCTGGCCCAGAAGTTGCAGGAGAAGGGTGTCTCGGTGACGGTGGCGGCTGGGCTATGGGATTGGGGCCAACCGGGGCGCGAGACCATTCAGGGTGTCCCCGTGCACCGGCATTTCACTGCCTGGGGCATGTGGAATATGCGGGGCCTGCGCAGGTTCGGCCAGTACTTGTATCTGCTGTCGCTGTTTCTGTATCTGGTCCGGCATCGTGCAGCGTACGACGTCATCCATTGCCAATCGGCCATGTTCGAGGCCTCCGTCGTCGCCGTGGCAGGCAGGCTGCTGCACAAGCCCACGTTGGTCCGCTCCATGGCCAGCGGGGCCTGGGGAGACTTTAAGATGGTGCGCCAGGACCGCACGATCCGGGGCACCGGTTGGATGCTGCGGCAGGTTCGCCAGGCCGATGCCGTCGTGGCGCTGAATCCACAGGTCGGCGACGAAATGGTGGCCCTGGGTGTGGCGAAGGAGAAAATCTGGTCCATTCCGAACGGGGTGGACGTTCGATCGGGCGGGCATCGCCGCGACTATGCGCTGGGCAATCCCATCGTCGTGACCTTTGTGGGGAGGCTGCACCCGCAGAAGGACGCCGCCACGCTCTTGCGAGCCTTCCGGCTGCTTCTCCAGGAACGGCCTGACCTGCCCTGGCGGCTCAAACTGGCAGGAACAGGGCCACTGGCGGGCTACCTGAAAGGACTGGCGGAAGAACTGTCTATCAGCCAGCAGGTGGAGTTCCTGGGGCACGTCAACGACGTAGATGCGCTGCTGGAGCAGAGCGATCTCTTCGTCTTGCCATCCTTGTCAGAAGGGGTGTCGAACGCTTTGCTGGAAGCCATGGCCCACGGCCTGCCCTGTATCGTCACCGATATTCCCGGCAACAACAATGTCATTCGAGATGGGGGAAACGGCATATTGATCGGGGTCGAGGACGCGGCGGGCCTGGCTCGCGCAGTGCTCGCTATCGGTGAGGATGCTGCGCTTAGGAAGAAATTGGGGAGAAAGGCACGTCAAACGGTAGAAACACAATACTCGCTGACTGCAGTCGCTGATCAGTATATACGGCTCTACGAGAGCCTGCTTCATCAGCAAGCGGGTTCGTAATTCTCAGCGAGCAATCTTGACAAAGGAGGGACATTGATGCTGAGGCAGCAAGTGCTGATGAGCCTGTGTCTACTTTCTGTGTTGGGGGCCAGGGGGTTGGTTCCCCTGGGTACGCAGACAGTTCCGGGAGCCTTGTCCATGCACGCGACGATTGAGTGTGTTGGGGTCGTCGCCCCGTACACGGGTGACGACAACCGCAACAACGCCGCTACAGTCTGGTATCGTCCTCTCGGCGCGGCGGCCTGGCAGGCCGGTCCTGAGATGGCAGTGGACCGCTCGGCGCGCCAGTGGCGAGTCAGCCTGGTATATCTCTCGCCAGGCACAGATTATGAAGTCCAAGTGCACTTCACAGATCCCGACGGTGTGGCCCCTGCTGTGGTAGGGGGCTCCATCCGTACACGACCTGACTATCCCGACGTGGGTGACGGGGGACACATCCTGATTGTGCCCGACAACGGGGACTTGCAGACGGTGGTCCGTGCAGCCTCTCCCGGTGACACGATTCGCATCCGCTCGGGCCTCTATCATATCAGTGCCACGTTGGGGGTTGAAGACTCGGGTACAGCGGGCCACTATGTGACCATTGAACCGCTTCCTGGCGAGCGGGTCGTCCTGGACGGCTCCGACGTCGAGATCAACGACCCGCTGGTAGACAACTGGCGCCAGTACCAGGGCAGCATCTATTATGCCGACCTGGCCTGGGGAGACCGGGTGTGCGATCCCGACGGCAACTATACCATGCCCAACTACGTCGGCGAAGGACGGGGGGGGGATGGCGTACGCTATCTGCTGTACAACGAAGGCTCTCAAGAATGGGACGATTTCCTGGCCGGCCCGCCGGGTAAGGCCTTTTACGATTGCGATGGCGCGCACATTGGCCGTCTCTACGTGACGACGTACGAGGGGGACGATCCCGATCTGCACGAGATGCACGTGGCGCGATATAAGACCGGACTGCTGCTGGCCGGGGCGGACTATGTGCGCATCCGCAACCTCGAGTTTCGCTACTATGGGTGGTATGGGATACACCTGGGTCCGCCGGGGGCGGATCACAATATCGTCGAGGGGAATACGTTCCACGGCAGCAAGTACCACGTCTTCGTGGGGACTTGGGCCTCAGGCCCGGCCGATGCGGCGAGTGCGGACAATCTGATTCAAGACAACCACTTTTACGAACGGGGATACCGCGACAGTAGATGGACCTGGGGGGACCATTACGGCTACGCCAGATCGGTGGGCATCATGCTAGCCTATGCCCAAGGCGGCAACGTGGTCCGGCGCAATACCTTGAAGGGGGGGCAGGATGGCATTGCGGTGGGGTGGCAGTCTCACAACACGGACGTGTACGAGAACGTGCTCGAAGAGTACATGGACGATGGCATCGAGGTGGACAGCCAGCCGGGATACAACATCCGCGTATGGGAGAACACCATCCGCCACTGTTATTCGAGCATCTCTAACCAGGACTGGTTCATGGGGGACTATTGGAACGCGGGACCGGTCTACGTTTTCCGCAACGTGATTGACGGAGGGAGCGATCCGCTGGGGCGCACCGATCTCAACGGCGGTATTGAGGGGTATTTCAGCAATTATGCGTTCAAAGTGGGCACCGACATGGACGGTCCCGGGCGCGTGTATTATTATCACAACACCGTCTACATTCCCGATTCACCGGTAGGAGGGAATGGGGTGCAAGATGCCGGTGGAGACTATTTCTCCGGCCTCGTGGCGCGCAACAACCTGTGGGCCGTCAGGGGCAGGGTCTTCTACATGCACTACCCGACGGCCATCGTCAACCACGACCTGGACTGCGACAATCTGCAAAACGCAGGCACCCCTACGGACACCCGTTTCATCTTGTGGTCGCGCAGCGGCGGTCCCGAGGGGGATGGTGTGTATCGCGATTTACTCACTTTCCAGACCTATACGGGCCAAGAGTTGCACGGCACCTCGGACAACAGTACGTCGTTCAATCCAGACCTGAGCCTGCGTGCTGGGAGCCCTGAGATTGACGCCGGCTGCGTGATCGTGGGGTTTAACGACCGTGGTCGCTGGGCCTACCGGGGGCCAAAGCCAGACATTGGCGCTTTCGAGTACGTGAGTAAGCCAGACCTATCGGCGTCTATCAAGATGCCCATGACAGGCGCAGTGTCCACCGGCGATCGCGTGACGTATACGATTCGGGTCGTGAATACGGGCGCACCGTTGACTTCGACCGTGGTCGTGACCGACGTGCTTCCGGCCGGCCTGGATTACCTGGACGGGACCGTAACCGCCACGCTGGGTAGCGCCTGGGTGACGTCTGGCGGTGGGTTGCTCGTTCACTGGCAAGGGGTGATGAGCGATACGCCAGCAGTCGAGATTCGCTATGGGGTCCGTGTCGAGGTCAGTGGCACGCTGGCGTTGCAGAACGTGGCCTGGATTGACAGTGACGTGACCGAGGTGATCAGCCGCTCTGCGACCATCATCGTGAACGGCAAGTCCTGCTACTTGCCGATGGTTCTGCGTAGCCAATGATTGTGGCTGGCAGTATGTCATTCTGAGCGCAGCGAAGTAGAGGGCGAACCTATGGCAGACCAACCGATGACGATTGCCTATATGCTGCAAGCGTATCCTAGCCTGACGATGACGTTCATCTACCGGGAAGTGCTCGCTCTGGAACGTCGCGGGTTCAACGTCCTCACCTTTTCTGTCTGGCAGCCCGCTATGAGCAGCCTGTCTCAGGAGTCTCGTCACCTGGTAGACAGCACCTATTATCTCTTTCCAACTTCGTGGTTCGGCTTGCTGCGGAGGCATCTATACTTCCTCTTGACTCGCCCGGCCAAGTACGTCGGAACCGCGCTCTTTGTTCTGACCAGGCGAGGGGAAGGCTGGCGAAAGCGGTTGCGCACTCTGGGTCACTTTGGCCAGGCGGTCGCCGTGGCCAAAGAGATGCAGGAGCGAGGGGTCCACCACGTCCACGCTCATTTTTCCCACAACGCTGCCAGCATTGCCTTGATGCTCTCGCGCCTGTTGGGCATCTCGTTCAGTTTCACGGCTCACAACATTCTGTTCACCGACCAGATCCTGTTAAAGGAAAAAATCCGGGAGGCGCGCTTCATCGCCGCCATCTCCGAGTTCACCCGGCGTTTCATCATTGGGCTGGTTCCTGGGGAGGACTATGGTGGCAAGATCCACATCGTACATTGTGGCCTATCTCTCCGCGACTTTTCGCCGCCGGATGCAAAGCCCTTGGATGTACTCATCCACCCGGATGTACCCATCCGTAACGACGTTCCGCTGCTCCTGTTTGTGGCCCAGTTGGCAGAGAGGAAAGGTGCGCCATTCCTGGTGGAGGCTTGCCGGATTCTGGCTGAGCGAGGGGTGGCATTTCGGTGCACCATCGTCGGGGGTGGGCCTCAAAAGGCGCTGTTGGAGCAATGGGTGACCCAGTATGGCCTGCAAAACGTCGTCGAACTGACCGGGTCCTTGTTCCAGGAGCACGTGAAAGCATATCTTAACCGGGCAGACGTGTTCGTCCTCCCTTGCATGCAGACCGCCAGTGGCGACGTGGATGGTATCCCGGTCTCGCTGATGGAAGCGATGGCGATGGAGATTGCCACCGTGTCCACTTCCGTGTCTGGCATCCCGGAACTGATCGAGCACGGGCACAGTGGCTTGCTGGTAAACGAGCAGGATGCGGAGGGCCTGGCCGACGCCTTGCAGCGGCTGATTGAGGACGCGGCACTGCGCGAGCGGCTGGGCAAGAACGGCCGGCAGAAGGTGCTGCGCGCGTTTGACGTGGACAAGAGTGCGGAGCAATTGGCAACTCTCTTTGAAAGGTACGTGCAGGCGAAGGCTTGATCGAACGCCGATGTCATTCTGAGCGCAGCGAAGAACCTCCCTGCAATCTTTGCATACAGGACGGGACCGATGAACGAGAAAATGCTCTTCCTTGCCTGGGCACCCCCCAGCCACAGCGGTCGCAGCCAGTTGTTGGGCGACAAATTGGGCATACCGCTGCTGGCCATTCACTATCTCAAGTTACGATCTCGCCTGGCTCCCTTCAAGTATGGACTGCAGGCGGTCACGACGCTGGTGCAGTTGATGCGCAGGCGGCCACGGGTGATTTTCGTGCAGGATCCGCCGATCTTTGCCAGCCTGGCGGCGTGGATGTATTGCCTGCTGAGTGGTGCGCACTTTATCATTGACTCCCACACGGACGCGCTGCTGGCCGGTTGGTGGCAGTGGGCCATGCCTCTGCATCGGTTCCTCTCCCGGCGGGCCATCTGCACTATCGTGACCAACGACTACCTGCGAGAACTGGTCGAGGAGTGGGGGGCGCCGGCCTTTGTGCTGGCGGACGTTCCCACCGAGTTTGCGTACCGGCCATACCCCCTCGACGGCGAGTTCAACGTGGCCATGGTCAGTTCCTTTTCCTACGATGAGCCGCGCCGGCGGGTGTTTCAGGTGGCCCGGCAGTTGCCGGACGTCCAGTTCCACATTACTGGCAGCCTCGACCTGGCCGATCCCGCCGAATTGGCCGAGGCCCCGCCGAACGTGCACTTTACCGGCTTCTTGCCGTTTGAGGACTACTATGGCTTGCTCGTCGCTGCCCAGGCGGTGATGGTGCTCACGACAGAGAATCACACCTTGCAGTGGGGGGCGTGCGAGGCTGTTTCCCTGGGGAAGCCGGTCATCATCTCGGACTGGCCGTTTCTAAGGTCGTACTTTGACAAAGGCACCGTGTACGTAGACAATACAGTGGATTCGATCTGCCAGGGCGTAGCGCACATGCGCCGCGAATACGAGCGGTTCAGCCGCGAAGTGTTGGAACTGCGGGAGGAGCGCCAGCAGGAATGGAATCACAAACGCGACGTGCTGATGGACATGATCCAGCAGGCGCAGAAGAAGGGATGACCGGCGGGAGCGAGGCCAGGAGATTCCTCGCTTCGCTCGGAATGACAGGTCCCTGATCACCGATCGCTGATCACCGATCGCTGATCACCGATCACGGATGGAGGACGTGGATGAGTACATCCATAGTGACAAAACGGGCTTGCATCGTACGGCAAGGCAACTATCCTTACGATTTACTCGTCCGCCGTGAGGC